>Ga0233425_10001955_pt1 | contig 43059 bp, 44 predicted proteins | sample Watercolumn_Towu_2_FD_181712 | JGI IMG/M metagenome (GOLD analysis project Ga0233425, IMG submission 181712) | Freshwater microbial communities from Lake Towuti, South Sulawesi, Indonesia - Watercolumn_Towuti2014_140_MG | ecosystem: Environmental > Aquatic > Freshwater > Lake | place...
ACATCTTGCTCCATATCGGCGTTTCTACGTGAATTCTGGGGCCATTCGATGTCGATGAAGCACCGATTATTCGCGTACGAGCGCCTCGTTCGGCTAAGTCCGACAAGCTCCTAGGTGGTCCTGTGCCTGCAGGGTCAGCTGCATCAGGTTCCGGATGGAATTGGCGTTCTCCGGGATCTTGATGTGGAGGGCGTCCTCCACCGTCCGCACCGAGGTGAGGGCGTGGGTGCCGGTGCACACGCCGCAGATGCGCTGGGTGAAGGCCCAGGCATCGCGGGGGTCGCGGCCCTTGAGGATGACCTCGAGGCCGCGCCACATGGTTCCGGTGGACACGGCGTTGCGGATCACGTTGTCACTGTCGACGTTGACCTCGCAACGCATGTGGCCTTCGATGCGGGTGATGGGGTCGACCACCACGCGGCGGCCGCTGTCGTCGAGGGTGAAACCGTTGGGGGTCTGTAGCGTCGTCATTGCTTAGGTTCTCCGGTCTGCTTGGCGCGGCTCAGGGCGGATGCGGCGGCGTGGGCCACGACGGCGGCGCCCACCACCGCTGCCGCGGTGCCGCCGACGCCGTCGGCGTTGGCCTCGATGCCGAACTGCTGGATGCCGCTGAGACGCTCATAAAACCCACCCTTGTCCCAGAACCCGTCCTCGGAACAGCCAATGCAGCCGTGGCCGGACTGGATGGGGAAGGACAGGCCGCCGTTCCAGCGCACGGTGGAGCAGGCGTTATAGGTGGTCGGGCCCTTGCACCCCATCTTGTAGAGGCAATAACCCTTGCGCGCACCGGCGTCGTCCCATTGCTCGACGAACTGACCGGCGTCGAAGTGCGGGCGGCGGTAACACTTATCGTGGATGCGCTGGCTGTAGAACATCTTGGGCCGACCCTGGCGGTCCAGATCCGGCAGCTTGTCGAAGGTCAGGACATAGGTCACCACCGCGGTCATCACCTCGGCGATGGGGGGGCAGCCGGGGACCTTGATGATGGGCTTGTCGAGGATGACCTGGTGCACCGGAGTGGCGCGGGTCGGGTTGGGCTTGGCCGCCTGCACGCAACCCCAGGAGGCGCAGGAGCCCCAGGAAATGATGGCCTTGGCATTGGAAGCGGCGAAGCGCAGTTGCTCGACGAAGGGCTTGCCGCCGATGATGCAGTACATGCCGTCCTCGTTAAGGGGAGGGTTGCCCTCCACGGCGAGGATGTAATTGCCTTTGTAATTTTCGACGATCTCCTCGACGATCGCTTCGGCATTGTGGCCGGAGGCGGCCATGATAGTGTCGTCGTAATCCAGTGACAGCATCGACAGCACCACGTCCTTGGCGAGCGGATGGCCGGAACGGATGAAGGATTCGGAGCAGCAGGTACATTCCAGGCCGTGCAGCCAAAGCACCGGAATGCGCGGCTTGGTTTCCATGGCCGCGGCGATACGCGGCACGAAGGCCGGACCCAAGCCCAAGGCGGAAGCGGTCAAACTGCAGAACTTGATGAAGCTGCGGCGGGTAATCCCCTGCCGGCGCATCACTTCGTAGAAAGTTTCGGTCATGGGCGAGCCCCGTGGAGGATGGAGGTCGACGAGATGGCGCGCCGTTTGGGCGCGGGCCAAGAACCAGCTGGCAGGATCAGGCCGGCGACATGCTTTCGGGGCGTGTGCGATCGGCTTCCGCCTGTCGGCGCAGGATGATGCGCGCGCCCCAATACCCGGTCAAATCATGCAGGAATGCGGCAAAATCAGGGATTCTGCCAACTCGCCGAGATGTTGCGGAAAAATCCTTTTGCTACCGACGTCTAGGCGCCACGGAGGAAGTTTCGAGCGGCCTTTCGGGGAAACAGATTGATGCGGATCCGTGGCAATTTCCGATCGGGCCAGACGGAATTGTTTCGGCGCGTGGTTTGCATCGGGTTCGGAACGGCTGCGGCATTGGCAATGTCCAGGGAGGCGCGGTGGCGGTGTTCGCTGTTCGCGTCGGCAATCGGACCGATTCATTCCCCCGGCCATTGGTTGGACCCAGGCCGGCGGGAACAGCGCTGGTAATGGTTCCAATCACGGGAATAGGAACATATACTACGGCCCGCCAAATGAGAACAACCAGCCTCGCTGGGCTGAGAACGTACAATATTCGACTCATTGCAAGGGGAATGACGTGAACAACAAATCTTTGATGACAGGGCTCAGTGCGGCTCTGTTGCTGGCTAGCGGCGCGGCCGGAGCCCAATCGAACTACCCGGAACCGTTCGAGCCGCAGGTTCTCTATCAGAATTCCGACCTCATTGCGACCTATGCCAATCGCAAACCTCTGGCGCCGGCACCTGCCGCGGTCGCGACCGAAACGGCGGGGTCCGAAGCCATTGCGGTGACGACATCTGGCGCCGTGCCGGCGTTCAGCAAGGAAGACAGCCCGTTGGCCCAGAACTTCCCGATTCTCCTGGTGGGCTTCGGGCTGATCGGTTTCATGGTCTGGGCCAGCAAGCGTCCGGCGGGAAGTCCCCGCAGCGGAGCGGCCGCGCCTGTTAGCGCCGCGCCGCCTTCAATAGACGCTCCGGCGGTGGTCGGATTCTCCGGCGAAACCGGGGTCTCCAAGTTCATTCAAAAGCTGCCGGTGCAAGACCTCAGTGCGTTGTCGGGGGTGGGCAAGTATTTGCGGCGCCTGCCGCCGCCGGTCGTGGTTGAACCGCCGATATCGGGAGTGGCGCGGTACCTGAAGAAACTGCCGAAGCCGCCGGTCCGGCCTACGGACGAGTCCGGCGTCAGCAAATACCTCAAGAACTTGTGAGGAAGTGCCGGCAGGCAGTGGCCGGCAGCCAAGCTCTCGACCGGTATACCCGGCGGCCAGCAATGCTTGCCGCCTGCATGTTCCCTGGCGCGATAGACGCCAAGGACGCTGTCTTGGGAATTCGTTGTTTGGCGCTCCCGGCGATTCGGGGAGGCAGCGCGAAGGACCCGCGACCACAGATCGCCGGTTTTCCGAGTCAACGAGAAACCGCTTTTTCCGGTGGGCGGTCGCTGAAAAGCCCAGCAGGACTCTTCAGCGCTGGCCGCTGCGGCTCACCGCCGTTGACAGCGGAGACCCTTCTATCTTAATTTAAGAATCTGTGCATTTCGTCGAAGATGCATTTTTGTCTGTAACCACTATAACAAGCTGGAGTACTTATCATGGCAAGACCCTTAATTCAGTTGGCTCTGGATCACCTCGACGCTAGCGCCGCCGTGAAGTTGGCCGAAGTTACCGCTCCCTATGTCGATATCTTCGAGATCGGGACCCCCTGCATCAAACACAACGGCATTTCCCTCGTCAAGGAACTGAAGCGGAAGTTCCCCAACAAGCTGGTTCTGGTGGACCTGAAGACCATGGACGCCGGCGAATACGAAGCCACCCCGTTCTACGCTGCCGGTGCGGACATCTGCACGGTGCTGGGGGTTTCCGGGTTGGCCACCATCCAGGGCGTGATCAACGCCGCCAACAAGCACAATGCGGAAGTTCAGGTCGACCTGATCAACGTTCCGGACAAGGCGGCTTGCGCCCGTGAATCCGCCAAGATCGGCGCCCACATCATCGGTGTTCACACCGGTCTCGATGCGCAGGCCGCCGGCCAGACCCCGTTCGCCGACCTCAACACCATCTCCGGTCTGGGTCTGAATGTCCGCATTTCGGTTGCCGGTGGCATCAAGCAGGCCACCGTGCAGCAGGTTGCCCGCGCCGGTGCCAGCATCGTCGTGGTGGGCGCCGCCATCTACGGTGCAGCGGATCCGGTCGCAGCCGCCCGCGAGATCTGCGAACTGGCTTCTGCCGCTTGAGAAGGGGCACGCGATGCATCGTAAAACGATCATAGACAAGATTTCGAGCATTCTGGACGCTACGGATCAGGGCTATGACGAGAAGTTGACCGCCATGCTCGACAAGGCATCCCGTATCTTCGTTGCGGGTGCCGGCCGGTCCGCCCTGGTCGCAAGATTTTTTGCGATGCGGCTCATGCACGGCGGCTACGACGTGTACGTGGTTGGTGAAATCGTCACTCCCAGCGTTCGCAGTGGTGATCTGCTCATCGTGATTTCGGGCTCGGGTGAGACCGAAACCATGATCGCCTACACCAAGCGGGCGAAGGAACTCGGAGCGGACATCGCGCTGTTGTCGACCAAGACCAGTTCCACCATTGGCGACATGGCGCACACCGTGTTCCCGATCGGTCAGTCGAATCAATACGTGAAAGTTCTTGGCATGCCGATGGGTACCACGTTTGAACTGTCGACCCTGATCTTCCTGGAAGCCGTGATTTCCCACATTATTCACGAGAAAGGAATTCCGGAAGAGGAAATGCGGACCCGTCACGCCAATCTGGAGTAGCGGTTCCGGGCCCGGAGCGACTCGGCCAAAGGATCAAGCAAAGGGCACGCCGTCGTGGGACGGTGTGCCCTTTTGCTTTCCGCGGGCTGACTCCCTGGTATGCGGGGCCTTACAGAACTCCCAGGCCGGTAGCCAATTCCGATGGGGTGATGCAGCCGTCCCGATCCAGGTCCAAGGCGTCGAACACCGCATCGGCGCCGCACCATTCCTCACGGGTGATGAGGCCGTCGCCGTCCATGTCATAGACCAGAAAGATATCCTTGGCGGCGTGTGCCAGCATCTGCTTGCCTTCCAGGCGCGCCAGGCGGGCTTCCAGCAGTTTTTCCAGGGTCTCCAGTGCCTTCGAGAATCCGGTGATGCCTTCCGCCAGCTTTTCCCGGGCCATGCGGTTTTCCTGGTGCATCCGTTCGAAGCCGGCCTGGTCCAGCGTCTGTTTGCTGAAGTCGCTGTAACGGGCATGCTCCGGATCGAGCCGGCGCGGCAGCGGGCCGCGGGTGTTCTGCAGTTCCTCCATCAGCGGCGGGGAGATGGTGAGCAGGTCGCAACCGGACAATTCCGTGATCTCCCGCATGTTGCGGAAGCTTGCTCCCATCACTTCGGTGCGGAAGCCGAATTTTTTGTAGTAGTTGTAGATCTGGGTGACCGATAGCACCCCTGGATCCTCGTCCGGCGCATAGCTGGAGCGGCCGGTTTCCTTCTTGTACCAGTCCAGGATGCGACCGACGAAAGGCGAGATGAGGGTCACGCCGGCATCGGCGCAGGCCATCGCCTGATGCATACCGAACAGCAGGGTGAGATTGCAGTGGATACCTTCTCTTTCCAGCTCGCCGGCGGCGGTGATGCCTTCCCAGGTAGAGGCGATCTTTATCAGCACCCGCTTGCGGCCAACGCCGGCCGCTTCGTATTGGGCGATGATCTGGCGCGCCTTGGCGAGGGTTTTGCCGGTGTCGTACGACAGGCGGGCATCCACTTCGGTGGAGACCCGTCCGGGGATGATTTCCAGGATGCGGAGACCGAAGGCGATCGCCAGCCGGTCCACCGCCAGGCTCACCACCTGGCGCAGGCTGGCATCGCTACCCAGTTCCCGGCGCGCGGCGCGAAGGCCATCATCGACGATGGACTGGTACTGCGGCATGGAGGCTGCCGCGGTGATGAGGGAAGGATTGGTGGTGGCATCGCGCGGCTTGAAGGTGCCGATGGCGCGGATATCGCCGGTGTCGGCGACGACTACCGTCATTTCCTTGAGCTGGTCCAATAGCGATCTGTTCATGATGACTCCGGGTCTGCGATCGGCGCGGGAGCGGCGAAGGGAATTGCCCTTACTATACGACAACCGTATTGCTCGGGGTGTCGGGTTGCCGTGGACGTTCTGTTTCGATTTGTTGTAGATTGGCCGCCCGCCAGGCGGGTGAGCGGCTTGCTGCCACTACCGCGGTAGTGCCCGGGGTCTTGGCGTCTTCGTCTTTCACTCAGAGGGTAATACTAGAATGGATTTGCAGGCGGCTTTGGGCCTTGGCGGGGAAGGCCAGGCCGACGACGATGTGTGCGGCCTGCGCCGCCGCCACCTGATGATCAATCTGTTCCTGGCGGCTTCCGGCCAGCCGGTGTGCGAATCCATAGACAGCGGCCAGTTCCTGTCCACCACGCGGGATTTGCTGGCTTCCTACCGGGAGAAGTCGCGGCTGCTGGCGGAATACCTCTGTCCCGCCGACCGCCGCATCCAGGCCTTCCTGGACCGCTATCTGGCCGAAGTCTGGCGGGAGCGGGCGCCGCGCCTGCCCGCCGAGACCCTGGTCCTGCACCGCCACGGGCTGGCCCGCGAGCTCTCGCTGCCGCCGGGCATCGATGCCCACGCATCGAGATACCTGAAGAGCTACCGGGTTACCCAGGGCATCCTCCACAACCCCTTGAACGACCGGAGGACGACGGAGGGCAGCTTTCACATCGCCGACGGAGGTTTGCCGATTCCCGGCGACAAGAAAGCGGTGCCCAAAGCGGTCTTCGCCCGCTTGCTGGACGCCGCCCTGCACCCGCCCCGCGATCTGCTGGCTCTTCCCTTCACCGCCGGCCAGAAGGAGCAGGCCGAACTTTTCGTGTGCCTGTTGCTCAGGCCGGTGGTGTGCCCCGAAGTTCCGGGTTTCATCAGCGAGAAATCCATGGAGATTCGGGTTTTCGCCCCCGGCAGCCTGGTCTCCAATCTCGATTTCCTGGAGAGCATCTTCGGCAATGCGGGCAATCCGCAGTTGCCGGAACACGACGCCGGCCTCGATGTGGACCATTGGACCGGCCACAGCGGATGCATCATTCTGGCGCCGCATCTGGTGGATCTCACCAAGCGCGAGTTGGGTCTGCCCCACATCGGCGCGGCGACCCCCCGCCAGATCGCCGATGGCATGTGCTGGACAGAGGAAGACGAGCGATACAACGGCGGCAATCCCTTCAAGGTGACGGCGCGGGACGCCTCCGGCGTGATCGTCAGCCTGCTGGCGGACAATTACTACGGATATTGCAAGAAGGAGGTCAAGACGCAAATCGGTTTTTCGGCCAACCTCTACGGTCTGGCGGAAGAGGAGCATGCCGGCGGCGCGCTGACCTTCGCCCGCCACAGCCATGGCGAGGAATTCGGTGCTGACAGCCGTTTCCACGAGACCGACCACAGCCTGGAGGAAGCGGTGCAATTGTTCGGGGAGGCCATGGACGTGCGGCCGCAAGGCTACGCCGTGGACCGCCGCTATCCGAGCCTCATCTACGTCCCCAAACACGTCCAGATCGACGTGCCCGCCCGCACCGTCAGCTGGGACCTCGACGGCCGGCGCCATGCCATCCCGCTGGACCACGACAAGGTGTACATGCATCCCACCGGTTACAAGATCGCGCTGCTCAAGCACGCCGGCGGACCTACCTGGCGCCTGGTGGGAACCGATCCGGAAGGGGTGTTCTGCCACAAGCCCTGCACCGTCTCCGGCGGCGGCAAGTCGGAAATCTCCAAGTCCATCGAAAACGCCATCCTGTTCGGACCGATCTTCGTGGCGGATCTGGACGACGACCTGGATCAGGTGGAGCGGATCCTGGCCATGGACTTCGCCAACCGGGTCAAGCCGGAGTTGCGCACCCTGGGACATGTCAGCCGGCCGGTGTTGAGCCCCCAGCGCAGCCTGGGTTCGGTCATCAAGCTGTTGACGGTGTCGGAGAATTACACCGACGTTTACAACGCCTGGGTCGAGAGCATCCCTAACCGGATCAAGGCTCTGGTCTTTCTGATCAAGCGATTTTACCGGCCGGAATGGGGTACGGACTGGCGCCGCCACTTTTCGGTGGATTTCATCAACGGCTGTCCGGCCCATGAACTGAAGCTGGATAACCGCATCCTGGTGGCCTCCAATCTGCGGGTGGGATTCGAGCCCAAGGGTGCCTGGCGCGTCTTCAAGCTGCGCCAGGACTTCATATCGGCGGAAAAGCTGCAGATGGAGGACGACATTACCGCTTCCATCCTGGTGCCGGCGGAACTCCTCGATTATCTGAAGAAGCCCTTGGACCGCCCTTCCGTCAAGCTGACCCACAACTGCGAATACCGCTTCTTCCAACGGCCCGATGACGCCATCCATCGCGGCCTCGACAAGCAGGCGGAACGGGATTTGAGCCAGCCGGGGAATTTTCTGTCCAATTTCGAACCGCTGGACGCTGAGGCGCTGGCCGCCGAAATCCACGACGTGATTGGCATGGAAGCCTACACCCCTGCCATGACCGGCTTCTTGCGGAAGGCGCTGGCGCACGGGGCGCAGTACACGGTTTCGTCCGCGCGGCCGCGGCTGGTCAACGGCAAACCCAGCCAGAATCCCCGCTATCTGCAACTACGTGCCGATCTCGAGGACGGCTTCAAGCGCTATCTGGCGGAGATGGGGATGCGCCTGTACCGGAAGCTGCCCCTCGACCAGCCGCTCTGTTACCCGGTGGACGCCGTGCTGTCCGGGCGCCGCAACAACCCGCCGGATCCGGGCAAGGGCATCCGCTCCCTGGCCGTGTACAGCCCGCTGCATTACCAGGAGTTGCCGGAGCTGTTCATGGATTACATCTGCAGTCTCAGCGGCCGCTCGCCCTCCACTACCGGCGCCGGCAGCGAGGGCGCCCTCACCAAGGGACCGTTCAATGCCCTGCGTTCCGTGGTCGATCTCAACAGCGCGCTGGTGGGCTTCATCGTCTCCGGCTATGCTGGCTTCAGCACGCCAGCTGGCCACATCGGCACCAAGGGACGGGTCGACCACGACATCAGCCTGCTGATTCCGGAAATCTGGGCGCGGTTGCCGGTACGCACCCGCGATGCCCAGTATCTGATCGCCCAGGGGCATCTGGAAGCGCTGACCGATTATGACTACCAGGGCCGAACCATACTCGCCAGCCGGCTCGGTTACCGCATCACCCGCCACTTCGTGCACAGCTTTCTGGGGCGGATTTTCGACAGCCCTACGGCGGTGTTCGACGAGGAACTGCTGCGGCCCGAAATCCAGGATCCGGGGGCCTTCGCCGAAGGCGTCGAGCACATCGTCGAGCACCAGCGCAAAGTCGCCTCGCAGTTCCTGGACGACGGCAGCGTGGAGGACGCCTGTCCACCGCTCAAGGCACTACTGTTCATCATGGCGACCGGCTCCTATGGCGGCCATGGCATTCACCATCCGGATACCCGCGCCATGTTCCAGCGGGATGCCGTGATGGCAGCGGACTGGTACCGGGAGCGGCTGCTTACCCGACAACGCCGCGAGCAGGCGTTATGGCAGCGTCACAGCGAATATCTGCAGGCCTATCTGGAGAGCCACGGCAATTCCCACGCCATCGCCGAGCTGGGCCTGCCGTCGCGGTTGGAACAGGCGCGCCGGCGGCTCGCGGAAGTGAGCGAGCCAGATTACTGGCAGACTCTGCGCGGGACCATCGGCGCCGAACCCAAGCTGTGAAGCTTCTTCCTCGACCGGGCAGGACGGCAGCGCCGGAAATCGCGCCGCCTTAGTCCAGCCGTACCACCTGCCCTTCCCGGGCCGATTGCAGGGCGGCCGTGATCAGCCGGCAATTGGCCCGGGCGTCCTCGAAGGAGAGCAGGGGCGGCTTGCCGCTCCGCACACACTCGCTGAAATGCTCGATCTCGAGGCGGAAATGGTTGGCCACCGGCAACCGTTCCTCCGCGCCGCAGCCGTCGTCGGTGGCCCAGGAGATCACCGGCACGTCGCCGGGAAGTTGCCAGACCGTATGGCACTTCACCCATCCCTTGGTGCCGTTGATCACGTACTCGGAGCGGCGGCCGCACTGGAAGCTGAAGTCGAAGTGCAGGCGGCGCCCCTCACCGTAATCGACGATGCCGCTGGTGGTGGTGTCTGCTCCGTGCTCGGTCAGGGAGGCCATGGCCGTCACCGCCAGCGGCGGTTGCTCCAACCACATCCGGCCGGAATGGATGGCGTAGCAGCCGATGTCCCACATGGCGCCACCGCCGCCGGCGATGGGGTCCGCCAGGCGGTACATGCGCGCCGGCCGCATCAGAAAGGAATAGCTGGCGCGAACCAGGCGCACCTCGCCGATGAGCCCGGATCGAATCAGTTCCCGGACCCGGGCATGCTGGGGATGGAAGCGGTACATGAAGCCTTCCATGACCGTCACGCCCTGCCGCCGGGCGGCTTCTTCGATGGCATCGATGTCTGCGACCGTCAGCGCCATCGGCTTCTCGATCAGGACATGCTTGCCCCGCGCGATGGCCTGCAGCGCCCACTCGGCGTGTTCCCGGTTTGCCAGCGGCAGGTATACCGCCTCCACCTCGTCGTCGTCGAGCAGCGTCTCCAGTCGATCGTAGGTCTTCACACCGTCTCGGCCGGGGGCGTATTTCGCCAGGGTTTCGGCCGCCGCTCCCGGCCGGCGGCTGGCGATGGCCACCAGCCGCGAGTTGGAGGCTTCGACGATGGCCGGCAACAGGCGCTCGTTGACGCGGGCGGCGCCGAGGATTCCCCAGCGAAGTTTCGATGGATCGGTCATGGTGAACCTCAGCGGAAGGGAATTGCGGTTACCGGGCCTGCGCGCCGTTTTGCCGGCCGCGCTCAGGGCTGGTGCTGGTTGGCCCTGCCGTAGTCGCTGAAGAAGGCTTCCAGCTTTTGATTGATGCCGTCCACCACCGGCTTCACCAGTTCGCTCGGGGAGCCGCTGGTCGCCTTGATGAACGCGGCGTCCCAAAGCAGGGCGTCGACGTGTTGGGGGGTCATCAGCGGATGCCTGGTCTGGGCCTGCTCCGGCCCCGGCAGGTCCAGGGCACGGTTGATGGCGCGGCTGTAGTGGGCCAGTACGGAGACCGTGGCCGAGATGGCGGAAGCGCTGTCGGTCGGGGCGCTGGGCAGGAGGTCGATCACCAGCTTCAGGTCGCCGGTGAGTTGCGGCAGCAGGATCACTTCATTGAGGTTCTGCGCCTTGCGGAACTTGAGCTTGTGCTTGACCGCCTGCTGTTCCAGCGTCTTGTAGCTTTCCAGGCAGATCTCCTTGATCACCGGTGTCGGCGCCTCGTCGATGGGGCAGTAGAAGATGATGCTGGGCCAGCCCTGCAGGCGGGCCAGCTTGACCTCCTGCAAGTGCCCCAGGATCTTCTGCCGGGCGCTATCGGCGATGGCGGGCATGGGCGGAACGGCGCCGTTCGGGGCAGGCTGGGCCTGGGTGGCGGACGCGGCGGTCAGGGCCAGAGCCAGCAGGACGGTTGCCAAGGAAGCGGCTGAGCCGCAGGGGCGGGAAGAGTTTAGCATGGCGGTCTCCAATGAAAGGGAATCGGGCGTTGTGGGTGGGCGTCATTTTAGTGGATGGGAAATCGTCTGACGATTGCTTGCGGTCGGGCAATTCCGTCGGAATGTCGCCGGGAATAGAGCGCCGAACTTTTGACTCCATTCTTATCTATATGAACAGAATATTGTTTTTGATCTGGCATGGAGCTCGCATGGGACTGGGCAAAGAAAACCCCATCCAAACGATGTCCGAGGTCGAACATGCGCACTCAAGTCGACAAACTGGCGATGCTGGCTCCGGTCCGTGCCGAGCGTAAGAAGGCGGTCATCGAACAGCCTTATTACGAACTGGTTTTCGCCCTCCAGGCGACGCTGGATCTGGAATCCATGCTGGCGGCCTTCTCCGCTCATCTGGCGGCAACCGTCCCCCACGATTCCTGGGAATTCAGCTCCGCGGACCGCAAGCTCGGCTTCACCGGCGGTGACTCCGAGCTGCACAGCTGCAACTACCGGTTGCGACTGGAGAACCAGGACCTGGGCGAGTGGCGCGCCTTGCGCCGATACCCGTTCAGCGAAACCGAAATGGCGACCATGGAGGCCTACTTGTGCCGTCTGGTCTATCCCTTGCGTAACGGTCTGTTGTACCGGCAGGCACTGGACTCCGCCTATCTCGATCCGTTGACCGGTACCCGCAATCGGGGCGCCCTGCTGGCGAGCCTGCAGCGGGAATGGGAACTCGCCCGCCGTTACGGCCATCCGTTGTCGGTCATCATGCTGGACGTCGACCATTTCAAGGCGGTCAACGATACCTATGGCCATGCCACCGGGGACGACGTGCTGAAACAGGTCGCCGATTGCATCGGCCATTGTGTCCGCGGCAGCGACATCGTGTTTCGCTACGGCGGCGAGGAATTCCTGATCCTCTTGGCCAATACCTCCGAAGAAGGTGCACTGCGCCTGGCGGAACGCATCCGCAACGAGTTGGCCCGTCACCTGCACCTGGCCGGCGACGGCATCCCCATGCGGGTGACCGCAAGCCTGGGCGTAGCGACGCTGCGGGCCGGCACCACCAAGGAGGTGCTGCTGAATCAGGCCGATCAGGCGATGTACCGGGCCAAGCAACTCGGTCGCAACCGGGTGGAGTTGGCGGCGACGGCGACACAGTGAGCCGGGCGGACAGGGAAGGTGAGGGGGCGGCTAGCGGAGAACGCACGGTACGGCCGATGCCGTGTCCCTTTCAGAGCAGGCCCAACTGTAGCTTCGCCACTTCCGACATCATGTCTCGGGACCACGGCGGGTCGAAAACCACGTCCACCCGAACCCGGCCGACACCGGGCAAACTACCGATGCTGCGTTCCACGTCCTGTTGCAGGATGGGGCCCATGCCGCAGCCCGGTGCGGTCAGCGTCATGGTCACTTCGACATCCTGCGAGCCGCCGTCGTTGGGCATGACGCGACATGAATAGATCAGGCCGAGGTCGACGATGTTCACCGGAATCTCCGGGTCGAACACGGTCTTCATCACCGACCAGGCGTTGCGGTTCACCGTCTCCCGGTCCGTGCCTTCCTCCAGCTGCGACAGATACGGCGGCTCCTTGCCGATGGCGTCGGCGTCTTCTCCGGCGATGCGTACCATATGGCCGCGTTCCGTGGTGACGGTGTAGTTGCCGCCCAGGGACTGGAACAGGGTGACGACCTGCCCCGCCGGCAGGGTCGACGGGGTGCCGTCGGGGATCTGCACGACGGTGACGTCGCGCAGCAGAATTATGCTTTCACGTCCGTACATACAGCGATTCTCGAAGCGGGATCAGGACTGGGCCGGTGGACTTCAACCACGGCACCGGAGGCGATGGCGCAGGAAGGATGGAGCAGCGCCAGATAGTGGCTGGCCAGGGTTTCCGGCAGCGGCAGGCGCGCCGCGCTCTCCGCCGGATGCGACAGGCGGCGGATGGTGGATCGGATCGGTCCCGGTGCCAGCAGATTGATGCGGACCCGGCCGGCGCCATCCAATTCCTCGGCCCACATGCGGGCGAGCCCCTCCAGCGCATATTTCGCCACCCCGTAGGCACCCCAGTAGGCGGCGCTGGAACGTGCCGAAGAGTCGGTGGTGAAGACCACGGCGGATCGCTCCGGGCCGCGGCTTAGGAGTGGCAGCAGTGCGCGGGTCAGCAGGAACGGCGCGGTCAGGTTGACCAGCAGCAACTCCTGCCAGGACGATGCCGAGACATCGGGCAAGGGCCCCAAGGTGCCGAGCTCGGCGGCACTGTGCAAGAGACCGTGGAGTTGGCCGAACTGCTGGCCCACGATGTCCGCCAGGGTCTCGTAGTCGGCTTCGGTGGCGCTCTTGAAGTCGAGCGGATAGAGGGCCGGGTTGAGGCCGCCGCCGACCACGATTTCATCGCTCACCTGCTCCAGCCGCGGTACCGACTTGTCCAACAGAATGAGTTGCGCGCCGGCTGCTGCCATGGCCTTGCCGGCAACTCCGCCCAACACGCCGCCGGCACCGGTGACGAGCACGATGCGGCCGGCGAAGTCCAGTGCGCGGTGGCTGTCTACCATGGTACGGGCCTGCCGCCGTCGAGGCAGTCGAGAAACTGCAGGGGATGGTCGATGACGGCGTCGGCGCCCCAGGACCCAGCCGGATCAGTGCCGTCGACGTAGCCGTAAGCCGCAGCGACGGTGCCCATGCCGGCGCTGCGGCCGGCTTCGATGTCGACCCGGGAATCGCCCAGATAGGCACAGTCGGCCGGTGCGCAGCCGAGCAGCCGGCTTGCTTCCAGCATCGGGAGCGGGTGCGGCTTTTTCTGCGGCAAACTGTCGCCGCTGATCACGCAGCGCGGGCGGTGGCCGAAGTCCAATGCTTCCAAGAGGGGCTTGGTAAACCGTTCGGTCTTGTTGGTGACGATGCCCCACGGGATGGCGCGCGTTTGCAGTGCGTCCAATACGTGCTCCATACCGGCGAACAAACGGGTATGGATGGCGATGTTGCGTTGGTAGTGGTCCAGCATGGACTCCAGCATCCGCGAGGAATCGGTACGGAATGTGGGTGCTTGCTGCCGCTCCAGCAGCCGCGCCAACATGGCGCTGGCGCCGCCGGAAATGCATGGCCGCAACTCGTCCGCGGCGACGGCCTGCATTCCCGACTCCGCGGCCGCCGCGTGGCAGGCGGCGATCAGATCGGCGGCGGTGTCCAGCAGGGTACCGTCGAGGTCGAACAAGACACCGCGGGGGCGGACGGGTAGCGCCATGCTTCAATCCGTCACGCGCCGAAACGCGGCGAGGTAGTTGACGGCAACGTCACCTCCCAGGGCGAACTGCCCGGTCAGCGGATGGTAGCGGACTCCCTCTATCGCCACCAGGTCGAGGCCGCTGGAGCGGGCCCACCCGCAAAGTTCTGCCGGACGGATGAAGCTGCGGTAGTCATGGGTCCCTTGAGGAATCATGCGGAGCACGTGTTCCGCCGCCACGATGGCCAGCAGGAATGCCTTCGGGTGGCGATTGAGGGTGGAACAGAAGACGCTGCCTCCCGGCTTCACCAGGGCGGCACAGGCGCGGATCACCGACTGCGGGTCCGGTACATGCTCCAGCATCTCCATGCAGGTGACGACATCGAACTGGCCGGCTCCTTCGGCGGCCAGGGTCTCGGCGCTGACCTGGCGGTACACCACCGAAGTCCCGGACTCGAGACCGTGCAGATCGGCGACCTCCAGCAATTCGCCGCTGAGGTCGATGCCGGTCACGCGGGCGCCGGCACGGGCGAGGGCCTCGCTCAAGATGCCGCCGCCGCAGCCGACATCGACCACCTCGCGGCCCTCCAGGTCGACCAGCGACCGGATGAACTGCAGGCGTAAGGGATTGACCGCGTGCAGGGTCTTGAATTCGCCATCCGGGTCCCACCAGCGCCGAGCACGGGCGCCGAACTTCTCGATTTCGTGGCGATGCACGTTCTCACTGGCCATCGGATCAATGATCTCCCATTTGCTTGGAATTGCACTCCAGCCGCTGCCGCCAGCGGACGGCGTTGGCGGCGACCTCCTCGATATCGAGGGTGGTCAGTTCCCGCCGCTTCAGCAGCCGCCGGCCGGCAACCCAGACGTCACTCACCAGGTGGCGGCCGGCGGCATAAACGAGGTCCGAAATGGGGTCATAGAGCGGCAAGGTCTCCAGGGAGGAGAGGTCGACGGCGGTGAGGTCCGCCGCCTTGCCGACCGCGATCGAACCGATCTCCTGTTCCATTCCGAGTGCCTTCGCTCCACCCAGCGTCGCCATGCGCAAGGCGGCGGCGGCCGGCAGCGCACCGGCCTGTCTGGCGACGGCCTTGGCCAGCAGCGCCGCGGTACGCATCTCCCCGAACATGTCCAAGTCATTGTTGCTGGCGGCTCCGTCGGTGCCGATGGCGACGTTGACGCCGGCTTCCAGCAGGCTTGCCACCGGACAGAAGCCACTGGCCAGCTTCAGATTGGATTCGGGACAGTGAACCACGTTTACGCCGGTCCGCGCCAACTCGGTGATTTCCTCCGGCAGCAGATGGGTCATGTGAACCGCCACCAGATTGGGGTTCAGAAAATCCAGCTGGCGCAGGCGCTGCAGCGGGCGCATGCCGTGGCTGCCGCGGGTCTGTTCGATCTCGGCGTCGGTTTCGTGCAGATGCATGTGGATCGGGCGGTCCAGTTCCTCCGATAGGGTGCGCACCCGCGATAGGGGGGGATCCGATACGGAATAGGGGGCGTGGGGCGCGAAACTGGTCCGCACCAGGTCCTGGGAACACAGTTCGTCGTGCAGGGCGAGGCCTTTCTCCAGGTACTCGTCCGCATCGGACGCCCAGCTGGTTGGGAAATCCACAACAATCATGCCGACCACCGCCCGCATTCCCGCCTGCAAGGCACGCCGCGCGGTGACTTCCGGAAAGAAGTACATGTCGTTGAAACAGGTGGTGCCCCCCCGCAGCATCTCGGCGATGGCCAGGGTGGTTCCGTCGCGGACGAAGGCCTCGCCGACCCAGCGCGCCTCCAGCGGCCAGATGTGATCCTGCAGCCATTCCATCAGAGGCAGGTCGTCGGCGACGCCGCGCAGCAGGGTCATCGCCGCGTGGGTGTGGGCATTGACCAGGCCCGGAATCAGGGCGTGTACCGGCAGCTCGACGGTTTCCGCCGCGCGGTAGCGGGTTGCGGCGATGGCCGTAGGCAGCACGTCGAGGATCCGCCCGCCGCCGATCGCCAGGGAATGGTGATCGAGGACGGCTCCGTGCGGTTCGACCGGAATGACCCAGCGGGCGGCAATCAAAGTGTCGATCGGCGTCATGCGCAATAACCTAGTCTTTTGCTAGACTTTACCACGGCGCCGCAAGTGATTGATAGCATCCTGTGGGCACCCGGTCGCTGGCAATCCGAAGCTCTGCGGCGACCGCCGCATAAAAGAACGCGACCACGAGGGTCGCGTAAGACTATAGGAGGAGAGCGTAATGGAAGAGGTAAACGGACGGCCTTGGAGAAAGAGCAGAAGGCAGTTCCAGTTGGATAAGAATATAGCAACAAAAATGCAGATCATCCCTTAGATTTCCTTATGGATACGATAAGCGGAGGCCGCTGCCTGAAGCGGCTGGAAAAAAGGGAATGACATCAATGGATTCGGGAAATCCGCTACTGTTTAAGGCCCATTCGCTGCTGCAGCTGACTGTGGCCGTCGTTCTCGACCCGGGCGCTCACGGTTTCGGTACGCTTCTGCAACTGTTCGGGCTTAATGCGCTGACCAATGCGGTCTTGGCCGGTGCGCTGGCGAGATTCATCAAGGTAGCGGTCGAGATCCGGCTGGGTTGGTGGCGAAGCTACTGGCTGGTAACCCCAGCCTTGGCATATGTCCCTACGATGATAACGATTTTATCGGATGTATTGAATCACCGGTTTCGGCTGGCGGATCGGATGATTCTGATGGTGGTGGTGCTGGTCCTGGCGCAGGGCCTGGCTGGCTGGTTCGGGATCCTGATCCGCTACCGGAACGGCACACCGATCGGACTGTTTCAAGGTTTGGCGACCTCATCCTTGCTGCTGCTGGTGGCGACCGCGATCTGCCTGTTACTGCTTTGCGCCGAAGGGAGCGGGATTGGAATTCCGGGTATTCCCGCCGTTCCCATGTCCGATTCGAACACGGTGCCGGACTGAACCTCGTCGCCTCCACCCTGCTGCCGAAGGTCACGGCGGATTCTGCGGGGTTCCCGTTCGAACACGGACGGAGGCTGGGTGAGCAGGCGCCGTCACGGCAGGTAGCGCGCCCGCGCCGAAAAGATCCATCCCGGACCTTTCGGCGGACGCCTCCGGAAAATGCAGATTCCCGGTGGTACAAGAAATCAGCGCCGTGCAGCCGCCCGATTTTTTACGGTTCATCCCTGCACTGCGGGAACCGCCGAATCAATCGGCGCTCCACTATCCAAGCACTTGCTGCAACAGGGAATTGAGCTTGCCGACGAAGGCCGCCGGGTTTTCCAACTGCCCGCCTTCCGCCAACACGGCCTGATCGAACAGCACCTGGGTCAGGTCGGTGAAGCGCGCCTCGTCCTGCTCTGTCCCCAGCAACTGCACCAGCCGGTGGGCCGGATTGATTTCCAGGATGGGCTTGCTGGAGGGGGCATTCTGGCCGGCTGCCTTGAGGATACGCTCCATGGTGCGGCTCATGCCATAGACTTCGCTGACCAGGCACACCGGGGAGTTAGTCAGGCGGTGGCTGACGCGGACGTTGGTTACCTTGTCCCCCAAGGTCTTCTTGATGCGCTCCACCAGTGGCTCCAGGTCCTTCGAGACCTTCTCCATCTCCTCCTTGTCCTGCTCATCCGCCAGCTTGCCCAGGTCCAGGTCGCCCTTGGCGATGGATTGCAACGGCTTGCCTTCGAATTCGGAGAGGTGATCCACCAGCCATTCGTCGACCCGGTCCGACAGTAACAGGACTTCAATGCCCTTCTTACGGAACACCTCCAGATGCGGGCTGTTACGGGCGGCAGCGTGGCTCTCCGCGGTAATGTAATAGACCTTCTCCTGGCCTTCCCGGAAGCGGCCCAGGTAGTCGTCGAGGCTAACCGTCTGCTGGTCTCCGTCATTCTGGGTGGAAGCAAACCGCAATAGTCTGGCAATGCGCTCCTTGTTCTTGGAATCCTCGATCACCCCTTCCTTCAGAACCTGGCCGAACTCTTTCCAGACTTGCGTGAATTTTTCGGGTTCGTTCTTCGCCAGGTCTTCGAACAGGCCCAAGACCTTCTTCACCGCGCCGGAGCGAACTTTCTCAAGCAGTTTGTTCTCCTGCAGGATTTCCCTGGAAACGTTGAGGGGCAGGGAATCCGAGTCGATCACCCCGCGCATGAAGCGCAGGTAGCGCGGCATCAGCCGTTCGGCGTCATCCATGATGAACACCTTGCGCACGTACAGCTTGACCCCGTGCTTGGAATCGCGGTCCCACAGGTCGAAGGGGGCGTGGCTCGGCACGTAAAGCAGCAGGGTGTACTCGTTGGTGCCTTCCACCCGGCTGTGGATGCGGGCGAGCGGTTCCTGGTAGTCGTGGGAGACGTGTTTGTAGAATTCGGCGTATCCCTCCTCGCCGATTTCGTCCTTGGCTTTGGTCCAGAGGGCAGAGGCGCTGTTTACCGTTTCCCAGTCAATGACCTTTTCCTCCTGGTCGGATTCCTCGCCATAGTGCTCCTTGAGCATTTCGATGGGCACAGAGATGTGGTCGGAAAACTTGCGAATGATGCTGCGCAGCCGCCAGGAATCCAGGAACTCGTCGTCCCCTTCGCGCAGGTGCAGGGTGACGGTGGTGCCCCGCTCCTGACGTTCGACGTTTTCCACCGAGTAATCGCCTTCACCGGCGGATTCCCAGCGCACCCCGTGTTCGGCGCCGAGGCCGGCCTTGCGGCTTTCGACGGTGACTCTGTCGGCGACGATGAAGGACGAGTAAAAGCCGACGCCGAACTGGCCGATCAGCTGACTGTCGCGAGCCTGGTCGCCGGTGAGGGACTCGAAGAAGCGCCGGGTTCCGGAACGAGCGATGGTGCCGAGGTTCTGCTGCACCTCCTCGCGGGTCATGCCGATGCCGTTGTCGCTGACGGTGATCGTGCGCAAAGGCTTGTTGAGCTCGATGCGAATCTTCAGATTGGGGTCGGCTTCGTAGAGTGCGTCGTCGCTCAGGGCGCTGAAGCGGAGCTTGTCTGCGGCATCGGAGCCATTGGAGATGAGTTCCCGCAGAAAGATTTCCTTATTGCTGTAGAGCGAATGGATCATCAGCTGCAGCAGCTGTTTGACTTCGGCTTCAAAGCCGAGGGTCACTTTTTGTTCCGCAACGGTCATTTGGATCGTCCTCGTCGGGGTGAAAGAATCGGATGGGGCAGGGCCCCGGCGCAGCGGAATATGGGGTCGTTGCCGCGACTTTCAAGCCCATCCCGGAAACGGAGACGCCAGGGTTTTTTCGGCTAGACTTGCTGCGAACGCAAATTCAGGGGTCCATCGTCCCGAAGCGCCGTAACTGCCATAATCGTGAAGCGGGTTTCAACGAATTCTCGGAACAGCCGATCATGACCGTCATCGTCGGATACATACTGGTAATCGGAGGAATTCTGGGCGGCTATCTGGGAGCCGGTGGTCATATTGGCATCCTGATTCAGCCCTTCGAGATGATCATCATCTTCGGCGGTGCCGTCGGCGCCTTCGTGGTTTCCAACAGCCCGAAGGTGCTGAAGGCCGCGGCGGGATCCATCGTGCTGGCGTTCAGGGGATCGCCCTATACCAAGGAGTTCTACCTGGAGACACTCACCCTGCTCAGCAAGATTTTCGTGAAGATCCGCCAGAACGGACTGCTGTCCATCGAGGGGGACATCGAGAATCCCGAGCAGAGCGAACTGTTCAAGACCGCCCCCAAGGTTCTGGCGGACCATCACGCCGTCGATTTCATCACCGACTACCTGCGCCTGATGTCCAGCGGCAGCCTGGACGTACACCAGCTCGACAACCTGATGGATCTCGACATCGACACCCATCACGAGGAAGGCCATCTGCCCATTGCTGCGATGGCGCGGATGGCTGACGGCATGCCGGCCTTCGGCATCGTCGCCGCGGTGATGGGGGTGGTGCACACCATGGAGTCCCTGGACAAGCCGCAGACGGTGCTGGGAGGGCTGATCGCTGCCGCTCTGGTCGGGACGTTTCTGGGAATCCTGATTTCCTATGGGTTCGTCGCGCCTCTGGTGGGCAACCTGGAACAGAAGCTGGGGGATTCCACCAAGTACTATCAGGCCATCAAGGCTGGTCTCATCGCGTCCATGAACGGCTATCCGCCGCCCACCGCGGTGGAGTTTGCGCGCAAAGTAATGTTCTCCTTGGAGCGGCCGGGATTCCAGGAACTGGAAGAACACATCAAGGCCAACAAGTAGGCTCCGCGCCATCGCCATGGCCGACAACCAAACCATCGTCATCAAGAAGGTCAAGAAGGGGGGACATGGCGCCCACGGGGGGGCGTGGAAGCTGGCCTATGCCGACTTCGTAACTGCCATGATGGCCTTCTTTCTCTTGATGTGGCTGCTCGGTTCCACCACCAAGGAACAGCGCAAGGGCATCGCCGACTACTTCAAAGACCCCTGGCAGCCGGTCGCATCGGTAACCGGAGGGCAGAGCACCGGCGATCGTAACAATATCATCAAGGGCGGCGGGCAGGACGTCACCACCAGCGAGGGCCAGGTCAAGCTGACCAACGAGGGAAAAAGGGAGGTCGTGGCGGAGAACAGCGAAACCGACACCCAGGAGGCGCTGGAACAGGACCAGAAGAAACTGGAGTCGCTGAAGGACAAGCTGAACCAGCTGATCAAGACCGATGACTTGCTCCATCAGTTCGAGAGTCAGTTGAAGATCGACATTACCCGTGAGGGCTTGCGGATACAGATCATCGATCAGGAGAAGCGGCCCATGTTTGCAGCCGGCAGCGCCCGCATGGAGCCGTACGCAGCGCAAATCCTCGACCAGCTGGCACCTCTGATCAACGAACTGCCCAACCGGTTCAGCATCTCCGGCCACACCGATGCCAAGCCTCTGGGAAACAGCCTCGGCTATACCAACTGGGAATTGTCCACCGATCGCGCCAACGCCGCCCGCAAGGAACTGGTACGGGGCGGCCTGAAGCAGGAGAAGATGATGCGGGTGGTGGGGCTCGCCGACAGCGTGCCACTCAACCAGGGAGATCCTTTCGATCCCATCAACCGGCGCATTTCCATCGTCATCCTCAACAAGAAGACCGAGGAAGATCTGCTCAGCGGTTCCCAGATCAACGTTACCAGTGACGACCTCAACAAGGGTAGCCAGGGCAAGAGCGGCAACTGGCTGGCACCCAAGGTGCCCGGCATGGTGCCCAGTCTGACGCCGCCCGCAGCGGCCAAGCCATAGGCCATGGCGGTACCGGTCATCGCCCGCGCACTCGCGGCCCAGGTGGTCGCGGTGGCGGTGGTCTGGCTGCTGGTGCAGGTAGCCCGGGCCTACGGCCTCACGCCTTCCGGTAAAGTCGTGGTGGCCGCGATCGGTGTTGCCGCCGCTGCGATCGGTTACGGCTGGAAATTGCCGGCCTGGTGGCTGCCGATCCAGGGCAGCTTCTTCCCCGGCCTGGTGTATGGTTCCGGACTGGGCTTGCCGCCGCACTGGTTCCTCGTCGCCATGCTCCTGCTCCTTCTGGTGTTTCCCAGCAATGCGCTGGAGCGGGTGCCGCTCTATCTATCCAGCCGCGATACCTGGAACGCCTTGCTGCACCTGCTCCCACCAGAAGCTCCGGCGGCCTTCGTCGACCTCGGCTGCGGGAGCGGCGGCGGTCTCGCCCACTTGGCACGGCAAAGGCCGCGGATGCACTTCGTCGGCGTGGAAACCGCTCCGCTGCCATTTCTCCTCGCCTGGTGGCAGACCCGGCACCTGGCCAATTGTGAAGTGCGGCTGGGGAGTTTGTGGAGTGAGGACCTATCCCGCTATGAAGTGGTCTATGCCTTTCTGTCACCGAGCCCGATGCCGCGCTTGTGGGACAAGGTGAGCCAGGAAATGCGCCCAGGCACCGTTTTCGTCAGCAACAGCTTCGAAGTTCCCGATCACCATCCGGACCGCATCGTCGAAGTTGCGGACGCCCGCGCGAGCCGTCTATTGATCTGGAAGCTCTGAGTGCCGTCGCCGCTCACGGAAGTTCGCGGTGCCCCAGCAGGATGTGATGATCGGAGTCGCGGAAATGGCGCGCCAGCGCCTCCGCCAGGAACACGGATCGATGCTGGCCGCCGGTACAACCGATGGCGATGGTCAAATAGCTGCGGTTGTCGGCGTCGAACCGTGGTACCCAGCGTTCCAGGAAGTCGATGATGTCCTGCAGGAACTGGCGCACGTCCCCACTCCCCTGGAGAAACTCCGCCACTTCCTGGTCTTTGCCGGTCTTCATGCGCAGATTGGGTTCCCAGTGGGGATTGGGCAGGCATCGAGCATCGAAGACGAAGTCCGTATCCATGGGAATTCCGTTCTTGTAGCCGAACGACTGGAAATACAAAGACATCAGCCGGTCGTTTTTGGGCGCGACCCGCGACAGAATCAACTGGCGCAACTGATGAACATTGGTATGGGTGGTATCGATGATGAGGTCGGTCTCCCCGGCGATGGGCTCCAGCAACTGGCATTCCAGTTCGATCGCTTCCGCCAGGGTATGGGTGGCGTCGGTGAGCGGGTGCTTGCGGCGGGTTTCGCTGAAGCGCTTCAGCAGGGTTTCGGTGTCCGCCTTGAGGTACAGGACATCGCAGGCGATCCCCAGGTTTTCCATCATCGCCAGGGTACGCGGGAATTGGGCCAGGCTCTGGCTCTGATTGCGGGCATCGATGCCCAGTGCCGTCTTCTGGAAAATGGTCTGATTGGTCATCATCGCCTGCTTGACGAAGGCGTCCAGCAGGGCCACCGGCAGATTGTCGATACAGTAATACCCGCAATCCTCCAAGGTTTCCAGGGCGATGCTCTTGCCCGACCCGGACAGGCCGGAGACGATGACCAATTTCATGCGCTGATCCAGGTGGCGGTGCCGCCGGGAAGGCGGCACCGGGGTGCAGGCTACCGCGCCAAGGCGGTGAGTTTTTCCTTGTGACGGATGATTTGCCGGTCGAGTTTGTCGATCAGGGCGTCGATTGCCGCGTACATGTCCGGCTGGGTGTCTTCGGCAAACAGTTTGGCGCCATTTACCTGCACCGTGGCTTCGGCCTTCTGGGCTAATTTCTCCACCGAGAGAATGGTGTGGACGTCGATGACCTGGTCGCAGTGGCGTTCCAGGCGCTGGAACTTTTCCGTGACGTAATTGCGCAAGGAATCGGTGAGATCGATGTGATGACCGGTTACGCTAAGTTGCATGGTTGGCTCCTTACGGTGATAGAGATGCACGTTAGAAGACGCGTTTTCTCTCGTTGGAGGGCGGGATGGACAAGGCCTCCCGGTATTTGGCGATCGTGCGCCGGGCAACATTGATGCCGCGAGACTTCAACATTGCCGAAATCGTGTGATCGCTCAATGGTTTATCGGTATCCTCGGCGTCCACGATTTCCTTGATATAGGCCTTGATTGCCGTGGCGGAACATTCGCCGCCTTCATCCGTTGAAACGTGGCTGGAGAAAAAATACTTGAATTCGTAGATGCCGTTCGGCGTGTGCATGTATTTTTGGGTGGTGACGCGGGAGATGGTGGATTCGTGCATCGACACTTCCTCTGCGACATCGCGCAGTACCAGAGGTTTCATGGCGCGGTCGCCCAATTCCAGAAAATCCTTCTGGTGCTCCACGATGGCCCGAGCCACCTTGATCAGGGTCTCGTTACGGCTCTGCAGGCTCTTGATGAACCAGCGGGCCTCCTGCAGGTGGTTCTTCATGCAGACGTTGTCGGCGCTCTGGTCGGCCCGCTTGATGAGATTGGAATAGACCGGGTTGATGCGCAGTTTCGGCGCGATGTCGGGATTCAGGGAAACCGTCCATTCGCCGCTGATCTTGGCGACGAAAACATCCGGGATGACGTATTGGGAATCGTGGTTTTCGATTTGTCGGCCGGGTTTCGGGTCCATGCGGCGGATCAGGGCGATCACCTGCGCCAGTTCGGCGTCGTCGAGGGCCAGCTCCCGCTTCAGCTTCTGCAGGTCCTTCTTGGCCAGCAGGTCCAGGTGGGTGGAAGCCAGCTCCAACGCACGCTCCCGCTGGGGAGTGGAGTCCGGCAGCTGGCGCAGCTGGATCGCCAGGCAGTCCGCCAGATTGGCGGCCGCCACACCGGGCGGATCGAAATGCTGGATGCGGTGCAGCACCGCCAGAACCTCCTCCAGCTCCAATTTCTCCATCTGCGCACTCAAGCCTTGATGGATCTCTTCGATCGGCATCAGCAAATAACCGTCGTCATTGACGGCATCGATGATGGCGGTGGCGATGGCGCGATCCTGTTCACTGAAAGGCGTCAATTCCATTTGCCACAAAAGGTGGTCCTGCAGGGTCTGGACCGGCGCCCGCTGGAACACGAAGTCGTCGCTGTCGCCGTCGGAGGCGACTGCCGAATAGTGCTGAGTATTATCGTAAACGTCCTCCCAGGTCGAATCCACGGCCAGTTCCTTGGGGATTTCCGAGTTCTCGTCGAGGTTCGGGATCTCGCCGTAGTCAGTGGCTTCGCGCTCCTGAGCCGCCGGTTCGGGGGCGTCACCGTAACCCAGTCTCTCGTCGTCGGCCATTTCCAGCATCATGTTGGAATCGAGGACTTGCTGGATTTCCTGCTGGAGGTCGATGGTGGACAGTTGCAGCAGCTTGATCGCCTGCTGGAGCTGGGGGGTCATCGTCAGGGACTGACCGAGTCGAAGTTGGAGAGACTGCTTCATGGTGCCCGCTAGGGGAATGTTGCAAAAGTGGTGCGGCTTTTGCTTGGTATTTTAGTGCAAACCCTGCGGGCGTGGCGCGCCGGAAATTACAGGGAGAAGCGGTCGCCCAGATAAACCCGGCGTACCTCCGGATCCTGCACGATGGCAGTGGCGTCGCCGTCGGCGATGACCATGCCGTTGTTGAGTATATAAGCCCGGTTGCAGATTCCCAGGGTCTCCCGCACGTTGTGCTCGGTGATGAGGATGCCGATGCCGCGGTTGCGCAGGTGTTCGATGATCTTCTGAATGTCGACGATGGAAATCGGGTCGACCCCGGCGAAGGGTTCGTCCAGCAGCATGAAGCGGGGTTCGCCGGCGAGCGCCCTGGCGATCTCGACGCGGCGCCGCTCGCCGCCCGACAGACCCAGGGCGGGTTGCTTCCGCAGATGGCTGATGCTGAATTCCTCCAGCAGTTCCTCGACCCGCAGCTCGCGCTGGCCGGGGCTCAGATCCGGGCGCATCTCCAGCACCGCACGGAGATTGTCGGTGACACTCAGCTTGCGAAAGATCGAGGGTTCCTGCGGCAGGTAGCCGACGCCGAGGAGTGCGCGCCGGTGCATCGGCAGGCGGGTGATGTCGTGACCGTCGAAGATGATGGTTCCCGCGTCGGGCCGGATCAGGCCGACAATCATGTAAAAGCTGGTGGTCTTGCCGGCTCCGTTGGGACCCAGCAGGCCCACGACTTCTCCGCTGCTGATGGTGAGGGAGACGCCGTCGACGACCCTGCGCTTGCTGTAGGACTTGGTGAGGTCCTGGGTCGAGAGGGTGGTCATGGGGGGGGGGGCTTGCTTTTCTCGCCGCTGGGCTGCAGCGTCACGTGGACGCGCTTGCCGCTGGTACCGGCGGAGCCGGCGCGCATCAGGGCCTTCTTGGTGTCGTATTCGATGCGGTCGCTGGAGACGCGGTCGCTGCGGTCCTTCTTGTCGCCCTGCCAGACGGTGGCATTGTCCAGCAGGATGAGAATGCTGGTATCGGGAAAGTAGTCGGCCCGCTGCGAGGTGCCGTGCATGTCCTCGCGGCCGCCTTCCGGGGTCTGCTTGAGGCGGACCGGATTGCCGGTGGCGATGATCTTGTCGGTCTTGCCGTTCTTCTGGTAGACGGTCATGTGATCGGCGTAAACCTCGAGGCTGCCCTGGACCGTCTTGACGTTACCCGAATAAATGGTCTCGCCCTTGCCGTCGTCGTGGAGCGCCGAGTCGGACTCGATGTAAATGGGTTGCTGCGCGTCGCTGTCCAAGGCGTGGGCGGTGCCGCTGGCGGCGGCGATCAGGCCCAGTGCCCGCAGGATGTGACTAGCGTGCTTCATGCTTTCTCCGGACTTCCGATAGGATCTTGAGGATCAGGTTGGGCTTGAACGTGGTCTGCATTCCGGTGCCGGTGAGTTCGTCGGTGGGGGTGACCATGCGTACCCGCTCGGCGGTTTCCGCGTACTCCTCCGGCGGACGGTAGCGGACGTCGCGGGTGAAGATCTTCAATTCTTCCCCCTTCTCGTTTTTCTTGGAAATGCGCACCTTGCCGTTCAACAGGATCAGTTCGCCGTCCGCCTCCAGCACCCCCGTTTCGCTTTCGATGATCCAGGGCGGTTTGCCGTCGGTCGAGGTCAAGGTCATAACCGGCTGCTCCAGCTCGGTGCGGCCGTCCGACTTGTAATGCAGCATGGTAACCGCCACCAGCAGGTTCTCCATCTTGCCGTTCGCGTCGTGCGCGGTGCGCCGCACGCCCTTGGAATAGTAATCGATCGTTCCCAGGTCTTCGCGGCTTTCCGCCAGTTCCTCCGGAAACATCCGTTCCGCCGCCCACCAACTGGTACCGGCGGCGATCAGCAGGAGCAGATGGAGGGCGATGGACTTCCTGCTCGGCACCGTCGTCACCAGTGGCTGGCAAGGATGGCCGGCAGTGTGCCTTGCGCCGTCATCAGCAGGTCGCACACCTCGCGGGCGGCTCCCTGGCCGCCACCCGCACCGGTCTGCCAATGCACATGGGGCAAGAGAGCCGGATGGGCGTCCGCCACCGCGATGGCCAGGCCCACCCGGCGCAGAATGCAGAGGTCGACCAGGTCGTCTCCCGCGTGGGAGACCTGGGTAGCGTCGAGGTCCAGCTCCCGGCACAGGGATTCAAAGGCGGCCAGCTTGTTCTGCTGTCCCAGATAGACGTGGCGGATGCCGAGCCCGCTCATGCGGTGGGAGACGCTGGGGGATGCGCGCGCCGAGATCACGGCGACGGCGACACCGGATTCCTGAAGCAGCTTGATGCCGTGGCCATCGCGGACATGGAATCCTTTGTACTCACGCCCCTGATCGTCGAAGAACAAACGGCCGTCGGTCAGCACGCCGTCCACGTCGAAGATGGCGAGGCGGATGCGGCGGGCACGCTCCGCCAGTTCGGGGGTCAGGTTTGGCGGAAAAGTCGTCACAGGATGCGGGCGCGCAGCAGGTCATGCATGTTGAGTGCTCCCAGCAGCCGCTGTTCGCCGTCCACCACGAGGAGCGCGTTGATCTTCCGGGTTTCCATGATCCGCAGCGCCTCCGCCGCCAAGGTTTCGGCGCCGATCCGCGCGCCAGGACGGGTCATGACGTCGCCGATCGCCGTTTCGTGGATGTCGCCGCCCTTTTCCAGCAGACGGCGCAGGTCACCGTCGGTGAAGATGCCGGTGACGCGCTGCTGTCGGTCGACCACGGCGGTCATGCCGACCAGTTTCTTGGTGGTCATCTGCAGCACCGCATCCCGGATCCGGGCATCTTCCTGCACCACGGGCACCTCGCTCCCGCAGTGCATGACGTCGCGGACGTGCAGCAGCAAGCGCCGCCCCAGACTGCCGCCGGGGTGGGACAGCGCGAAGTCCTCGCGGCTGAAGCCGCGGGCATCCAGCAGGGCCACCGCCAGGGCATCGCCCATGACCAGGCAGGTGGTGGTGCTCGACGTCGGGGCCAGGCCCAGCGGGCAGGCCTCCTCCCGGACCGCCGTATCGAGATGGACATCCGCCTGCTGGGCCAAGGTGGAAGCCGGGCTTCCGGTCATCGCGATGAGGGGTACGCCGAGCCGCTTGATGAGGGGCAGGATGGTCAGCAATTCGTCGGTTTCGCCGGAATTGGACAGCGCCAGCACCACATCGGCGGCGGTGATCATGCCGAGGTCACCGTGGCTGGCTTCGCCCGGGTGCACGAAGAAGGCAGGGCTGCCGGTACTGGCCAGGGTGGCGGCGATCTTGCCGGCGATGTGGCCGGACTTGCCCATGCCGGTGACGATGATGCGGCCGCTGCAGGACAGCAGCAGGGCGCAGGCGGCGTCGAAACGGCCATCGATCCGGCCCGCCAGGGCGGCCACCGCCTCCGCCTCGATCTGGACCACCCTCCGCCCGGTGGCGCGGTAGGTAGGAGGCGGCAGGTCGGGCATGGTATGTCGGATGGGGCGTGGCGATGATGAAGGCACCATTATCGCAAGCCCGCACCTCCAGCGAAACCGGGACGGCGTCGCGGCCAACCCATTCGTCACTGCACCAGCACCCACTGTTCTGCCGAATCCTGGCAGGCACGCCGCATCTCCCGGAGCTGCCGACCATTGGCCACCGTGTAGGTTTCCTCCAGGTCCTGGCAGGGCTGGCGCCGCGACGGATCCATGACCTGCGCTCCCAGCGGCCGCACCGCCAGGGTGTTGCCCGACAGCGGGTTGTACCACTGATGGGGCTGATCCAGCTTGCCCGACTGCATCAGCTCGCCCAGCCGCTGCAGGCGCCAATCCTGATCCGCCGACTGCACCTGCTGGCCGATCTGACCGTTGACGACCTGGCTTGCCATGGTCTGGATGAAGGCGTTGGCGATGGCGCTCTGTCCTCCGGCTGCGGCGCCGATGGCGGATTGCACCGCGGCCCCGGTGGCGGATTTCACCATCGCTCCCGCCGCGGAGTTGACAACGGTCCCGGTCGCGGTGTTGGCAACCGCACCGGTGGCGCTGTTGGTGATGGCGCCGGCGGCGGAATTGGCGATGCTGCCGGTGGCCGAGTTGACCATGGCGCCGGTCGCGGACTGAACGACGCCGCCGGCAGCGGGGTTGGCGACGGCCCCGGTGGCGGTGTTGACCACCGCACCGGTGGCCGAATTGACCACCGCGCCGGTAGCAGACTGGACCGCGGCACCGGCGGCGGCGCGGCCGACACCGGCGGCGGCCCCGGCGAGGCCGCCGACCGCGCAGCCGTGGAGGAGGGCGGCCAGGGCTGGCGCGGTGGCGAGGGCAAAGGCGCGTTTCATGGCAAATACTCCGAATGCAGCGGCGCTATGGACGGCACGTCTATCATAGCGAGCCGGGCCGAGCCGTGGATACTCTCCACCGCTCACCGCTCACCGCTCACCGCTCACCGCTCACCGCGCCGGCGACGCGGCGGGAACGGAATTTGACGCGGGATGGGCGCTCGCCGACAATACGCGGTCTTTGTTTGTCCCGCCGCGCCCCACCTCACCGTTGCCACCCCGAATGACGCTGCCCTTGCCCGATGACGCTGCCCTGGTATCGGTGCGCGACCTGGTCTTTTATCACGGCGAGCGCAAGATCTTCGACGGCGTCAACCTGCGTTTTCTGAAAGGGAGGGTTACCGCCATCATGGGCCCCAGCGGCACCGGCAAGACCACCCTGCTCAAGCTGATCGGCGGCCAGCTGCGGCCGCATCGGGGGGCGGTGCTGGTGGACTCCGCCGATGTCCACCGTCTCCGCACCGGGGAATTGTACGAGCTGCGCAAACGGATGGGCATGCTGTTCCAAAGCGGCGCCCTGCTGACCGACCTGAGCGTGTTCGAGAACGTCGCCTTTCCGCTGCGGGAACACACCCGCTTGCCGGAATCGGTGATCCGCAGCCTGGTGCTGATGAAACTGCAGGCCGTGGGCCTGCGCGGCGCCCGCGACCTGATGCCGAGCCAGCTGTCCGGCGGCATGGCGCGGCGGGTGGCCCTGGCCCGCGCCATCGCCCTGGATCCGCTGATGATCCTCTATGACGAACCGTTCACCGGCCAGGACCCCATTTCCATGGGTGTGCTGGTAAAGCTCATCCGCGACCTCAACCGGGAGCTGGGACTCACCAGCATAGTGGTTTCCCACGACGTCAAGGAAACCCTTTCCATCGCCGATTACGTGTATCTGATTTCCGGCGGCGTGGTGGTGGGCGAGGGCACCCCGGCGGCCATCGCGGGGTCCGGCTCCCCCTGGATCCGGCAATTCGTCCACGGCGATGCCGACGGTCCGGTTCCGTTCCATTTTCCGGCGCCGGACTACCGCGCGGATCTTCTCGGCAACGGGCGCCAGCACTGAACGGGAGTCGCCAGGACATGGGGGATCTGTTCCAGCGTCTCGGGCACCTCACCCTCGGCGGCCTGCGCAAGCTGGGCCGCGCCAACTTCTTCATGGCCCATGTGCTGCTCGGCGGCCTGGGTGGTTTGCTGGTGCGGCCGCGCCTGCTGCTGAGCCAAATCTTCTTCGTCGGCGTGCTGAGCGTTCTCATCGTAGGCGTCTCCGGGCTATTCGTGGGCATGGTGCTGGGGTTGCAGGGCTACTACGTGCTGTCCGACTTCGGCGCCGAGCAGACCCTGGGGGTCATGGTCGCCGCCTCGCTGGTGCGGGAGTTGGGGCCGGTGGTGACGGCGCTGCTGTTTTCCGGCCGGGCCGGTTCGGCGCTGACGGCGGAGATCGGCCTGATGAAGACCACCGAGCAGCTGGCGGGAATGGAGATGATGGCGGTTGATCCGCTGCGGCGGGTGGTGGCGCCGCGCTTTTTCGCCGGGGTGGCGTCGATGCCGCTGCTGGCGGCGCTGTTCAGCATGGTCGGGGTGATGGGGGGCTATTTCGTCGGCGTCGGCCTGCTGGGAGTCGACGACGGCGCGTTCTGGTCGCAGATGAAGGCCAAGATCGATTTTTACGAGGACGTGGTCAACGGCGTCATTAAGAGTGCGGTGTTCGGGGTGATCGTCACCTGGATCGCGGTGTACGAGGGATATGACGCGGCGCCCACGGCCGAGGGTGTCAGCCGGGCCACCACCCGTTCGGTGGTGTACTCCGCCTTTGCCGTGCTGGGGTGGGATTTCGTGCTGACCGCGCTGATGTTTGGAGACCACTGATGCATCAATCGAAACTCCTGGAGACCTGGGTGGGTGTGTTTGTCGCCCTGGGCCTGGTCAGTCTGTTCTTTCTCGCCATGCAGGTCAGCAATCTGGCCGATGTCACCCGTACCAGCAAGGGATACCGGGTGAGCGCACGGTTCCAGAACATCGGCAGTCTCAAGGTGCGGGCGCCGGTGTCCATGGCGGGCGTCCGCGTCGGCCGGGTCAGCGGCGTCCGCTTCGACAAGGTCAGCTACGATGCCGTGGTCGATCTCACCATCGATTCCGAGTTCGACACCATTCCGCTGGACACCACCGCCAGCATTCTGACCCAGGGCCTTTTGGGGGAGCAGTATGTCAGTCTGACTCCCGGGGCCGAGGACGCTTACCTGAAGGACGGCGGCAAGATCGATCTGACCCAGTCGGCGATGGTGCTGGAACAGGTGATCAGCCGCTTCCTGTTCGACAAGGCGGAAGGAGGCGCGGCCAAGAGCGAGGCGGAAACCGGCTCCGCGGACGCGGAGCCGGCTGCGCCGGAAGCGGCAAAGCCGGCGGCAGCGCCGGCTCCGGCAACCGGGGCGGTGCAGCTGCCCGGGGCCAGCCCCTGATGCGCTTCAGGGCCGCTGCCCGCACGCCGCCGCGCTGTACGCTGCGGGAGCGGCAGCCGGGGTACTACGTGTTCGAAGGGGAGCTCGGCTTCGCCGCGGCGGAGCAGATCCTGCCGGCGGTGAGCGCACGCATCGCCGCGGCGGTGGAAACCACCCTGGATCTGGGCGGTGTCAGCCGGGCGGACAGCGCCGCCTTGGCCCTGCTGCTGGAGTGGCAGCGGCTGGCGCAGGGATCCGGCCGCGTCCTCCGTTACGTCAACCTGCCGTCGCAACTTCGCGCCATCGCCCACGTCGCCGGTGTCGAGGAAATCCTCGGGATGATCGCTGGCGTCGGCGGCGCGGCGTGACTCCGTTGCGGAAGGCGCAGTATCTCCGACGCGAAGCCGTGTTTCCCTGCAGGTCACAAGATCGGCGGTCGGCAACCGCCAAAGGTTGCGGTGCCCCCGTGGCACCGCGGGAATCGCCGAATCCGTCAGCGATTCCGTAACGGCCCCGGACTCGGCCCCCAGCAACATGAAACGAGCGAATGGACAAATTACTGATCACAGGTGGAGTTCCCCTGTCCGGAGAACTGCGCATCTCCGGCGCCAAAAACGCGGCGCTGCCGATCCTGGCTGGCGCCCTGCTGTCAGATGCACCGGTGACCGTCGGCAACGTCCCCCATCTCCACGACATCACCACCACCATGGAACTGCTGGGCCGCATGGGCGTGCGGCTGACGGTGGACGAGAAACTCAACATCGAGGTGGACCCCGGCCCCATCAGCAACTTCTACGCCCCCTACGATCTGGTGAAGACCATGCGGGCTTCGATTCTGGTGCTGGGGCCATTGGTGGCGCGCTATGGCAAGGCCGAAGTGTCGCTACCGGGCGGTTGCGCCATCGGTACCCGGCCGGTCAATCTGCACCTGCAGGGGCTGTCCGCCATGGGAGCGGACATCAGCGTCAAGAACGGCTATATCAGCGCCAAGGCGAAACGGCTCAAGGGCTGCCGGCTGGTGCTGGAGCAGATCACTGTCACCGGAACCGAAAACCTGATGATGGCGGCGTGTCTGGCAGAGGGAACGACGGTCATCGAGAACGCGGCACGGGAACCGGAGGTGGTCGATCTGGCGCACTTCCTCAACGAGATGGGGGCCAAGATCCATGGCGCCGGCACCGATATCCTGGAAATCGAGGGAGTCGAGACGTTATCGGGGGAGGGTCTGCACTACAACATCCTGCCGGACCGGATCGAAACCGGAACCTATCTGGTGGCGGCGGCCATGACCGGCGGCCAGATCCGTCTCAAGAATACCCGGCCGGAGCTGCTCGATTCGGTCCTGGCGAAATTGCGGGACGCGGGCGCCGAGATCGACACCGGCGACTCCTGGATCAATCTCGACATGCGCGGGCGCAGGCCCCAGGCGGTGGCGGTCCGCACCGCCCCGTACCCGGCATTTCCCACCGACATGCAGGCCCAGTTCACCGCCATGAACACCATTGCCGACGGCGTCGGGGTGATCACCGAGACGGTGTTCGAGAACCGCTTCATGCACGTGCAGGAAATGCAGCGGATGGGCGCCGACATCAAGCTGGAATCCAACACCGCCATCGTGCGCGGCCAGCAGAAGCTGACCGCCGCCCCGGTCATGGCCACCGACCTGCGCGCCTCCGCCAGCCTGGTGCTGGCGGGCCTGGTGGCGGAAGGCCAGACCGTGGTGGAACGCATCTACCACATCGACCGCGGCTACGAGTGTATCGAGGAAAAGCTGTCCCAATTGGGCGCCGAGATTCGCCGGGTACCCGGCTGAGACGAGCGCCATGCTGACCATCGCGATTTCGAAGGGCCGCATCTTCGCCGAATCCATCCCGCTCCTGGCCGCCGCCGGCATCGAGCCGGCGGTGGACCCGGACAAGAGCCGGCTGCTGATCATCGGCACCAACCGGCCCGGCGTGCAGCTGCTGGTGGTACGCGCCACCGACGTGCCGACCTACGTGGAGTACGGTGCCGCCGATGTCGGCATCGCCGGCAAGGACGTGCTGCTGGAATACGATTCCGAGGGACTGTACGAACCGCTGGACCTGAACATCGCCCGCTGCCGGCTGATGACTGCCGCCCGCGTCGGCCATCACCCCACCGGGTCGCGGCTGCGGGTCGCCACCAAGTATGTCCGGATCGCCCAGCGCTACTTCGCCGATCGCGGCATCCAGGCGGAGATCATCAAGCTTTATGGCTCCATGGAGCTGGCGCCGCTGGTGGGATTGGCGGACTGCATCGTCGATCTGGTGGACACCGGCAATACCCTGAAGGCCAACGGCCTCGAGCCGAGAGATCTGATCATGCACATCAGCTCCCGCCTGATCGTCAACAAGGCGGCCATGAAGATGAAGCACGGCGTGGTGACCGAATTCATCGGCGACCTCGGCCGCTTCGTCGCCAATTCGTGAACGAGGAAGCCATGAGTGCACTGGAAATCACCCGTCTCGACGCCGCCCTGCCGGACTTCGATGCGGCCCTCAATCGTTTGCTGCGGCGCGACGTCGAAGAAGACGATGCGGTGGAGCGCGGCGTGCAGGACATCATCCGTCAGGTCCGGCAACGGGGCGATGCGGCCCTGATCGAATTGACCAACCGCTTTGACCGGCGCCAGGTGGGCGCGGTGACGGAACTGGAAGTGCCGCGCTGCTCCCTGGAAACGGCACCGAACCAGTTGCAGGCCGATCAGCTGGGAGCCCTGACGACCGCGGCGGATCGCATCCGCGCCTATGCCGTGCGGCAGAAGCTGGAGTCCTGGCGCTACACCGAAGCCGACGGCACGGTGCTGGGCCAGCAAGTGACGCCGTTGGACCGGGTGGGCGTCTATGTGCCGGGCGGCAAGGCGGCCTATCCGTCGTCGGTGCTGATGAACGTGATACCGGCCAAGGTGGCGGGGGTCCCGGAAGTCATCATGGTGGTGCCGGCCCCCGGCGGCGAATTGAATCCCATGGTGCTGGCTGCGGCCCGTGTGGCCGGGGTCGACCGCGTCTTCAGCATCGGCGGCGCCCAGGCGGTGGCGGCGCTCGCCTTCGGCACCGCCACGGTACCGCGCGTCGACAAGATCGTCGGACCCGGCAATGTGTATGTGGCGACCGCCAAGAAACAGGTTTTCGGCCACTGCGGCATCGACATGATCGCCGGCCCCTCGGAAATCCTGATCATCAGCGACGGCGCCACCGACCCGGATTGGCTGGCGATGGACTTGTTCTCCCAGGCCGAGCACGACGAGGACGCCCAGGCCATCCTCATCGCCACCGACGGCGCTCACCTGGATGCGGTGAAGGCGAGCATGGAACGGCTGCTGCCGTCCATGGAACGGCGTGAAATCATCGCCGCGGCGCTGACCCGGAACGGCGGTCTGATCCAGGTTCAAGACCTGCAACAGGCGGCTGGGCTGGCCAACCGCATCGCTCCCGAGCATCTGGAACTGTCGGTGGCCGATCCGGAGCATCTGCTCGGCTTCATCCGCAACGCCGGCGCCGTGTTTCTGGGCAGGCACAGCGCCGAGGCACTCGGCGACTACTGCGCGGGACCCAACCACGTGTTGCCGACCTCCGGCACCGCGCGGTTCTTTTCGCCGCTAGGAGTTTATGATTTCCAGAAACGCTCTTCCTTGATCCATTGCTCGCCCGGCGGCAGCGCGGCCCTGGGAGCGACGGCATCGGTGCTGGCGCGCGGCGAGGGGCTCACGGCGCATGCCCGTTCTGCCGAGTACCGGCTGCCTTGAAGGAACCGCTGCCACCCGTTCCCGTGGCGTTTCCAGCGTGGTTGCAGAAGAATTGGATTGTGTCCGGCGAGGGATATTTTTAAAATTGAAAACACCGCGTTAACCAATAACAAACAGATTCGGCAATGTTTGCGTATTTTCCGTCGGGGGCAAAATGACTGATCAATCGGTGGATGCCAGCAAGCGCTGGTTTCTCACTAAGACCGCGTCCATCATGGGGGCGGTCGGTACGGCGCTGGCAGCAGCGCCCTTCGTGTCCTCGATGCAGCCCAGCGCCAAGGCTCAGGCCGCTGGTGCACCGGTCGAGGTGGACATCGGCAAGCTGGAGGTCGGACAGAAGATCACGGTGATGTGGCGCGGCAAGCCGGTATGGGTGCTGCGGCGCGGCCCGGAAGAGCTGAAGGCGCTGGGGCAGATCGAGGACAAGCTGCGCGACCCGGCATCCGACGAATCCGACCAGCCGCCGCCGACCAAGAACCAGAGTCGCGCGCTCAAGCCCGAATTCCTGGTGGCACTGGCGGTGTGTACCCATCTCGGCTGTGCCCCCACCTACCGACCGGAACTGGCACCGGCGGATCTCGGGCCGGATTGGGTGGGAGGCTTCTTCTGCCCCTGCCACGGTTCGAAATTCGATTTGGCCGGCCGCGTCTACAAGGGGGTTCCGGCCCCCAAGAATCTGGAGATTCCGCCCCATCACTATCTCAGTGATACCCGGCTGGTGATCGGCGTCAACGAGGGGGAAGCGTGATGGCTGGAGAAAAAACGAAAAGTCTTTTGGCCTGGGTGGACGAACGGTTGCCGGTCAGTTCCTTCTGGAAGGAGCATCTGGCCGGGTACTACGCCCCCAAGAACTTCAATTTCCTGTATTTCTTCGGGTCCCTGGCATTGCTGGTGCTGGTCATCCAGATCGTCACCGGTATCTTTCTGGCCATGAACTACAAGCCGGACGCCAATCTGGCCTTCGATTCCATCGAGTACATCATGCGGGACGTCAGCTGGGGCTGGCTGATCCGCTACATGCACTCCACCGGCGCCTCGCTGTTCTTCGTCGTGGTCTACCTCCACATGTTCCGGGCGCTGTTCTACGGTTCCTTCAAGAAACCGCGGGAGCTGGTCTGGCTGTTCGGCATGTTCATCTTCCTGCTGCTGATGGCGGAGGCCTTCATGGGCTATTTGCTGCCTTGGGGCCAGATGTCCTACTGGGGAGCCCAGGTCATCATCTCCCTGTTCGGCGCCATCCCGGTGGTGGGCGAGCAGCTGGCCCTGCTGATCCGGGGCGACTATGTGGTGGCCGATGCCACCCTCAACCGGTTCTTCGCCCTGCATGTGAGTGCTATCCCGCTGGCCCTGCTGGGTCTGGTGGTGTTCCACTTGGCGGCGCTCCATACCGTCGGGTCGAACAACCCCGACGGCGTCGAGATCAAGGCCAACAAGGACGCCAATGGCATTCCGCGGGATGGCATCCCCTTCCACCCGTATTACACGGTCAAGGACTTGTTCGTGGCCTCGGTGTTCCTGCTGGTGTTTTCCTTCATCATCTTCTACACGCCGGACTTCGGGGGGTATTTCCTGGAGCACCCCAATTTCGAGCCGGCCAATCCGATGAAGACGCCCGAACACATCGCGCCGGTCTGGTACTTCACGCCGTTCTATTCGGTGCTGCGGGCGGTGCCGGACAAGCTCGGCGGGGTGGTTGCCATGGGCGCTTCCATCGCCCTGCTGTTCCTGCTGCCGTGGCTGGACCGCTGCCCGGTCAAATCGATCCGCTACCGCAGCGGTGTCTTCAAACTGGCCCTGACGCTGCTGGTGGTGGCCTTCATCGGGCTGGGGATCCTGGGAACCAAGCCGGTGACCACCACCACCACCATCCTCGCGCGCTTGTTTGCGGGGACCTATTTCCTGTTCTTCCTCAGCCTGCCCTTTTATTCGCGCAGCGAGAAGACAACAGCGCTCCCCGAGCGTCTGACCGCCGCGGTCATCCCCCTGGCGGAACGGAAGGGTTGGCTATGGGATCTGGTCCGTTTTCTGCTCTGCCGGGTACAAAAAACCGAACTCTACAACCGGGTGAATAGCCAGTTGACGGTTCTGTGCGTGAAGCTAAAACAAATCTGCTGCAAGACGAAATCATGAAGAACCTGATCGCGGTCGTGCTAACAACGCTGGTGTCGCTTGCAGCCCACGCCGAGGGAGTGGGATTGCCGCTGGAGGACGCGGAGGTCGACATCACCGATCTGGAATCCCTCAAGCGGGGAGCGCGCTATTACATGGACTATTGCGCGGGATGCCATTCCGTCAAGCACATGCGCTATTCCCGCATGTCGGTGGACCTGAAACTCCCGGAGGAGCAGTTGCGCTCCGAGAGCCTGATGCCCCCCGGCAGCAAGTTCCAGGACAGCCTGGAGGGATCCATGAACGGCGAGGATTCGAAAAACTGGCTCAGCGTGGACCCGCCGGATCTGTCGCTGGTGGCGCGAGCTCGGGGCGAGGACTGGCTATTCAGTTACCTCAAGGGCTTTTACGTCGATCCGGCCAGTCCCACAGGCTCCAACAATGCGGTACTGAAGAATGTCGGCATGCCTAATGTGCTGTGGCAGCTGCAGGGTATTCAGAAGGCCGTGTTCAAGCAGATTCCCGGCGAAGGGGAGGCCTTGGACCAGTTGCTGATCGAGCACCGGGGAACCATGAGCGAAGATCAGTTCGACGCTGCGGTCACCGACCTGGTGACGTTTCTCGCCTATGTTGCGGAGCCGGCCCGCTTCGACCGTATCCGGTACGGCAAATTCGTGATGCTGGGGCTGCTGGCGCTGACCTTTGTGTTGTACCGGCTGAAGGCTGAATACTGGAAAAAATCCGACACCGCGAATGGAGACTTGGGGTAGCATACCGGGGTGAGGAGGCGATTGGCGGTAATTCGCAAGGTGGGACTAGGCAAGCGCCTCATCGCACATCATCCCTAGAATCGTAAGAGGTATTTCGCGTGGCAACTGCGCCCAGCCGCAAATCGGTGATGACCATTTATTGCTCGCCCACCTGCGCCTATAGTCATCGCACCCGCATCGTGCTTTACGAAAAAGGAATATCGGCGGACATCGAATTCGTCGACACGACGCAGCCGCCGGACGACCTGCTGGAGCTGAATCCCTATGGTTCCACTCCGACCATGGTCGATCGCGACCTGGTCTTGTACGATTCCCGTATCATCATGGAATATCTGGACGAGCGCTTTCCCCATCCGCCCCTGCATCCGATGGATCCGGTGTCGCGGGCGCGGGCGCGCATGCTGGTGCACCGCATCGACCAGGATTGGTACGCGCTGTTGGATGACATCGAGCGTTCCGCCGACAAGAAGGCGGCGAAGCCGCGCAAGACCCTGCGAGAGAGCCTCATTGCCGCGATACCGGTATTCGGGGCCAAGCCGTTTTTCCTCAGTGAAGAGTTTTCCCTGGTGGACTGCGCCTTGGCGCCGCTGCTTTGGCGACTGGGGTCGGTCGGCATCGACCTCCCGAAAAATGCCGACCCGATCCGCGAATATGCGACCCGTATCTTTGCCCGGGAAGGCTTTCAGGCCAGCCTGAGCGATCAGGAGCGCGAATTGAGCGGCGCCAGCGGGATGGCAGTGGTGGCCTGATGACGGCCGTCAAGCCCTATCTGATCCGGGCCTTTTACGAATGGATCAATGACAACGAGTGTACCCCTTATCTGCTGGTGAATGCCGCTGCGAAGAACGTGATGGTGCCGCAGCAGTACGTGAAGAATGGGGAAATCGTCCTGAACGTCGCGCCGCGGGCGGTGCAGGGATTGTTGATGGGGAACGAACGAATCGAATTCCGTGCCCGCTTCGGCGGGGTATCCACTAGCATCAGCGTTCCCACCGAAGCCATCAAGGCCATCTACGCGCAGGAAAACGGGCGCGGAATGGTGTTCGATAACGGTGACAGCGACGCGCCGCCGCCTTCCAGCCAGGATTCGACGGCCGGCGCGCAGCCCCGTGCGAAGCCGCAATTGAAAGTGGTGAAATAATCGTGGCAGGGAAGGATTGGTGTTGGGAGCCCGCGAATTCCTTCCGGCTCTCCAGCGGTTCCTCCTCCCGCACCAGGGAAAGGCTCGCCGGGACCGACGGCGCGCTTTCAGCAAGGCCTGGCGAAGCGCCCACCGATCGTTTACAATGGGGGCTCTTCCGTTGCGAAGGGTGCTTAGCTCAGCTGGGAGAGCATCGCCCTTACAAGGCGAGGGTCGTAGGTTCGATCCCTACAGCACCCACCAGTTTCTTGGAGCGGTAGTTCAGTTGGTTAGAATACCGGCCTGTCACGCCGGGGGTCGCGGGTTCGAGCCCCGTCCGCTCCGCCAATTCCCACAACGAGCCCTGGGCCTACGGTCTGGGGTTTTTTGTGGCTACCAGAAATTCCAGTTCGGCATCTCTAATATTTACAGGTAGACCTATATGCTGCAGGCGATTCGCGATCATGCCAAGGGAGTTTTCGCATGGATCATGTTAATCGTGGTCGGGGTCCCGTTCGCCTTGTGGGGAATCCAGAATTATCTGGAAACCGGGCAGGAGGCTCCGCTGGCGACTGTAGGGGATCGGGAAATTTTCGAACGCGACGTCAACCGGGTCTACGAGCAGGAACTGGCCAATCTGGTCGGGATCGGCGAAATGGCGGAGGAACAGTTGAAGAAGGACGCCATGGAACGCATCATCCGCGAGGAATTGATCAGCCAGCAGGCGCGCGACAACGGTCTTTCCGTTTCCGATGAAGACCTGCGTACCGCGATCCAGGAGGAGCCGTATTTTCAGACCGACGGCAAGTTCGACATGGAGAAGTACAAGCTGACACTGGCATCGCAGGGAATGAGCAGCACTGCTTTTACCCAGCAGGCCCGGCAACGGCTGATGTCGGCCCAGTACAGCCGCGGTCTGTTCGACTCGGTGTTCGTCCCGGAGCCGCTGGTGGACGGCTTCTTGAAGAAGCGCAATCAGGAACGGCGCATCGAGTATGTCACCGTGCCGAAGCCGGCGGTGAGCGGCAGCGTGGCTGACCACGTGGTGGCGGAGTACTACGGGGCACACCAGGGAGAATATCAGAACCCGGAGCGGATTTCGGTGGATTTCGTCAGTGTCGACCTTTCCACCCTGGCAGCGGACGTGACCCCGGCCGAGGAGGAACTGAAGACCTCCTACGAGGAGCAGAAGGCGCAGTTCGTGACGCCGGAGCGGCGCAAGATCAGCCATATCCTGGTGGCCTCGGATGCCCCGGGGACGGAAACCGAGAACAAGGCGCTGGCTTTGCGCCAGCGCGTCGCAAAGGGCGAAGACTTCGCCAAGCTGGCCAAGGACGCCTCCGACGACAAGCTGTCGGCGCCGAAGGGCGGTGATCTCGGTTATGTGTCCAAGGACGGGGTCGATCCCAATGTCTTCGCGGCGGCACAACAGCTCAGGGAAGGGGAGGTTTCGCAACCGGTGAAATCGCCCTTTGGCTATCACCTGGTCAAGCTGACGGAATTCAAGCCGGCCATCACCCGGACTTTCGAGGAAGTGCGCGGAGATCTGCAGCAATCGGCCAAGCGGGCGGCGGCGGAGGCGAAATTCGACGAACTGGCGCAGACGTTGGCGACGGTCGGCTTCGAACATTCGGACGGACTGGAGTTCGTGGCAAAGGCGGTGGGCGGCAAGATCGAATCCAGCGAGCTGTTTTCCCGGGACGAAGGGAAGGGCATCGCCGCCGCCGCGGAGGTGCGGCAAGCCGCTTTCTCCCAGGATGTCCTGGATGGAAAGAACAGCGACCTGGTGGAGGTCAGCAAGGAAAAGGTGGCGGTCCTGCATCTGAAGGATCGGGTACCGGCTTCGCCAAAACCGCTGACCGAGGTCAAGCAATCCATCGTCGAATTTCTGCAGCAGAAGACCATCCGGGAAGATACCCGGAAGCGGGCGGACGACCTGCTGGCGGCGGCACGTGGCGGGAAATCCCTGGAGGAACTGGCCAAATCCGGCAAGTGGACGCTGGCCAAGCCGCAACCCTTCATGCGCAACGCCAAAGACCTGCCGCCCGACGTGGTGGCGGCGGCCTTCAACATTGCCGCGAGCAAACTGGCCAGCGATCCCTGGGCAAAAGTGGAAATGGCCAACGGCGATCAACTGGTGCTGCGCCTGCTGGAGATCAAGGATGGAGTTGCCGACCCGGAAGGCGAGGATGTCGCGTCAGTGCGCGATTCCCTGGCAAAAAGCCTCGGCCAGGTGGAACTGATGGCGTACTTCCAGGCGTTACGAGCGGACGGCGACGTCCGCGTGCGCCCCGTGCGCCAGTAGCGATGCTCCGGAAGCCGCGATGAGCCGGATCTGATGGATACTGAGCAGCTCCTCGCCCTCTTGCTGTCCGTGCTCGACGACGGCAAGGCGGTGAACGTGGTGGTGATGGACGTGCGCAACCGCACCAGCATCACCGATTACATGATCGTCGCCAGCGGCACTTCGGAGCGCCACGTCTCGGCACTGGCCGGGCATCTGGTGGAGAAGGCCAAGAGCGTCGACCTCCAGCCGCTCGGGGTGGAGGGCCAATCCACGGGGGAATGGGTGCTGGTGGATTTCGGCGACGCCATCGTCCACGTCATGAAGCCCCAGACCCGGGAGTTCTATCAGCTGGAGAAGCTGTGGCAGGGCGACCATGCGCCGCCGCAAGTGGTCAACGGCTAGAATGGTCCCGTAGTCTGCGCGGAGCGCGCAGCCGGCAAATCCTTTCCTATCGGTCTGGCAGAGCAGATCTCGACTGCGAAAAGGCAGCGATACCCGCGGTCTATCCATAACCGCCAATTGCGGAAGGCGCCGCCGAGCGGTTGGTTCGCGAACTCGCCGGGCTTATCCCGGCCCACGGTGGCAAGTCAGGCTCTGCCGCCGCATCGGCGGGGGGCGGCACTAGCCGAAATGGCAGACATAGTCGACCGTTTCGCGAGTCTCGATCTGAAAGCTGCTGTCCCCGGGAACCGAGAAGGATTGGCCGGTACCGTAATCCGACCACCGGTCCTGGCCAGCCAGCTTCACCCGGCAATTGCCCGCCACGATCTCCATCCGTTCCGGCGCCGACGTCAAGAACGTCAGGCTGGAAGGAAACAGGACTCCGACGGTTTTCCTGCTGCCGTCGGCGAACAGAACGGTGTGGCTGACACACTTGCCGTCGAAATAAATGTTCGACTTCTTGATGACGCTGACCTGGTCGAATTGGCTCATGGGGCTTTCCGTGGAGGAATTGAAAAAGAGCCATTATACCTCGCTGCTGTCGCTCGCTGAGCGCAACAGGACAGTGCGGAGATCCGGCGCATCATGACTCCCGATCCCTCTCGTCCCCTGCGGGACCGGCTGATCCTGCCCATCAGCCTGGTGTGTCTGGTAACGGTCGCAGGAACCGTCGGCTACACCTGGATCGGCCGCGAGCAGGGTGCTACCGTGCTCGACGCCCTGTTCATGACGGTGATCACCATCACCACCATCGGCTATGGGGAGATCATTCGTCTCGACAGCGTCGGCCGCATCTTTACCATGGTCATCGCCGTCCTCGGCATCGGCAGCCTGTTTTACAGCCTGACGGTGGTGATGGACTATCTGGTCGGCAGCCGCCTCACCGATCCCCTGGGAGAAAAAAGGATGCAGCATA
>Ga0233425_10001956_pt1 | contig 43022 bp, 29 predicted proteins | sample Watercolumn_Towu_2_FD_181712 | JGI IMG/M metagenome (GOLD analysis project Ga0233425, IMG submission 181712) | Freshwater microbial communities from Lake Towuti, South Sulawesi, Indonesia - Watercolumn_Towuti2014_140_MG | ecosystem: Environmental > Aquatic > Freshwater > Lake | place...
GGTGTGATTGCCGAAGAGGCCTTCCGTGATGATAAAGCTATCAGAAAAGTTCGTGAAAATTTATTCGCGGCCACAGGTGATTTTGGGCAGGCTTTTGATATAGATGACGAAGGAAATATTAAAGGCGATGTCGATGACCAAGGAAATGTTAAAACCGATGAAGCAATCAGCGATCTTACCGCCTCACTGAAAGGTAATGGCGCGATTATTGCCGCGGCTATGAAACAAGGTGGATCGGCTCGAGCCATGGCTCTTAGGAGCGTAAACGAGTCTTTGGCCAAAGATTTGATTAAAAAACTTCGAGGCGCAGAAAATGTTGACGAACAAGCTAAAATCGAGGAACAGATCAATGGTATCCTTCACGGTTTGAACGAACGTATAAAAGATTTGCCAGACAACGACTCATTTAACGAGGAACGCGCAAGACTCTCTAGTTTGGTCGAAGTGTTAAATCGCGCTACCACTAAACCAAACCCTCCTCCAACCACCGCATAATCGATTCGTCCACCTAGAGTTTTATGCCTGATAAAAAACCGAAAAAATTTAATGAACTTCCAGACGTGGTTCAAGATTACCTTCTTGATCCGCCGGTTTTGGCTCGTGTCAAAGAAATTTCGGAAAAATTTTCTCTTGGCGAAGATGTGGTGAATCCGATTATGGACGAAATTGAAGAAATCGTTTGCAACCAACACGAAGTTTCAGACTTGCCAGTGGTTTTGTCTTCACTTTTTAATCTTGATGAAGCCAAGGCCAAAAGTTTGGCCGTGGAAGTTGCGGGAAAAATTTTGTTGCCGCTTTCTGGTTACCGACAGGGCGATGGCGAGATTGTTGTTGGCTGGGGTGGAGATCCTTTGGTCTTTTCCGGAATCCCAAAATTAGAAATTCCAGTTCAAACTCCAGAGGCATTTGTCGAAGAGTCGTTAAAAGAGTGGTTGGCCGAAGATCCAAATCATGTTTTGAACAGTCGAATGATTTTTATTCTTTCGTCTTTTTTAAAAAATGAACGCACCGAAGAAGAAATTCGTTCGGCTCTAGCTCGACCAATTAAAGTTGGTGGTTTAGCCCTGGGTCGCGAAGCGATTGATAATATTTTTCAGCTTTTGCAAGAGCGTAAAGAGCGCGAGGGATTTGTTTATAGTCCAATGGCTGTAGTGTCTCCGGCCACGTCACCCCGACCTGTAATGGACGACATTAAACCAGTAGCTCCACCACCGATCCCTCACCCCCCCGCCGTCGCCGGGCTATGGCAGGCACGGCCAACCCCTTCTCCCTCGCGCGTCGCTCGGGCAGAGGAGGAGTTTCTATCAACACCTATTGTTAAATCTCTCGAACCTCTCCATCAACCCGAAGATAAAATCGAGTTGGCTAAAGCAGCCGATGTCATCAAAGAAAAAGCGCCGCTTGCCAAAGCCAAAACTCCGCTCGATGAAGCTGTTGACTCTTTGATTAAAGCCTGTGGTTTGAAATTTGCTAACAATGATTTAAAAAATCGTTTTGTTCATGCCATTGACTCGCGTCTTCGAGATGTTCGCGATGCTTTCGAAATTAGGGACCTGCTGGAACGTTCAGTCGATCAAGGTGGCTTGGGTTGGAGCGGCGCGGAATTAGTAAGGGTAATGGAAGAACTTGAAAAAGCAGTTGTTGCCCAAAAAACCAAGTGGGCCAGTGAAGTAGAAAAAGAAAAGCAAGCCTTGAAGCGCGCCAAAGAACAAGAAGAAAAGAAACGTCAGGCTGATGAGGAGGCTCAACGAAAAGCCGCCAAACCAAAAGTTCGACCAGAGCCAGTCGCCCCAGTAATGTCAGCTGGGAGTGTTCAGTGGTCCGGTCGCCCGGTTGTGGCCGATGTCGCTTTTACTCGCAAACTTTCCGGGCCAATCGAAGAATTACAAAACATGAGCTTGTCCGAGTTCCGTCGTCTTTCTCGACACCCAGAAGAATCCGCGACCAAAATTATTGATAAGATTAATTTGTTGGAAGAGCAGGGAATCGGTCAGCGTGTTGCCGGTGTTAAAGCCTGGCGCCAGTCACCGGTCAATCGTTTGTATTTGGAGATGAACAAAGAAGCATTGATGTCTGGAAAAAAGATGACCGAAGTTATTGTTGGTCGTGCTAAGGCCGGTTTAGAAGCTCTGAGTTTAGAAGAGGTTAAAGTTATCAATGAGATGAACGGAGGGTTGAGGTTTTAGAAGTGTATACTAATTTCCGAATTTGGCTACTAATCTACTAATTTTTCAATCGGTTACTAAAATATGGAGTTGGTTGAAAAAGAGTTAAGTTTTGAAATCGTTGGGGCTTGTTTTGACGCTTTTAACGAAGTCGGTCCTGATAAACCCGAAAAAGTTTACTGCAAGGCACTGAAAGTTTGTTTTAAAAACAGAAATATCTCTTTTTGTGAACAGTCTCCTTGCCCGATAAGATGTTTTGGGGAAAAAGTTGGTAGTTTTTATCTAGATTTTTTGGTAAATGATAAAATTATTTTAGAGTTAAAAGTCGGAGAAAGATTTTTAAAGAAAGACTACGACCAAGTAAAAGCTTACCTATCAGAAACAGGAAAAGAGTTAGGAATTTTGGCAAGATTTTCAAACGACGGAGTGACTTTTTGTCGAATTCTCAATCCAAAATTAAAATTAACGCCAAATTAGTAGATTAGTAGCCAAATTCGGAAATTAGTATACAGACATTATGTCCGACCAATTTACAGTTCCGCAATTTATTGAAGTCGAGGATAAAATTCTCGGACCTTTATCGGTGCGCCAGTTTGTGATTTTGCTTGCCGGAGGAATTATTTCCGTGGCTTTGTATAAAATAATGAGATTGATTCCGTTTCTTTTGGTAGACGTTCCTTTTTTTGCGGTTATCGCCATTTTTGCTTTTGCTAAGGTAAATGGCATGCCTTTTCATTTTTTCCTTTTGAATTTGGTTCAAACTTTGCGAAAGCCTCGTTTGCGTGTTTGGGATAAAAAACTTTTTGATTTTGAAGTCAAGCAGTACATGGTCGCGCCACCTCCGCCACCACCAGCACCTTTTGTCAGAAAAGTCGCGCCGTCAGGATCACACCTTCAGGAACTTACTCTGCTTGTTAATACCGGCGGAGCTTATAAGCCAGAAGAATAATTTAAAAAGATATGTCCTCCACCCAAAAGCCAGGTCAAGCCACTCAGCGTTTTCTTGATGTTGCCGAGATCCGTGACAATGTGGTGATTATGAAAGACGGCACGCTGCGCGGCGTGTTGATGGTTTCGAGTATTAATTTTGCCCTGAAATCAGCCGATGAACAGCAGGCTTTGGTACAGGCCTACATGTCTTTTTTGAACGGCCTAGAGTATCCTCTTCAGATTGTTATTCAGTCTCGAAAAATGAATATCGATCCGTATATCGAATCGCTCTCTAATCAACAAAAAGAAATTCAGAACGAGCTTCTTAAAACTCAGATTGCGGATTACCGCGGGTTTATTCAGGAGTTGGTGGAACTAGGTGAGATTATGCAGAAGCGTTTTTATGTGGTGGTTCAATACGATCCCTCCTCAAACAAACAAAAGAATTTTTGGACACGTTTTTCCGAAGCGATCTCTCCAGCACTCGGCATTAAATTAAAAGAAAAACAATTTCAAGAACGCCGCGAAGAGCTTTTGAAGCGCGTTGATATTATCAATGGTCAGCTAACCGGCATGGGAGTTGGTGGAGTTTTGCTTGATACTCAAGGCCTGATCGAGCTGTTTTACGAAAGTTATAATCCCGATGTGGCCGGTATTCAAAAACTTGGCGATATCGGCAGGGTGAGGTTTGAAGAAACACCAAGGGAACAATAAAAGCACCAAGCACCAAGTTGGAAGTTCCAAGTAAGAAAGCACCAAGCCCCAAGAAGGAATTTTATTTTCTAACTTGGAACTTGGGGCTTAAAACCTTGGGGCTTCCAAAAATAAAATCCAACTTGGAACTTGGGGCTTAAAACCTTGGGACTTAAAAACCTATTTTGGAGCTTAAAAAACGTTATGGCAATTGAATTAGGAAAAGAAAAAGAACTAGCCGCGACGCAGCCGCCAGCGGCACCAAAGCCGCTTTCCGTTGAAGAGCAAAAGGCTTTGACAGAAAAAGCCACTCTTGAAGAAGAGCGAGTTTATCGTCGGGGCGCGGTAACCGTGCGTGATATTATTTCGCCGGCAGCTTTTCAGGTGACACCAAATTATTTGGTGCTCTCCGGAGTTTATGTTCGAACGATTTTTGTCATCACTTACCCGCGCTACATTGGTGTTGGTTGGTCGGCCTCAATTATCAACATGAACAAAACTTTTGATTTGGCCATGTATTTTTATCCGGTGAAGGCTAATATTATTTTGAAACAGTTGCAGAAGCGCGTTGGTTATCTCGAGGCCGGTCTTTCCATGGACGCTGAAAAAGGTAAGCCGCGCGATCCTCTGCGCGAGACCGCGCTGCGCGACATTGAGTCGCTTCGCGACGCCCTAACTCAAGGCGTTGAACATTTTTTCCAGTTTGCTTTTTATTTAACGATTTACGCCAAATCATCGGAAGAGCTCGATAAACTTTCGGGCGACATTGAAGCTGAGTTTGGCAGCAAACTTATTTTCAGCAAAAAAGGCTTTTATCAAGCTGAACAAGGTTTTAATTCGACTTTGCCGCTTGGCAACGACGAGCTCATGATTTCTTACAACATGAACACCTCGCCGATCGCAGCTTCGTTTCCGTTTATTTCTTCAGACCTGACTTCTGATAACGGTATTCTTTATGGAATCAATCGTCATAACAACAGCCTGATTCTTTTTGATCGTTTTAGTTTGCAGAATGCTAATGCTGTGGTTTTTGCCACGTCTGGAGCTGGTAAATCGTACATGGTAAAACTTGAAATTTTGCGTTCGCTCATGATGGGCACTGATGTTATTTGTATTGATCCGGAAATGGAATATAAGCACCTTAGCGATGCCGTCGGCGGTACCTACATCAATATTTCTTTGGCCAGCCAATCCAAACTCAATCCTTTCGATTTACCAAAACCAAAAGGCGAGGCGGTAAAAACCGAAGACATCATCCGTAGCGCTGTTATTACCATCAAAGGCTTATTGCGAATCATGATTGGCCAACCTCAGGGCGAGGCCGGTGTTGTTGGTTTTACCCCAGAAGAGGATTCGTTGCTCGATCGTGCACTTCTCGAGGCTTATGCCAAAAAAGATATCACTGCCGATACTGTGGATTTGTCGATCGTTGAACCGCCGATTCTTTCGGATTTGATCGATGTTTTGCAAGGCATGGAAGGAGCTGATGATTTGGTGGCGCGTTTGACCAAGTACACCGATGGAACTTTTGCGGGAATTTTGAACTCACCAACAACCGTTGAGACAAATAATCAACTCGTCACTTTTTCTGTCCGTGATCTTGAAGACGAGCTTCGTCCGATGGCTATTTACACAATCGTTAATCATATTTGGAATACCGTTCGCTCTGAACGCAAAAAACGCATGTTGATTATCGATGAAGCTTGGTGGCTCATGCAACACGAAGATTCGGCTAAGTTTATTTATGCTCTTGTTAAGCGTTGCCGTAAGTATTATCTTGGCATCACCACCATCACTCAAGATGTTAACGACTTTTTGCTTTCTCCATACGGTCAGTCCATTGTTACTAACTCTTCAATGCAGTTTTTGTTAAAACAATCTCCGGCTTCGGCAGACTTGATTCAAAAAACTTTTAATTTAACCGATGGCGAAAAATATTTATTGCTCGAGTCCGGAGTAGGGGAGGGCTTATTTTTCGCCGGTCAGAAACACGTGGCCATGAAAGTCGTGGCTTCGTATACCGAAGATCAGTTGGTTACCACAAACCCGCAACAACTTCTCGAAATAGAACGCGCTGAAAAAGAGTTCGCGGCCAAGATGGCTAATGCTGGCGAGGCCACGACCGAATCCGAATCTTCCCCTCTTGAAGAAGAATTAGAAGCGGCAGACGAAGCTGTCCTGCTTGAAAAAGCCGAGGCTGGTGAGGCTGAAGCCGAACGCATTCGAAAATCATTATCGGAATTATAGTATGACTCCTAAAAAAAGATTGGCCATTATAATCGCGGTAATTTTGTTGATTATTTTATTGGTTTTACTGGTTTGGTTTTTGTTAAATAAAAAATCAGAACCAATAGTCCAACCAATCGTCCCCGAGGTTTCGCAAACTATCCCTCGTCAATCGGCAGCAGAAGAGACAGCTGAGAAAAATATTCCAGAAGTTCCAGCTGTAGTTCAGAATGGTCTGGAGAGTTTGGCCAAAACTTTTGCTGAGCGCTACGGCAGTTACTCCTCGGAAAGCGATTTTGCCAATCTTCGAGATATTCTTGGTCTGATGAGCGTCTCGATGCGTCAAAAAACCGAGGAGTTTATTGTTGGCTCTCTAGCCTCGGGTACTTATTATGGAGTTACCACTCGCGTTCTCTCTGTAAAAACAATTTTTCTTGATGAAGATGCTGGCGCGGCCAGTTTGGAAATCAACACTCAACGCGAGGAATCTAAAGGCTCGCCAAATAAAAGCGAGGTCGAATATCAAAAATTAGTTTTGAATTATGTGATGGAGGATGGTGTATGGAAAGTCGATTCGGCAAATTGGCAGGAGCTTTAAAATGGTTGAAAGACGGTTTGTTTCCGCTCCGTTGTTTGAATTGTGGGGTTGAGGGCGAGTTTTTGTGCGAGGATTGTGTTAATTTGAATTTAATCGAACGGGCGGATTTTGTCTGCCCGTTTTGTCATTCAGAAGATAGAGAAGGAAAGACCTGTGGCGAGTGTTCCCGTGAGACTTTTTTGGACGGTGCCATTAGCCTTGGTTTTTATCACGATAAATTCTTACAAAAAATAATTCACGCCTGGAAGTTTGAGGGCAGTAAAACTGCCGCCAAGCTTGTCGAAAACTGGCTCGACTGCCACGAGCTAAAATTCATGCTTCCGCCAGTTGACTGGTATGTAACCTCCATCCCGCTCCACGAGGCCAGATTGCGCGAGCGTGGTTTTAATCAAGCCGAGGAGATTGCCAAGCTCGTAGCTCTAAAAATTGGCGCTCCACACATCGAGTTTTTAGCTCGTCCAGAATGGACCGACCCTCAAGCCCGCCGCAATACTGCCGACCGCGAGGTTGGTGATCTGGACGGAATTTTTTCCGTCATCGAAACTGTCCCGCCATGCGTTCTGATCTGCGACGATGTCCTGACAAGCGGTGCCACTATGGATGCTGCCGCTCGAGTTTTGAAGGAACACGGAGCGCAGATTGTTTGGGGTTTTAGTTTGGCGAGGGCGGGGAGGTGAGATCTGCAACAAAAAACATCCGCCGGCCGGCGGATGTTTTAAAAATCATTTTAAACTCGGAGGGCATCCTTCGCACAAGAGGCGGAACACGGCTGGCTGCGCCAAGCCGTAGCTCCCGCCACTGGAGCGAAGGCTGGTGCGCCCAAGACGACTCGAACGTCTGACCTTCAGGTCCGCAACCTGACGCTCTATCCAACTGAGCTATGGGCGCATGGTTTTTCAGCCCAATCCCGCCGAAGCCCTGCACGCGCAGGGCGAAGGAGGATGGGCGCGTGTTTAAAGCCTATAGTTTATACACCCTTCGAACCACGTCTGTCAAGGTTTCTTCGGTTCTATCAAGATTTTCCAAACAAAACGGCAACAAGCATTCGCGAATTTTGTTTGGGTCAGTATCTTCGAGCGGAATTGAGACCAGCGGCTGCCAAGGTTGCTGAAAATCAACGTAAAGAGTTTTGACTTCAGGTGGTTCGTAGATGATCGAAAAGTCCTTGATGTCTTTATAGTTGTAAAAAGTTCCACCAATGACAATACCAGAAGTGGCAATAGCCACAACAGTTTTGTCTGGCGGCTGAAAAGTGGAAAGCAACATGATAATTCCAGACATAAGGATGATAACCGCAAACAAAAAGTTGGCCGTGGCAATGGCGTAGATGATTAGGGCAACGCCAGCAATTGCTCCAGTGACGTACCAAAAACGCGAACGTTCGTGGTTAGGATATTCGTCGACCTGCCAGGCACACATGATTTTTCCAAATTCTGTTGAGAGATTTTTTAGATCTTCCATATATTTTTTTGATTGATAATCCCTGTCTATTATAGCGGTTTTTTTGAAAGAGGGGAAGGGAATTGGGGATCAAAAAAGACTGAAAATATTTTCAGTCTTTTTTGGCGGAGAGGGTGAGATTCGAACTCACGGTGACTTGCGCCACACTGGTTTTCAAGACCAGCTCAATAGACCGCTCTGACACCTCTCCGTTTAAATTTCCAATTTCCAACAAACAATTTCCAAAAATTGAAGTTTCGTTTGCGAAAACAAAGCTATTCTAGCGGGTTCTGGCTGTTTTGGCAAGGCAGATAGACCCCTTGTCTAATTATTAATTTTTGGTTAAACTGTGGAGGCGCCCCAAACACGGAGAGGTACCCAAGAGGCTGAAGGGGCGGGTTTGCTAAACCTGTAGGTCGGTGTTTAAGCCGGCGCGAGGGTTCGAATCCCTCCCTCTCCGCCAAAAAATCCCATGGCCGATCCTGGGATTTTTTGATTAGACCTGTTGCCATATAAACTTCTTGATCCAAGATCAAAAGTCGGAGCTCAAGCTCCGACTTTTTTGATTCTTTCGTGTTAGCGGGGTAAGATTGGGGCAGATATGTCCATCCCTCTCGGTTCACCAATAAAAGATCTCCCCGGTCTTGGCTCAACTGCTGTCGGTGACCTTGGTCGGCTTGGTGTTAAGACTGTCCGTGATCTTTTATGGTACGCGCCGTTTCGCTACGACGATTTGTCGACGACCAAGCCGATTTCGAGTTTGCGACATGATGATGTGGTGACGCTCCGCGGGGTTATCAAGTCAATCAGCGGGCGGCGGAGCAATAACAACCGCGTTCATTTAACCGAAGCAATTTTTGAAAACGAAACCGGCGCTATCAAAGTCGTTTGGTTTAACCAGCCGTATCTTGAAAAAACTCTCGCGCCAGGAACGCGTGTTACGCTCGCCGGGCAGGTGAGCCAAAAGTATGGCGCGACCTCGCTCATTAGTCCGGTTTACGAAAAAACCGAGTCCGGAAACAACACCGGCCGCATTGTTCCAATCTACGGTCTCACCGGCTCACTCACCCAGCGTCGTCTTCGCGGCGCTATTAAGTATGCGCTCAAAGCCGCTGGTCGGCTCGTTGATTGGTTGCCGGAAAAAATTCTTGAGGACGAAGATCTGCTTCCGCTTGCCGAAGCGATTTCCGAGATTCATTTTCCCTCGGCAACAGAAGCCCTTGAGTCCGCGCGAGAACGACTGAAGTTTGAGGAGCTCTTTTTGCACCAGCTTTTGTTTGCCCACATGAAGCGTGATCGCGAAAAAATCAGCGCGCAAGTTTTGTCTTGTCCGACGGATGAGATTAAGGTTTGGGTCGAGAAACTTCCGTTCCAGCTCACCAAAGCTCAACGGGTGGCGGCTTGGGAGATTGTGAAGGATTTGGAAAAAGATGTTCCCATGCAGCGCCTGCTTCAGGGCGATGTCGGTTCTGGTAAAACCGTGGTGGCCGCGCTTGCGGCTTTTGTCGCTCTCCGCGCCGGAGCTTCTGTTGCCTATCTCGCACCAACTTCGATTTTGGCCGAACAGCAACAGCGTTCGTTTTTGAAATTTTTGTCAGAGTTCTCGCCAGCTTTGCTCACCAGCGGCTTGGCGAAAATCGGCAGCGAGTCGGTTAAGAAAAAAGATTTGCTCGCTGTGCTTAAAACAGGGGAGTGTCGTTTGATTGTCGGAACTCACGCCCTTATCGAAGACGCGATCGAGGTCGCGGATCTCGGCCTCGTGATTATCGACGAGCAACATCGTTTCGGAGTCGCTCAACGCCACGCCTTACTCCGTCGCAACGAAATCGCTCCACATCTGCTCTCGATGACAGCGACGCCGATCCCGCGCTCGCTCGCTCTCACGATTTATGGCGATCTTGACCTTTCAATTTTGAACGAACTACCGCCCGGCCGTCAGCCAATTACTACCGAGCTAATCGGCCGCGCGCAAGAGGATAAGATGTATTCAAAAATAGTTTCCGAGATTGAAAACAGTCGCCAAGTTTTTGTTATTTGTCCACTCATCGATCCGTCGGACGCTCTCGGTGTCTTGTCGGTTGAAGAGACCGAGAAAAAACTCGCCGAGGGTCCGCTCAAAAAATTTCACGTAGCCAAACTCCACGGCCGCATGAAGGCCGATGAGAAAGAAAAAATCATGGGCGAGTTTGCCGCCGGCAAGATTGATGTTTTGATTTCCACAACAGTTGTCGAGGTCGGAGTTGATATTCCAAACGCCAGCGTCATGCTCATTTTTGGCGCTGAACGATTTGGCCTGGCTCAACTCCATCAGCTCCGCGGCCGCGTGGGGCGGGGAAGCGCGGCTTCGTTTTGTTTTCTTCACTCGACTAATCGTTCACCAGCGGCTTGGCAACGCCTGCAAGCCATGGTCAAAACCCAAGACGGCTTCAAGCTCGCCGAAGCCGATTTAAAACTCCGCGGCGGCGGCGACTTTTTTGGCGAGGCTCAATCCGGCTTCCCGGAGTGGCGGTTCGCGAGTTTTACGGACAGCGAAGCAATTAAAAAAGCCCGAGATTGGGCGAAGTGGGTTTTAGGGGAAAGTTCGGATTTATCGGATTTTCCGTTGGTTAGGCAGAAAGTTCAGGAAAGTTTTGAACGAGTGCATTTAGAATAATAATTTTATAAATTTTCATTAAATTTAGGTCCGATCGGACCTAAATTTAATGTTTTTTGTTTTCAATCTTCTTCGTTTATCGCCGATCGACGGTAAACGAAGAAGTCTTTTTTTATTCAAATTTAGCCAAAAATTTTGTTTTTTAGTCGTGTTGCCATTGACAAAAGGCCAAAAATGTGGTATAGTAATCATCCGTTAGCATGAGCCAATGAAGGAGCACTGCGAGGGCCTTTACAAGGTCCGTGGTCATCTGGCCAATTTCGCAGTGTGTTCCCGGTGCCATTTGGCAAAATACCGGGACCTCGTGTTAACCTCCCCTTCCCCCTGCCTCCTAGTAGAGGTTTGGGGAAGTAGCTCGGGCGGGAGTGTGACGAATCCGCCATGAGCTTTTCGGCCCGTTCCGATCGCCCCCCCTTTTTGTTCAGTCGTGCCATGGGGGGCGAGTCGTGAGGGTGCGCGCGGCGCGCCCTGGGCCACCGGTCGTCCTCTCCGCATACACGCGATTACGGTCTGCTGACCTTCGGGTTCGGTATGGCTGGGTCGCGTCGGTGTCGAGCGGGGAGAAATCCGGGGTTGACTGCGCGTTCCCCCGGTACCGACTTTTGGGTGTAGACTCCACCCAGAGCCAGCCTTCGGGCGGAAAGTCGGTTGAGGGGGTTGAACATCACCCCCCTGTCGAGTGGATGCTAGTTGGTCTCCCAAGCTTCTAGGGAAATCAACGGAACACACTCGATAGACGCGGCGTCGTTGCTGTGACACAGAAAAGGTCACATACACGATGAAGAACTGGTCAGATGGGATCGGCCCCCGTACTCGGGCTGACCTTCTGGAGATACCAGACCGCAAAAAATCGGATTTCTCGCCTCGGAGCTGCGTCGTACAAGCTCCGAGTCGCGCGTCCACGCCCTAGCCCTCGTGCGGTCAAGCGCACGGGGAGGGAGACGGGACGGTCTTCAGGACTATAACTGTGGCGAGAACAGTTGTCCGGAGATTCCTCAGGGGCCTGCTGCCACGCGGGCCCCTCCTTTTTTGTCTGTTATTTTAATTCCTGAATTTTTTTGATCACCCCCGGTCCTACCCATTTTTTAATTCCCAACCTTTCCGCTTCCTTAATCCTCCGCTCTGCCCCGACAACCGATCGGATTTCTCCGCTCAATCCAACCTCGCCAAAATAAATTGTTGGCTCGGCCTCGGTTTTGTTGGACGTGGCTGAGAGGATGGCCGCGCAGACCGCGAGGTCGGCGGCGGGTTCCTCGAGTTTCATTCCGCCGATCACATTTACATAAATATCTTTGTCGCCGAGATTTACTCCAGCGCGCGATGACAAAATCGCCGAGAGCATCTGCAAACGATTCACATCAAACCCCGAAGCTCGGCGCACTGGGGAAGGGTAGAAACTGTGTTCAACCAAGGCTTGAACTTCCACCAAAAAAACCCGCGAGCCCTCAAGCACGGCAGTAATGACCGAGCCCGGGGATGGCTGGCGCTCGGCTAAAAATTTTTCTGATGGATTAGGCACGGCTTTGAGGCCGCCTTTGTCCATTTCAAAAACTCCAACCTCGTCAGTTGAACCAAAACGATTTTTTGTGGCGCGCAAAATTCTAAAAGCGTGAACCGGATCGCCTTCGATTGAGAGGACAACATCAACCAAGTGTTCAAGAGTTTTTGGTCCGGCCACCGAGCCGTCTTTGGTAACTTGGCCAATGACGATGATTGACGTGTTTGTCTGCTTGGCGCAATGCATCAAAAGATTTGTGGCATAGCGGACGACATTGGGATTACCAGCTGTGCCATCAAGGTCGAGTGAGTCGATGGTTTGGATTGAGTCAATAATAACAAGCCCGGGCTTTTCTTTTTCAATTGTGGCGATAATCGTCTCGACCGGCTCAGCCTCGAGATATTTTATGTGGTCAAATTTTCGTTCAAGTCGAGCGAAGCGCGAGGCGAGTTGCCCGGCGGATTCTTCGCCGGAGATATACAACACCTCTCCCCCCAGCCCCCTCCCCAAAAGGGAGGGGGAGATACCAGCGGCAATCTGTGCCACCAAAGTTGATTTTCCAATCCCCGGCTCGCCGGCCAAAAGCACGAGCGACCCCGGGACAATTCCGCCGCCAAGAACGCGGTCAACCTCGTTTTCGCCACTCGAGATTCTTTGATGGGCCGTGGCTTTTTCGTTAACTAACAAAACCCCGGCTTTAGCGGCCGGTTTTGTTTTTGCGGTTCGGATACCAACCGAACCAACCTCCTGTTCTTGTAATGTTCCCCAACCTTGGCATTCGCTGCAGCGGCCAGACCATTTGGGAAATTGAGCGTCGCATTTGGTGCAGATGAACATATTTATCGAGAACAATACTTGGTGGAATGAAAATGCATATAATCTTTTAGCCCAGACCAATTTCCGCCCCAAGAGAAATTATTGCCAGTAAAAGCGCTTACAACTTGTTGGGGTAAATCATAAGGTTTTGATGATCTACAGATGGTTTCGCAATCGCTTCCTCCAAGGCAACTACAAGTGCCGCCAGTAAAACAATCTGCCGGACAGTTTGGGTTGGTTTCTGGTCTGAAATCAATAGCTGTGCCAAAGGAGTGGGCACTGAGAGAGCTTGTGCTGTTTCTGTTACAGCGCCAGTTAAAAGTTCCTCCAGCTGACGAGCTAGTTAAATCAAAGGAAGATAAAACACCGGAGCTTTCAATGGCCGCCGCGGCGTTTCTAAAGTCGTCAGCAACTAGTTCGTGGACCTTAAAAGTTTGGCCGCCAATTTGTACATCAACTAAGTGAGATTTTACTTCAGCCTCGGTTTTGCCAAAGGTATTTAACATGCAATCCTGCCAAGTGCTATTTCCGAACAGATTTCCTTCAGCACAGCTTCCGCCACTGCCAAAAGTAACCTCGGCGCTTTCTAACGGAAGGCTTTTAACGACTTGCAGGCGCAAGCTGCCAAAGGAGGTTAAATTGGGATTTATGATGAACAAAATGAGATAAACACTCATTAGAAGGACCAAACCAGTAACCGCGCCTTTTATTTTTTCTTGAGCTTTTTTTACCTCGCCACCACCTGGTGAGGTGATGTACTGAAGGCCGGCGATCATAATCCAGATCACAGCAAAAATAGCGCCAATGGATAAAAGAAAAATATAGACACCGGTTATATATTCAGCCAGCCAATTCACCTCAATTTCTCCACCAGCATCTGTGACAGATTCTGAAAGGGAAACGGTTGGAATATTTACGCTAAGTGTAGGTATGACAAAATCGGCTTCCGTTGCCGGTGTAGTGGAGAAAGTTGACGCATTAGCCGCTTGGTTGGCCGAAGCGCCGGTGAAAATACAGCTCTTAAAAACCGTTCCGCTAGGAGTTGGGTTTCCTCCAGCCGAACAGGTAGAGTCACAGACTCGTACTGAATCATCTATTGTGTAAGGTTTGCAAACAATCGAAGCTCCGGCAGTCTCTGGATAGCGTTCGCATGCCGTGGTCATACCACTCGAGCCGCCGGCGTCTTGAGAGCAGTTGTGATCAGGGGTGGTGGCGAGGTCGGAGCTGTAATAACAAAAACAATTGTATTCAGCAGCTGCTTTAACTGAGGCGGGAAGGGCAACCAGGACAAAGAAAAGGAAAATGAATAAAACCCTCTTAATCATAGTTTATTTTTTCTTCGGCCAACCGGATTAATTCTTCAGCGGTCATCAGACCAGTGTAGCGTTCTTCGCCAATAAAAAACGTTGGTAGGGCAGTGATGTTAAGGTCTAAGGCTTCGTTCATATCTTTTTGGATCAAGGGCGCAGTTTCTTTATTTGATAAACATTTATCGAATTTATCAGTATCCAATTCAAGATTTTTGGCTATGGTTGAAAAGAGGTCTTTATTTAGAACAACCTGATTATCAAAAAGTTCGTTGTGATACTCCCAAAATTTTCCTTGATTTCCGGCACAGTGGGCGGCCACGGCGGCTAGACCGGCAAGTTCGTGAGCGGATTCGTTAGGCATGTTTTTCCAAACTACCTGAACTTCGGGTATAGTGTTGGTAAGAATTTTTAAATTAACTGCTTGTTCTTTACAGGGTTCGCACAAAAAATCGCCAAAGGAAACAATGGTCAGTTTAGGATTTTCTGAACCTTCTTTGGGATTAACAAAACTAACCGTCGGAGCCTTAAGAGTTTGCTCGTTTTTTTGCGCGGCTTCTTCTTGGGCTTTTTCCGGAGTCCAGATTGGTTGTAAGCGGAGGTAGAAGAAAATAAAAACTATTATTGCGATAAAAGCGATGATAAGAAGAGTGAGCCAGCGGTAATGAAACATATTGGAGCTTTTTTGTTTGAAGTTTATTTAAGTTTTATCATTTCCAATCTTCCGTTCAAATTGTTGGTGTAAAAAAGATACTTTCCGTCACCAGAAACTTGAAGATTGGTCATGGGAGTGCCTATTTCTGGGCGGGCAACTAGGCTGGAGCGGTTGTTTGTTAAATCTATCTTATATAAATCGTCTGGAGAAACAGCATATGTGGATTTTAACATCCCGGCATTGTTTTCCATTTCTTGAGGCACAGCGCAGTAGACAACAGTTGAGGAAGCAAAGACGCATTTTTCAGCCCAAGTGTATAAGCTTAGCGAACGGCGGTCGTCGCCTAAAGAGTTGGCCGAGCCATTGACTATCCAAAGCATTGGTTTCCAGTTGCTGGTGTCGCCATAAACCGAATAGAGCAAGACGTCGCCGCGCGGACTCCATAGGGATTCAAAACCCAGACCCTCAACCACCAAACCTTTAAAGTTTTCTTGATTTTTACCAATAGCCAGAATCATTTTTTGTCCAAGACCCATGGAGTCGGCAGTGTCAGAGAAAGCGATTATTTGATCGGTTGGTGATTGATTGACCTGTACTTTGTCGGCGTTGTCTCCTAGGGATTGTACTGCCATAACTTGTGAACCGTCACTGTTTGAAATTACTAAAGAACGGTTGCTTGAATCAATGCCCATGCTTTTAGCCGCAATTTGATCTTTGACCGGGGAAAATTCAAAATCTTCCCAATGTTTTGGCAGGGTAACTTGAGTTTCAGAAGTAAAATCATAAACAACATTCGAACCATCGGGAAATTCAATAACAGCTTTTTCACCATCGGCATTCCAGGCCACGTTTTCGACATCTGGGAATTGTTTGTTGGAGAGTTTGACAACGTTACCGTCGGAATCAATGGTATAAAACCGACCATCTTGTGGATCGTAGTAATTCATTCCGTCGCCATTTTTAGAAAGGGTTACGGCCTCCACGCTTGATGTGGTTAAAACTGTTGTTTTGGTAATGCCGCCAGAGGCCACTTCGGAAACCGCGGGTAGGGCTCCGGTCGCGTTTGGCGTTGTAACTACGCCAGTCGTGGGCTGCCCAACCCCGGCTGTTGGTAGATCACCAGTGCCAGTAGTCACTTCTGTCCCTTCTGTGGAAACATTAACAGTCGGTGTTGTTGGTTTTAAAAAAAGATAATAAAGTAATCCGCCGATAACCACTATCGAAGTCAAGAAGCCAACAACTAAAATTATTTTTTTTGTTTTTTCGGATAACATATTTTTTAAAAAAAGAAATCATTAATATATGCCCAGCCTGCGGCCGCAACTCCGCCCAGAAGGGCAATTGGCCATATCATGACTAATATAGAACTTATAAATATCACACACAAACTTATAATGACCAATATGTCAATTAAAAATATTAGAACATGAAGAACTGTAATTGGAACCAGATTGACAGAAACTGGTAGTGGATCCCAGTCATCGAGGGCGGGGAAAAGAAAGCTTTCGCCCTTTTTGATGTAATGACCCCAAATAATTTGCAGATTTAAATCTGTTAAAGTAAAGGCATAGACAAAAATCGTAACCAAAGTCGAGATTCCCGAAGTTCCGAGATCTAGGGCATTACCGATGAGCTGAGCCAGTTCTTCAACTCCGCGTCGGAGATAACTGTTGACGCGTTTTTGGACTTTTTTCTGGAGTTTTTTCTTTTGTTCCGCAAGGGCCTGGTTTTTGATTTGGGCCAAGCCTTGCTGGCGGATTCTTTCTTGTTGTTGATTGGCTATAAGTTGATTTTGACGGGCCCACTCGGACATTACTTGAGATTGAATAACCGCCTCCTCTTCGGCTTCGGCCAGGGTGGTTTCTTGAGCTTGTTGTTCGGTTGATTCTTGTTGTTCTTGTTTGGTGGCCTCTTCTTTCGAAGTTTCTTCTGATTTTACCTCCTCTTTTTTTTGTTTCTCATCAGTGGCCATTTCTTGGTTCCATGTTTTGTCGAGCTCTTGGTCAATGATCCATCTAGATGTTAGCGTTGCTGGCGCAAAGAATTTATATCTTCCGTGTTCGGCAGCCAGCTGTCTGGATTGGATAACATTTTTTACAGCCTCATCTCCAATTTTCTTTTCGATTCCAGCCAAAAAACGTGAAGCTTTTCCCATTTTAGAAGCCCGACGTCGAGCTGCTGTTTTAGCCGCCGCCAGAATTGCTTTTCTTTCTTGTTCAGTTGAAGTTCCCCCGTTAGGCATAACGGATTTTATTTTTCAGGGCAAATCACCCAAGCGGCTTTTTTGTCGGCCAGACGAAGTTTGATAGATTCGGCTTTGGGATTATCGAGTAGGTGCGCGGCCAACAGGGTTTCGATTTCGGTTTGGATAAGACGGCGAATTTCGCGGGCCCGGAGTTTGCTGGCTTGGGCTTGGTCAGCGAGTTGGTCGGAAACGCGTTCGTGACAAGAAAATTTAATACCACGGGTTTTTAATCTTTGGGCTAATTCTTTAAGCTGCTTGTCGGCGATTTTTTGATAATCTTTTTTGTCGAGGTGACGGAAAAGGCAAATGTGATCCAAACGATTAACCAGTTCGGGGCGGAATTTTTCTTCGAGTTCTTTTCTTAAGGATTCTTCTATTATTGTAGCATGTTCCGCGGCATTTGTAATGAAGCCCAGGCCGCCACCTTCGGTTTTTTCCGAGCCAAGATTGGTGGTCATGACAATAATAGCTTGGCGGAAAGAAATTGTGCGGCCAGTAGCATCGGCGAGCTCGCCGTTTTCGAGGATTTGTAAAAGAAGGTTGGAAACATCGGCGTGGGCTTTCTCGATTTCATCAAAGAGAATAATCGAGGCCGGGCGCTGCTTGACGGCGTCGGTGAGTTTGGCGGTTTCGCGATAACCAACATATCCAGCCGGCGAGCCCAAGAGTTTTGAGACCGAGTACCCCTCGGAAAACTCTGACATATCCAGACGAATAAGAGCTCGGCGATCGCCAAAAATTGTTTCGGCCATAGCTCGAGCTAGTTCGGTTTTGCCGACTCCTGATGGGCCAGAAAAGAGCAGGGAAGCCAAGGGCCGTTCGTTTTCGGAAATTCCTGATTTGGCGCGGCGGACGACATTGGCGATTTTTTTAATGACTTCGGTTTGACCGACGATATGTTTGGATAGTTCCTCCTCAAGACGCGAGAGTCTTTTTCTTTCGTCTTTTTCAAGAAGAACAAACGGGACATTGGTAGCACGAGAAACAGTGTCAATAACATCTTCGGCTGTAACTTCACCAAGCCAGCGGCTTCCGTTGTTTTTCAAAAGTTCTTCTTCGCGCTCTAAAAGTTTTTGTTCGTCGTGTTTAGTTTCCAGAGCGTCGGTGTAACGCTCTTCGCGTACAGCCCGATCTTTTGTTTTAAGAAGTTTTTCGCGTTCAATCTGCAGAGCGCGAAGCTCGTCGGTTGTGGAGCGGGCGGCAGTGCGCACGCGGACCGAGGCCGCGGCTTCGTCGATCAAATCAATAGCTTTGTCAGGTAGGCGTTTGCCGGGCATGAAACGTACAGAAAGATCGACCGCCGCCTTCAGGGCATCGGGTTGGATTTTCATTTGGTGGAATTTTTCATAAGCCGAAGCCAGTCCTTTTAGAACCTGAAGAGCTTCTTCGGGTGAAGGCTCTTCGACTAAAACCGATTGGAAGCGGCGCTCCAGAGCCGGATCGCTTTCAATGTGTTTTTTGAATTCAGCCGGAGTGGTGGCGCCGATGCAACGAAGAGAGCCACGCGCTAATGCTGGCTTTAACATATTGGCAGCATCGAGCGAACCAGAGGTCGCGCCAGCGCCAATAACTGTGTGGAGCTCGTCGACGAACAAAATAATCCGTTCGTCTTGTTCAGCTTCCTCAATAACATCTTTCAGACGTTCTTCAAAATCGCCGCGATAAATCGCGCCAGCGACGAGCAGCCCAAGATCAAGAGCAATAATTCGTTTTCCAATAAGGGCAGGCGGCACTGTTTCCTCGACAATTTTTTTGGCCAAACCCTCGACAATCGCGGTTTTGCCAACACCCGGCTCGCCGAGCAATATTGGATTGTTCTTTGTTCTTCGGCAAAGAATTTCCATAACGCGGCGAATCTCTTTTGTCCGACCAATAACCGGATCAATATTTTTTTGCCGCTCAGCCGAAGTTAGGTCTCGTCCGAAATAATCAAGGGCCGGCGTTTTGCTATTTCTCTTTCCGGGCTCTGGATGGTTATCAAAAAATTCTTCAAACTCAGACGGTAACCGCGGCGCTTGATTCTCGCCACGAACCATTTCAGCAAGTTCGGGGAATTTTGAGACGCTCTTGAGCAGAGCCTCTAACCCTCGTCGAAGCCCGTCGCGATCGATTGTTTTTTGGCTAAGAATTTTTTCGACGATTGGGTCACACAGCTCGAGTAGCCCAGCAAGAAGATGTTCGGTACCAACATACGGATGGCGAGCATTGCTGGCCGATAGAACTGCTTTTTCAATCACACGCTTGGCGTCTTCAGAAAGACTCGGAGATTGTGATTCCTTTGTTTTTGCTGCTCTTGCCAATTCAAGACCAAGTAATTCTTCCCGTACCAACTCGGCATTTACTCCGCTCTTATTCAAAACCTCAGCCGCCATTGCTCCTTTTTCCGCGGCTAAAGCAAACAAAATATGCGCCGGAGAAATTTCGGCTTCGCCAAGCTCGACAGCGAGAACAAGGGCGCGGGTTAGGGTGTTTTTTAGGTGGGTAGTGAAACGATCGATGATGTGCATAAGACTCATCTCCTTCTAGTCGCGCGCAGCGCTGGCAAGAGGAAATTTTGAAATTTTATAACATCCCCCTCAGCTTCTTAATCCTCTCCTCAATCGGCGGATGCGTGCTGAACCATAACTCGAATTTTTTCGTCACACGCGGATCGAACGGATTGGCAAGATATAAGTGGGCAGTGGCGTGGCTAGCTTTTTTTAGGGGCTGATCAATGTGAGCGATTTTTTGGAGAGCGGAGGCTAGACCTTCTGGGTAGCGAGTTAGTAGAGCTGCTGAGGCGTCGGCGAGATATTCTCGAGAGCGACTAACCGCCATTTTTATGAGCTCGGCCAAGAAAGGCGAAAGTATGGCCAAAATCAAACCAACCAAAAAGAGAACGAGTTGAATTTGAGCAGCGTTGTTGTTTTTATCGCCGCGCCCACGAAAGATAATCGAGCGCATTAAAATGTCGGAAAGAAGCATGACTGTGCCGACGAGTACAACAATAAGTGTCATGATACGAATATCGTAGTTTTTGACGTGCGACATTTCGTGGGCGATCACGCCTTCAAGTTCTTGCCGTGTCATGATTTGTAAAAGGCCAGAGGTGATAGCAATCGAAGCATGTTCAGGATCTCGTCCGGTGGCAAAAGCATTTGGTGACGAATCGTTGATAATGTAAATTTTTGGGGTGGGGAGACCGGCAGTAATGGCCAGATTTTCGACCAAGTTATAGAGATCAGGATTTTCTTGTTTCTCGATTGCTCTGGCGCCAGCCGTGAGTAAAGCCACAGAGTCGCCTTTGTAAAAAGCGATCAGGTTCATAATGGTGGCGATGACGACCGCGACAATAATTCCAAAATAAGCATCACCCCAAGTTTCGCCCAAAACCCAGCCGATACCAATAATCACCGCTGTGAAAGCAGCGATGAGAATTGCGGTTTTGCGTTTGTTGGAGTCGATCTCGGTGTACATAATGGGAAATTCCAAATCCCAATATCCAAATCCCAAATAAATTTCAAAGTTTAAAAATTTTAAAATTTTGGAAATTGGGTTTTGTTTGGAATTTGGGATTTAGAATTTTAAAATTTTACGACAGGCACTTCGTTCACCACCTCTGGCGCGTCATAAAAATCTCGCTTTACAAAACCCAAGGTTCCGGCAATGATGTTGGTTGGGAAAACCTGAAGGTTGGTATTGAAATCTCGAACCATGCCATTATAAAAACGGCGAGCGGCTTGGATTTTGTCTTCGGCGTCGGTTAAGTTGCGTTGCAAATCCATGAAGTTGTTTGAGGCTTGGAGTTGCGGATAATTTTCTGAAACCGCGAAAAGTGATTTCAAAGTTTGCGACAGGGCGTTTTCGGCTTGGGCGTGTTCTTTCATGCTCTTGGCACCCATAGCAGCTGAACGAGCTTCGGTGACTTTGGTAAAGACGCCTTCTTCGTGTTTGGCGTAAGCTTTAACGGTTTCGACCAAGTTTGGGATCAGGTCATAACGACGTTTCATTTGAACTTCAATATCAGACCATGATTCATCGACACGGTTGCGGGTTTTGATGAGTCCGTTATAAACAAAAACCAGCCAAATGGCCACCAGCACCAAAACGGCCGGTATGATGAGAAAATATTCCATAAATGTGACTTTTAAGTTATTTTTTAGTAAAATTGGATTGGTTTTTAGGGATTAGGGATTGGGGAATGGGGAATGAGCTAGCTCCTTCTAGCACCACTAATTTTACTTTTTTTCACTTTAAATTACAACTCATATGAAGTTTCCGGCCCACATTTTTCGTTCTTACGATATCCGTGGACTCTTAGACGAAGTTACGCCAGAATTAGCCAGACAAATTGGCCGAACTATTGTTTACAAGACTGGAGCCAAAACCGTGGTCGCCGGTCGTGATATGCGCGCTACTAGTCCAGAGCTTTTGGTTGCGGCCATCGAGGGGATTGTTGAGGCTGGAGCCAGTGTTATTGACATTGGGTTTTGTACAACCTCGCTTTTTAATTTTTGCGTTTCTTCACTTGACCACGCCGATGCTGGGATCATGATTACCGCCTCTCATAATCCGGCCGAGTATAATGGTATGAAATTTTGTACCGGAAACGGCCAGCCGATTTCCGGAAAAGAAATATATCAAGACATTGAAAAAGAATTTTTGCCCGCAGCTACTTTTGGAGAGGCAACAAAGTTTGATCCGGTTAACGATTATGTCGAAAAGTGTTTAACAACCTCTGGTGCCCCAGATCTTTCCGGTGTCAAAATTGTCATTGATTATGGAAATGGTTCCGGCGTCGTTACGGTTCGTCCGCTTCTTGAGCGTATGAAAGCAAACGCCATCGAGCTTTATCCAGAACCAGACGCTAATTTTCCAAATCATGAATCCAACCCAGTTAAAGAAGAAACTTTGGTTGACCTCAAGGCGGCAATTTTGAAAGAGGGGGCTGATTTGGGGATTGCTCTCGATGGCGATGCCGATAGAATCATGTTTATTGATAATGAAGGCGTGACAATCCGCGGCGATCTTTTGGTTCCGTTTTTGTCAAAAGAATTGAGATCAAGAATTCCTGAAGCTAAAGTTGTGATTACTGTAAACCAAAGTTGGACTTCTTTTGAAGAGATTGCTGCTAGCGGTTCCCCGGCTATTGTTTGTCCAAACGGCCGTACCAATGTGATTGCTACCATGAAAAAGGAAAGTGCGGATTTTGGTGGCGAGGTTTCTGGACACATGATGTACAAAGAGTTTGCCGATCTTGAATCGGTCGACTACACGATTGTTCGAACTTTGTCGGTTTGGAAAAAATCCGGCCAAACTCTTGCTGATTTTGTCCGTCCACTTCGTCGTTACGCCAACAGCGGGGAAGTTAATCTTGAAATTCACGACAAAGACGCGGCCATCAAAAAGCTCGAAGAACTCTACGCGAGCAAGGCCACAAGCGTTAATCGTCTCGACGGCATTCGTTGCGAGTTTGGCCACGAGTGGTGGTTTATTGCCCGCCTTTCTAATACTGAACCGATTCTTCGTTTGACAGTCGAGGCAACGAGCGAGGAGTTGATGAAGGAGAAAGTTGATGAGTTGGTAAAAGTGATTACTGAATAGAAAAAACAAACCCCGTCGAATTATTCGGCGGGGTTTTGTAGATCTTTGTAGACAATTTCCGGGAGAAATTTTTTGTATTGTTCGACGTTTTCACGGATTTCGCTTCCCGAGATTGTAATCGTTTTTCGTTGTCCGTCTACCAGAATGTTTTCTGCTCGCAGCTCTCGCGCCAAAACTTCGCCGTACCACTCGCTCGAAAAAATATAACCAACCGCACAGGGCAGGGAACACTTCACAAACTCGAGATTTTTTTGCGTGATCGCTGGATTATCTCCGTGTTCCTGTGGCGCGCCAAATCCCTCGATCACTTCGACCCGAGGATACAGCCGCCGAATCCATTCGGCTCGAGTTTGAAGGGGAATGTTGGTCGTCTCCGGACAATCGTAAACCAGAACCAGAAGCCGGTCGACTTGTTTCAGAGCAGACTCAATTAAAAATTGGTGTCCTTTGTGTAGTGGTGCGAATTTTCCAACAATCAAGCCGATCGATTTGGACGCTCTTTTCATAAAGCTCAATATATCGTACAATAATTTCGCTTATGTTAACAACTATTCTGATCTTCTTGGTCATTCTTTCGCTTCTGGTTTTCGCCCACGAACTCGGTCATTTTTTTACTGCCAAAAAACTTGGCATGAAAGTTGATGAATTTGGTTTTGGTTTTCCGCCCAGAGCTTTGGGAATTGTTAAAGAAAACGGCAAACGGCGTTTAGTTTTTGGAAACAAAGACCGTTGTGAAAACCAAACTGTTTATTCGGTAAACTGGATTCCTCTTGGTGGTTTTGTAAAAATTCATGGCGAGTCCGGGGAAATGAAGGCCGATCCACGCTCTTTTGCCAGTCGGCCAATTTGGCAGCGTTTTGCGGTTTTAGTGGCCGGAGTTTTTATGAATTTGGTTTTGGCGGCGGTTCTTTTAGGTATTGGTTTTGGTGTTGGTCTACCAAGTATTGTCGACGAAACAGTGCCCAGTTCGGCTATTTTGAGTCAGGAAAGCATTCGGGTAATGAGTGTTTTGGCGGACAGTCCGGCGGCTTTGGCCGGCATTCAACCCGGCGACGAGCTTTTGTCTCTTGATGACAAAATTTTTACGTCAGCCAACGAAGCCAGCGGCTACATTAGAAGCCGAGAAGGTAATGAAGTTAAGTTTTTGATCCAGCGCGGCGAGGACGCTTTGAGTTTTTCGATTACGGCGGCCGAAGTTTCCAGCCATGAAGGAAAAATTGTTGGTGTTGGGTTAGTAAAGACAGCCATGATTTCTTACCCTTGGTATTTAGCGGGTGTCAAAGGTGTGGTCGCGACTTTTGTTTTTACTTGGGAAGTTGTTAAAGCTTTTGGAGGCTTGCTTTGGAACCTAGCCGTTCACCAAGAAGTCTCGGCAGATTTGTCCGGTCCAGTTGGGATTGCTGTAATGACCGGCCAGGCCGCTGCCCTAGGGTTTGCCTATTTGCTCCAGTTTGCCGCGATCCTTTCCATTAACCTAGCGGTCGTCAACATCCTTCCGTTCCCAGCTCTAGATGGGGGGCGTTTAATTTTCCTATTCGTCGAAAAACTCCGCGGTCGAGCTGCTGACGAAAAGTGGGAGGGTTTGGTTCATAATTTAGGTTTTATTGTTTTAATACTTTTAATTGTCGTAGTGACAGTACGCGATTTTATCAAGTTATGAGACAGAAATTTGAAGATCTTAAAAAAACTTTCGACATCGCCTTGTCTGATTTAAAAGACGGCGTTGATTTGGAAGAAATTAAAAATAAATTTCTTGGTCGTAAAGGTTATCTAGCCACTCTTATGAAAGAGATGGCTGATTTGGCTGACGAGGAACGCAAGGCGATTGGTCGTTTGGCCAACGAAACTAAAACCGCGATGGAAGAAGGTTTTGCTCGAGCCGAGACCGCTCGTCAAACCAGTCAGGTTTTAGAGGGTGAATGGCTCGACGTTTCCGAGCCAGTTTTTCCAATTGATGAGTGTGGGCATTTGCATCCGGTAACTCAAGTTCAAGAAGAACTCGAGGATATGTTTTCTTCGATGGGTTTTATGGTTGTCGATGGTCCAGAACTTGAGAGTGATTTTTTCAATTTCACGGCTCTGAACATCCCGCCAACTCATCCTGCCCGCGATATGCAGGACACCTTGTATATCAAAGACCATCCCGATCAAGTCATGCGCACGCAAACTTCGCCGGTTCAAGTCCGTTCCATGCGCAAATATGGGGCGCCACTCCGTTTGATCGTCCCCGGCCGCTGTTTCAGAAACGAATCCACCGATGCTCGACACGAACACACTTTCTACCAACTCGAAGGACTTGTTGTTGATAAAGGAATTAATTTTGCTCACATGAAAGCGACTCTGGAAAAAGTCGCCAAACGTCTGTTTGGAGATGGGGTTCAGATGCGTCTGCGCCCAAAATTTTATCCGTTCGTCGAGCCCGGAGTTCGTGGCGAGGTCACTTGTTTTTTGTGTCACGGCAAAGGCTGTCGTGTCTGTAAAAACTCCGGCTGGCTCGAGGTCCTTGGCGCGGGATTGGTTCATCCGAATGTTTTGCGTGAAGGTGGTGTTGAACCGGCCGAATATCAAGGATTTGCTTTTGGGTTTGGCCTCTCGCGTTTGGCAATGCTTAAGTATAATATCGATGACGCGCGTCTGATGCAGAGCGGGGATGTTCGTTTCTTAAAACAGTTTTAAAAGTCGTGGAGTGTGTAAAGTCATGGAGTCGTGGAGTTATGGAAATGTTTTAAAGTCATGGAGTTGGTTAAGTCATAGAGTCATGGAGTCGTGGAAGATTATTTCTTTAAATATTTAAAGAAATAAATAATTCCTTCACTCCACGACTCCACGACTTTCCAATAACTCCACGACCAAACACCTTCCTTCACTCCACGACTCCACGACTCCACGACTCCGACATTCTAACTATGTTGTTATCTAAAAATTGGCTCAAAGATTTCCTCGAGTTTCCGGAAAACCTCTCCGACTACGATCTTGCCGAGCGTATCAGTGATTGTGTTGTCGAGGTTGAACACATTGATTCTCAAGCCGCGCCACTCGAGAAAATTGTTGTTGGGAAAATTTTAAAAGTTGAAGCTCATCCGAACGCCGACAAACTTCGCGTTTGCGAGGTTGAGGTCGGAACCGGTTCTCCGGCACAAATCGTCTGTGGCGGATCAAATTTGGCCGACGGCATGAAAGTCGCTGTTGCCACTGTTGGCGCTAAGGTCAAATGGCATGGCGAGGACGATCCAGTTGAAATCCAGCCGACCAAACTTCGCGGTGTCGATTCGTTCGGAATGATTTGCTCGGCCAACGAAATTGGTTTGGCTACTGGCAGTGAAGGTGAGCGCGAGATTGTTGATTTGAGTTATCTTGAATCCGAACCAGGAACTTCTCTGTCCGTCGCTCTCGGTCTTAACGATACGATTATCGATGTTGACAACAAATCACTTACTAACCGTCCCGATCTTTTCAGTCATCACGGCATGGGCCGCGAGATTGCCGCTCTTCTTGATGTAAAATTTAGAAGTTTGGAACCAGCCGAGATTAAAGAAGGGAAGGAATACGAGCTCGATATTAAAGTTGCTGATCCTGACTTATGTCCGCGCTACATAGGCGTAGTTGTAGATGGTATGAAAGTCGAGCCGTCGCCGGAGTGGATGCAAAAACAGTTGCTTGCTGTTGGCATGCGCCCGATCAATAATATCGTTGACATCACTAATTATGTCATGCTTGAAGTTGGGCAATCGCTCCACGCTTTTGATGCCGCGAAGCTTGAAAATTTTTCCGGTAAAGAAAAGAAAGTTGAAGTCATAATCAAACGTGCGGGCGTTGGTGAAAAATTTACGACTCTCGACGGTGAAGAACGCGAACTCGACGAAAACGATCTTGTGATTTGCGATGGCAAAAAATCCATCACTCTGGCCGGCATTATGGGCGGACAAAATAGCGAGATTGACGAAAATACCACTACGGTTTTTCTTGAATCCGCGAATTTTAACGCGGCCGGCATTCGCAAAACCTCGCAAAGACTCGGCCTGCGTTCCGAGGCCTCGTTGCGTTATGAAAAGAGTCTTGATCCGAACTTGTCCGAGCTCGCTGTTCGTCGCGCCGTTGAATTGTTTTTAGAACTCATCCCGGGCGCGAAAGTTGTTTCCAAGCTTGTCGATGTTTCCAATTTCGAACTCAATCAAGGGCCGATTAGTCTTTCGCTCGATTATCTGAATCAAAAACTCGGTCTCGAGATTCCTGAAAACGAGTCGATTGGAATTCTTAAGCGTTTAGGTTTTGAACTTAAAAAGAAAGGCCGCGAGCTTTCAGTTACTATTCCCACTTGGCGGGCCACCAAAGACATCTCAATCGCCGAAGATTTGATCGAAGAGGTTGCTCGCGTTTACGGCTACGCGCGCATTCCGCGCGACTTGCCAGAACTCAATATCGCTCCGCCAGAGCAAGACCTTGTCCGTCTCCTCGAACGCCAGGCTCGCCATATTATGGCCGGACGTTTCAAGGCGACCGAGACGTATAATTACTCGTTCGTGAGCCCGTCGGTATTACTTGGTCTTAAAGAAGATTTGTCTCAACATATCGAGCTCGCCAACCCAATTTCCAAAGAGCGCCCATACTTGCGCCGCTGTCTTGCTCCAAACTTGCTCGAGAACATCGAGAAGAACCAACGCTTTGCCGACACCATCCGTCTTTTTGAAATCGGCCATTGCTACATCAAAGAAGACACCGGCGAAACCATGGGTGAGGGCAACGGAAATTTGCCGCTTCAAGATCACTATTTAGGCATTGTCTATTCATCAAAAAGTGAAGCCACTCCGTTCAAAGAAGCTAAGCGTATGGCTTTGGGAGTTTTGGAAGAACTCGGTTTTGCCGCTGGGCTCGTCGTCTGTGAAGGCGAACACTGGCTTCACCCCGTCCGTTCGGCCAATATTATTGTTCGTGGAGAAAAAGTCGGCTATCTGGCCGAGGTTGAATCAAAAGTTGGGCAAGATTTTGGTTTGGAAAACCGTACCGCCGTGGCCGAGATTAATTTATCTTGTCTTACGACTCTAAAAAAGAACGAAATCAAATATCAACCGGTTCCGGAGTTTCCGGAAGTTAAACGCGATTTGGCTTTTGTTGTTTCAAAACAAATTGTTTATTCAGAGATCGAAAAAACCTTGCGAAAAAACTCCGACCTTTTATTCGTTGTTGAGCTTTTCGATGTTTATCAAGGTAAGGGAATTGATCCGGACAAGAAATCCATGGCCGTTCATTTGGTTTTTCGTTCAAACAAAAAGACGCTGTCTTCAGAAGAGGTTGATAGCGAGGTTGATAAGTTGCGAAATGTGCTTTCCGAGTTATTTAGTGCTATAATGAGGTAGTAAAAATTAGTAATTAGCTTCCTCAATATGTTTCAATCACAAGACATTCTCTACATCGTCTTGGCTTTCTGCGCCCTTTGGGTCACGGCTTTTGCTTGCTGGCTCATTTGGCAAATCGCCATGATTTTAAAAAACGTTAACGATACCATGACCGAAGCCCGCGAAAAGATCGCGAAAATCGAAGAGGCCATTACCGGCATTCGCAGTCGTTTTGAAAAAGCCAGCGTTGGCCTGTCGTTTTTGGCCGATGGTGTTCGCAAGGTTATCGAGTACACTATTGATAAAAAATTCGAAAAGAAAACTAAAAAAATAGCTCGCGAGGAGCAGGATAAAAATTAGTGCTTATAAAAAACAGCGGACAGAAATTTGTCCGCTGTTTTTTTGTTGCTTTTATTGACATAAAAAAGTATTTGTGGTTAAATAACCGGCCACATTGTTTTGTGGAAAGTTTGCTATTTGCAAGAAGGAGCAAGAGACCATGACAGCCAAACCGATTCTCGATAGGGATCGTCAAGACGCGCTTCGTGGCGCCATCAAGAGGTGGTACGACAGCCAGATCCGCAAGACCGAGGCCGCCGGCCGCATCGGCACCAAGCCCACGACCATCCATGGGGTCATCACCGGGCGCAGGGACATCCTGCCGCCTGACGTCCTGGCCAACCTGTGGAAGGAAACCGGCGACACCACCTTCCTCATGACCAGTGAGGAGAAGGAGCGCTACCGCCGCTTCCTGGGCAGCCGGTTGAGCCGGCCCTGGCCCGACGAAGCAGAGTGGCCGGCGAGCGACAAGTATCAGTCGCGGCCGCCCCCCGTCGTCCAGGTCGAGCCCGAACTCGACACCGAGCCTTTGACCGGGCTCGAGGATCTCGAGAGTCTGATGGCCATCGTTCTCCGCAACATGAGGCGACTGGCCAATCTGCCCCATACCGATCCCAGGCGCAAGGCGGCGCAGAGGCGCCTGCCGGTCCTGGTGATGGAACTCTTCAAGCAGTCAGTGGTCCTGGGGTTGGAATACCCCGGAGCCTTCACCGATCTCATCGGCCAGTTCAATCTGGCCATCAGCGCCTTCAGCAAGAAGGGAGGAAAGTAGTGAGCAAGAACCTGTTCGTCTTCAAGGCCTCGGATGGTCTGGTCCGGGCCATGTCCGCCAACCTCTACCGTGAACCCTCGCTCATGATCGCCGAGCTGGTGATCAACGGCCTCGACGCGGCCACCCGCCGCGGCGTGGTGCCAGAGATCGCCGTGCGCTTCTGGACCGCCGGCGAACACCCCATGTCGCCGGACTCTCCGGCCATGACCGTGCTGGACAACGGCACGGGCTTCACCGACGAAGTCATCGCCGACTACGTCCGGGTGGGCGAGTCGGCCCACCGCAATGACGCCCGCTTCCACGGGACCCACGGTCTCGGCAAGCTGGCCGCCTTCGGCCTCGGCCACGACCGCTTCGCGATCGTCACCAGGCCGCAGGGCAGCAAGCAGGTACTCGTGTACTGGATCGCCGCCGCTGACGTGTTCAGCGGCCACGAGATCAAGGCCGAGAGGGCCAAGGGTGTCCTGCCCGGCCTGCCGGGTAGCGGCCCCTTCACCTTCATCGTCATCCCGGACTTCAACGGTTCGGTCGACGAGGCCGAGCTGCACGAGCGGCTCACTCAGATCCTGCCGATCCGGCCGTGCCAGGTCACCGTGCAGGATCAGTTGGTGGAGCTGCGTCGCTTCCAGGCCGAGCGTGAGGTGGAGACCCCACCCCTGCCAGCCTTCTCCGGAGGCACGATCAGGTTCCGCCTGGCCGTGGCCGAGGTCACCGGCCGGCACGACCGCGTCCGGATCATCGACGTTGTGTCCGGGCGTCCGGTGACTTCCTTCGAGACCCTGCCGGCTTCGATCCGGCGGCGCCTGGAGCCGATCCTGCTGCACCCCAAGCTGCAGGGCGAGGTCCTGGTGCCGGGCAACCTGGAGAAGCACTCCGAGACCGGTCGGTCCGGCATCGCCGCGGCCTACTGGAGCTCCGAGCATGGCGAGGTCCTGATCGCCGCCCTGAACGTCTACGGCGCCCCCCTGGCCTCCGAGCTCCTGGGCTCCGAGACCAAGCCCAAGGGCCCCATCGAGGATCGTCTGGGCGACGTGGCTGATCTCTTCACCAAGAGCTTCGGCGAGCCCGACGACTCGGTCGAGCCCGAGCCCGACGACAAGGGCACCAAGCCGACCGACAAGCCCGGCACCAAGCCGCAGCCCGACGGCAAGGGTGGTGGCCTGACCAAGAAGGGCGATGGCAAGAAGAACGAGCGGACCGGCCGCCGCAACAGCCCACCGAGCTTTGGTGGGGTTCTGGTCAAGGTCGAGGACACCACCTACACGGTGATCTCCTTCGCCTGTGACAGTGACTCCCCCTGCCACGTTCGCCTGGGCAACACCATCGTCATCAACACCCGTCATCGTGAGGTGGAGCGGGTGCAGAAGATGGCCCCCTCCCGGGTCCGCGAGGAGCTGGCTCGCCACATCATCGAGGCCCACGTGGCCGCGAAGCACGGCGACGGCTCGGATCTCTTCGGCCAGGTCTACAAGATCCTGGCCAAGCTGAAGCTCTAGGGCTTCGGCTTCCCGAACAACGTAAAAAGGCTACCCGCGCGTCTCGTGGGTAGCCTGTTTTTTTTTGAGGCCAGGAGTTTGACCTAGGCCTCGTCCTCCTTCTTGTCGTGGCCTCGCCGATCCCAGTCCTCGACCGTCCTGGCGATGGCTGTGAGTTGTTGCTGACTCACGCGGCCGGCGGCCAGAAGGTCGCTGGTCCAGGTAGTGGCAAAGCTCAGGCCGGTGGCAGTGAGCCTGTTGCCCAGTCCCCACTGATTTCCGACACTCACCCGGTCGATCAGGCGCCACCTTGGCTCGATCAGTCCGAGGATGTGGATCAGCCCCAGGGCATGTCCGGCGTTGGTGGCTTCGACCCCGGTGAAGGTGGAGAGTCTGACCTCTCTGGACTTCATCAGAGTCATAATCCTGGCGGCGAGCCTGGTGGCCGGCCGTCCGTCCTTTCGGGCGGCGTTCAGAACCACGCAGGCCATCTTGAGGTCGTCGAGGAAGGTGCCGCGGCCGAGCCCGTCGATGAGCAGGCCGTAGTACCTTACCAGGTTCTTTGGCGGGGCGTACGGCAGGCGCCGACGGATTTCCTCTTCCGTCTGGCCACAGAATGAGTGAAGGAAGGCCTCGAACTGCCGAACTGGTTCGTCCGAAGCGGCTTTGTCCTCGTCAGCCTCTTCTTCGGTTGGCAGCGCTGGCTGGACCGCCTCTGCTTCGGCGAACAGGTCTGCGAGGGCCGGCGGATTCCACTCTTGAAGATCAGGCGAGTCGGGCAACTCGACCTCGGAGTCGAGGCAGTCGCGCACAGCGACGAGAGCGTTGAGCTCGGTCTTGAGCCGCCGCTTGAAGTTATTCAGGGCAGCCACGGCAGTTTCGACCAGCTGTTGCTTTGCCCGGACTGTTTCGATGCGACTACGAACCAGGTTGGCCCAGGTATCGATTCCGTCACGCTTGTCCTTGGTGGTGAGCAGTCGCCGCCTGGCCGTTTCCTTGGCCAGTTCGGTCTCGGCCTGGATGATCCAGGCTACCATCTCCAGCGAACGCCGGCTGGCTGTCGTCAGCTCTTCCTCGAGAAGATCAAGGGAAGCCTCGACGTCGCCGATGCGGTCGTTGATGATCGCGGCCAGAGTTGTCCGGCTGTCTTTGCCGTCGTCGAGGTCTTCGACGATCTCGGTCGGCTCAGGCTGAGCGGCCGGAGTCTCGACAGACTCAGACGAGGTCGGGGCCTTGGCTGGCTCGGTCTGGGCTTCGGTGGCCGCAGGAACTTCGACTTCGGTCAGTACGACCTTGGTCGGTCCGTCTTCGGTTGAGGGCTGGTTGTCGATCTCCTCAACGACTTCATCCTGTTCTCCGGCTGTCTCGACCTCGGCCACGGGCTCGACATCAACCTCGACCAACATCTGCGCGCGCAGGCGGTTGAGTTTGGCCTGGATGGCCTTGACGATCTGGCCCCAACGGTCGAGCGGCTGGAATCCGGTAGTGCCTTGCATCAGTTGCAGGTACACGCGACGTTCTTCAAACATCCCGTTCATGTACGGACGCAGGGCCCGGTCGACCACCCAACGGTTTTTCCAGTCCAGGCCGATCAGTCGCTCGGCGAGGTTGTGGAAGATCTGATCACGAAGGGCCGCGAGAGCGTCCCGGCGCTGCTGGTCGGCTTCTTTCTTGCCGCCGACCACGAAGAGCCTTGCGATTTCTTCGCGCAATTCATCCAGGGCAATGGTTACGGTAGTGGACATTCTTGCCTCCTCGGCAAGGGAGTGGGGTTGAAGGAACGACTGATTATTTAACCCTTTTTTGGCTTTTCTGTCAATGGGTTCCAGCCCTTCTCTTAACCCGCTCTTTTTGTTAATCTAATCATGAGTTATGCCAGACAATTCACCACAAGCCCCTCCGAAGCTCGCCGCGAGCGGAGGGGGGTTTGTTCACCTCCACCTCCACAGCCATTATTCTCTTCTTGAAGCCCTGCCTAAAACCAAGGCCTTGATTAAGGCTATTAAAGAACGGGAGATGGACGCTTTTGCCGTAACCGACAATGGTGTTTTGTACGGGGTTATTGATTTTTACAGTAAATGCAAAGACGAAGAACTAAAATTGATCGTTGGCTGTGACGCATATTTAGCTCCGAACGGCCGAGAATTGAAACGCGGCAAAATGGACGCCAAACCCAATCGTATTGTCCTTTTGGCCGAGAACATGGTTGGTTACAATAATTTGGTGCGCATGTCTTCGATTAGTTTTTTAGAAGGTTTTTATTACAAGCCGCGCATGGATAAAGAGCTTTTGAAAGAATTTTGTCTTGGAAAAGAGCATGGACTCATCGCGCTTTCCGGCGGCCGTTTTGGCGAGATCGATCAAGCGATTGCCGCCGAGAATATTAACGAAGCCAAACGGCTCATCGCCGAGTATGCGGAAATTTTTGGGCCGAACAATTTTTTCTTAGAGCTTGTTGACCGTCCCGAGATTCCAGAGCAAGAAATGATCAATGCCAAACTCGCCGAACTCGGAAAAGAAATGGGCGTGCCGATTGTGGCCACCAAAAATGTTTTTTATCTGAAGCCGCAAGACAGCGAGGCTTGGAAGATTTTGCAGTGCGTTAAAGACGGGCGAACACTCGAAGAATTCGAGCGTGTTCAGACTTATGATTTCGACGCTTCGCTCGTTGATGCCGCCTACATGATCAATCGTTTTAAGGATCTACCAGAGGCCATCGAGAACACCCGCAAAATTGCCGACCGTTGCGATGTCCAGTTTGATCTCGGCAAGTGGAATTTTGCTCATTTTGAAGTCCCTGGCGGGAAAACCCACCTGGAATATTTGCGCGAGCGAGCTTTTTCTGAGCTGCCCGGGAAAGCCGGCGAACTTACCGAGGAAATGAAACAGCGGTTGAATTACGAGCTTTCAGTGATCGAAATGAAAGGTTTTGCCCCGTATTTTTTGATCGTCTCCGACTACATCGAGTGGGCGCGCGCCCATGGTATTATGACTACCACTCGCGGTTCAGCAGCCGGCTCTTTGGTTTCTTACGCTATTGGAATTTCTACGGTCGATCCCATTAAATACAAATTGCCGTTTGAACGCTTTTTAAATCCCGAGCGTCCTTCAGCACCTGATATTGACGGCGATTTTGCCGATAATCGTCGCGACGAGCTTTTGGATTATGTCACACAAAAATATGGTCAAGATAAAGTCGCGCAAATTTGTACTTTTGGAACCATGCTCGCTCGCGGTAGTATTCGCGACGTTGGCCGAGCCTTGGGATATGAGTATTCCTTTGTTGACTTAGTGGCAAAATTAGTGCCAATGGGCAGTCAAGGTTTTCCCATGACTTTGAAACGCGCTCTTGAAGAAACTCCGGACCTGAAGAAGCGTTACGATACCGAGCCTGATGTTCGCCGTCTTATCAATCTAGCGCAACAAATCGAAGGTTGCGCCCGCCATGTTTCCATTCATGCCGCCGGTGTTGTTTTTTCGCCAACTCCGCTCACTGATTTTACTCCGCTCCAAATCGAAACTCGGGAAGGGAAGGTTATTACTCAATACGAAATGAAATCCGTCGAGGCCGCCGGTTTGCTCAAAATGGATTTTTTAGGCATTCGCAACCTTTCAATTCTTGGAGATGCCGTGCGTATTATACGCAAAGTTAAAGGCGTGGATATTAAAATTGAAAAAATTCCGGTTGACGATAAAAAAACCTTCGAACTTTTGGCTAATGGCTATACCATGGGAACCTTCCAGTTGAACGGCGACGGCATGACCAAGTATCTTATGGAGCTGAAGCCGACGCGCATCGAAGATATCATGGTTATGGTGGCTCTCTATCGTCCTGGTCCGATCGAGTCGATTCCAGAGTACATTTGCCGTAAACACGATAACTCATTGATTAAATATCTTGATCCACGGCTTGAGGAGATTTTAGACAAATCATACGGCGTCATCGTTTACCAGGACGACGTCATGTTGATTTCCATCAAGCTCGGCGGTTACTCTTGGCTCGAGGCTGACAAGCTCCGTAAGGCCATGGGTAAAAAGATTCCCGAGGAAATGGCTAAGCAGAAAGAAAAGCTTTTAGAAGGTTTGGCTAAGAATGGTTTGGAAAAGAAGAAAGCCGATGAGCTCTGGAAACTCATCGAGCCGTTCGCGTCTTACGGTTTTAATAAATGTTTGGCCGGAGCCACCAAAGTTTTGGATCCGTCCGGCTCTCTAGTGGCGATTAAGGAGCTATTTGAACAAAATAAAAACGGAAGGGTTTTGGCTGTTCAAGAAAATTGGAAATTAAAAAATGAGGCTCGGCTGGTAGTTAAGGAGAACGGCAGGAAACAGCTTTACTGTTTGACCACAAGGAGTGGTCGGCAAATCCAGGCCACTGACAATCATCCGTTTTTGAGATTTTCCGGCTGGACACGTTTGGACGAGCTCAAATCAGGCGATCGCATAGCTGTCCCGCGTCGTTTACCGTGTGGTTCCGGATTAGGATTGAATAAAAAGAAAATTCGTCTTTTGGGGTATTTGTTAGCCGAAGGGAATCTGTGCCACCCGCACGGTTTGTATTTCTATTCGTCTAACGAGACAGAAATTGCGGATTTTGTTTTGGCGACTAAGGTGTTCAAAAATTCAAAAATCACAATTAATCGTTCAAAACCGACGACCTCTGTTTATGTTGGACAAGTAGATCGCCGACGCGGTAATAAATTATTTGCCTGGCTTAAAACCCTTGATTTGATTGGCAAGAAGGCTGTGGAAAAAGTTTTGCCAGAAATCATTTATCAGATGGACGAGTCCGAGCTTGGTGAATTATTGGCTGCTATGTGGCAGGGTGACGGTTGTATTAATTCCGCTCATGGCGGCCAGATTTTTTACGCCACCAGTTCGGAAAAGCTGTCTGGTCAGGTTCAACACCTACTGTTGCGTTTAGGAATCCTTTCGACTATCCATAAGAAAAAGTTTAAATATCGTGATGGGTTTAAGTTTGGTTTTACGATTCATGTTTCTCAAAAGAATAATTTGGAGAATTTCTCCCGGACTATTGGCAGTCGTCTTTTATCTAATAAAAAAAACGAGCTGACCAAGATCATCAAAAAACTTCAGTCAACATATAAGGGAACTGACGAAATTATTGCTCGCGGCACAAAAGATATTATTCCTTATGAAGTCGGTTTTCTGATTCGTGCGGAAATGGAGCGTGTTGGTTTGAGTCCGTCAGAAATGTCCCGAAGCAGTGGTTTGGCCAAGAGATTGTTTTTCGATGACCGTCGTCGTGTTGGTTATTCTCGCCCGGCAATTAAAAAAATCGCCGAAACCCTGCGTTCAAAAAAACTTTTGGATTTAGCCATGTCCGACATCTATTGGGACGAGATCAAGTCTATTGAAAAAAAGGGAATCGAGATGACGTACGATCTTAGCGTCCCCAAGAGTCATAATTTTATAGCTAATGATTTTGTTGTCCACAACTCTCATGCCGCAAGCTACGGCATGGTTGCCTATCAAACCGCTTACCTAAAAGCTAATTATCCAGCCGAATACATGTCGGCCCTAATGACCGCGGAATCCGCTGATCTTGAGACTATTTCCGACGCTGTCAAAGAATGTCAACGCATGGGTATCGCGGTTTTGCCGCCAGACATCAACGAGTCGCTTCCAAATTTCACCTACATTAACGACAATACCATTCGTTTCGGTTTGGTGGTCATAAAAAACTTGGGTCAGGAAGTGGTTGAGACCATTGTCGCCGAACGGCAAGCCAATGGTTTGTTTAAAGACTTGGCTGATTTTTGCGCCCGTATTCATCATCGTGCTTTTAACAAAAAATCTCTCGAGGCCTTGATTAAAGCCGGTGCCTTGGATGGCTTTGGTGAACGCCGTTGTCTTTTGGAAAATTTGGATCAAATTTTATCTTTCAATAAAGAGTCAAAAGAAAAACAAGCGCAAAATCAAAGCTCTCTTTTTGATCTTTCGCCGTCACTCGCGACCGAGAAACTTAAACTCCGCCCAACTCCGCCAGCGGAAAAGAAAGATTTGCTTTCTTGGGAAAAAGAATTGCTCGGGCTTTATATCAGCGCTCATCCTTATGACGAAGTTGGCTCAAAACTCGGACCATATCTCATGTCGCTTAAAGATCTTCAAGCCAAACCGAATAATTCTTTCGTAAAATGCGGCGGTCTGATCACTTCGGTTAAAACAATCGTGACAAAAAAAGGCGATAATATGGCCTTTGTCGGAATTGATGATAAGAGCGGCAAAGCCGAGGTGATCGTGTTTCCAACAGTCTTCGCTCAATTCAGTAAATTGCTTGTCGAGGATAATGTTCTCTTGATTTCCGCCAAGGCCTCGCGCCGCGATGGGGAAGAGACTAAGTTGCTCGGTAACAGTTTTATTGTGGCGAGCGACGCTCGTGTCCCCGATCTCGTCGCTATGCTCCAAGACAATCTTTGGGTTCCAGATGATGGAAGCCATTTTTCCACCACCAAAGTCGCGGCCACATCGGTTCAAAAAAATCTTTTGATCAATCCAGCGATTACCAACGGAAGTGTTCGTCCATCTAGGTCGGCGGCATTGGCAAATAGAATCGAGATTACGTTAGTTGGCAAACCAGACCCAGAGCTTATCGCCAGCTTGCGTGAACTATGTTCGTCTTCGCCCGGCGCGAAAAAAGTTCGGTTCATTCTCGATACCTCTGGAGTTAAACGCGTTGTCGAAACCGATTATTCGGTTAACGCGACCCCGGAATTTGTTTCGGAACTCAAGAAAATAGTCGGAGAACGCAATGTTGTGGTATAATTGTTGTGATTACGGATTTTGGTGATATACAGATTTTGGATGAGACGATCCGTATATCAATAAAGATCTGTAATCACAAAACATATATGACTCCAAGCTCTCAAACAAAAAAGAAAAAAATTGTTTCCGTGCCAGTTAAGAAAGTTGCTCCGCGCGTGGTTAAACCATCAAAACCAGAGCCTTTGCCCAATCCTTCGTTGAAACTTTACCGACGCATTGCCGGAGCTTTTATTGTAGCGGTCTTGGCCATGTTGGTTTTGGTTATTTTGTTGTCAACAACCAAAGCCGTGATAGCTATTGATCCAAAGGTCAGTACTGTCGAGTCGTCATTTTTGTTTGATGTCGTAAAAGAGTCGGCGAGCGACAATCAAATTCTTGGAAACATTATTGAACAAACTTTTGAACAGGCCAAAACTTTTCCGGTCATGAACGGTGAACAGAAAGAGGTTTTGGATAAAGCTGGTGGTACAGTTACTCTTATCAATAATTCTTCTCGCACTCAGCCGCTTGTGGCTACTACCCGTCTTTTAAGTTCGGGTGGAGTTTTGTTCAGGCTTGATAAGGGTGTGACTGTTCCGGCAAATGGCAGCGTGACCGCTGTTGTCCACGCCGATCAAGTTGGTTCAACCGGTGATATTGGGCCAGATAAGTTTACTATTCCCGGTCTGGCTACCTCTCTCCAAACAGTTATTTACGCCGAAAGTTCCGAAGCCATGAGCGGTGGCAAAAAAATGGTTTCTGCGGTTGGTCAAACCGAACTCGATCAAAACGCCGCGGTTCTTCAAACTGAAATGGAAGAATTTGTCTATGACCAACTCCGTTTGTCCGGAAAAGCTAATTGGACAGGCGAGGCTTTTGTTACCGAGATTGTTTCCAAAGCCAGTGATACTGAACCAGGGGAAGAGAAAAGCGAAGTGACTATTTCCATGAAGTTAAAAGTCATCGCTGTCTTTTTTAACACAAACATCTTAAATAGTCTGGCCAGTGCCAAGCTTTACCAAGACCTTGAAGACGGTTTTGCTTTTAAGGGCGGAAAAGATATTTCTTACGATTTACAGGTTGTTGAAGCCAGCGAAAAATACGGTATTGCTCAAATGAGAGCTGAAATGGAAAAAGAGGCGATTGTTTCCAATACCCACCAATTGCTTCAACCAGAATATTTTGTTGGTAAAACTATGCCGGAAATAAAAAATTATCTGATTTCCGCTGGTTTGGCCGACGATGTTTCAGTTTGGATTTTTCCGCCGTGGAATAAGCGAGTGCCGGCAATGGTTGATCATGTGACAGTTGAGGTGAAAGAATAACATTAAAAATTTTATCCACATATTTTTACCAATTTTAGTTAAAATAAGCTATAATATTTTTGAAAATTTAATTTTCTCATTTTCTTTTAAGAAAATACCAATATGTCAAAAACAATAAAAAGAGGCCTTTTCAGAATCCTGCCATGGTCAATGGTAGTGGTTTTGATTTTTGCCTTTGCGATTAGCGGCTGGCAGGCGTGGTCTGTGAGATATGTAAGGGCGGTGCAACCGGACGGGTTTACGTCAAAAGCATACCAAGATATTAACGGCGATGGTGTGGTCGAAACCTTGGTCGTCGTTATTAATGGCGGAGAAGCTCTCACCGCTTGTACTGTGACTGCTGATGAATTGGCGACCGATTGGACGTGGTCTGGTGGTGGTATTGGCGGGACTTTAGCTTCAGCCGTCTGTAATATGCCTACAGCAACGATTACTTTTACAATTTCTGGCGCTAATGCGTGGGTTACTAGCGGAGAGCCACAGATCGGTTATGATAATGATGATTCGGACAACTCGATAGCCAACGGTTCTGGAAATTTAGGTACTGTCGCTTTGGCCACGGTTGCCGATGACACTGCGCCGGTTGTCAGAACCATCTCGACTCACGACGCGGATCATGACGGAAAGCTAGATCACCTTCAGGTTCGTTTTACAGAAACGATTGATGATTCGACCATCAATAATTATTCTGCCGGAACAAATTATTCCCCAACCTCGTTGGCGGTTGCCAATGTCAGTAATGAAAAAGTCGATGCCACTGAAGGAATTTGTCCAAACGATTCGGCAGAGGATGATGCTTATCTTTGTTTGATTTTTGATGAAAACGCTTTGTTGTGTAATGGATCAGACCAAACAGGGTGCGATACCGAACTAGTCAACCAAGATTTAACATGGACAGGAGCAAGTGTTACTATTGATGATTTAGATTTGGCCGATAATGATACTGGAAATTTGACAAGTGGTGGAGTAACCGAGACTGATGGTCAAGGCCCAATTTTGGTGGCCGCTGATTTTAGTGTCGAGAGTTCTGGTGGAATTACTTACAACAAAACAACATTGACTTATTCTGAACCACTAGTAATCTCAATGGATGGCGGTGGCGACAGCGATCTTGCCGCCGGAGCCGAGACAACTTCAACCGCCACTCTGGGCGCCATGACAACAGCTAAAACTATTGCTGGTTTGGCGTCTTGGGATGGAGCCAGCAATATGGCAACCAATGCCAGTGTAGACAATACTGTAACTTTTTTACCTAGCGGCGATATTATTAAAATTTGGATAAATCGTGCGGAAGGTAGCTATTTTGCCTCTGGTTCTACTGGTCCGACCACACCAACTGTTACTCCAGTGGCAGATGCTAACGATGTCACCGATTTCTCTGATAATTCTGTTGATACTGGTGGGACTCCAGCGGCCACCCAGACCACTGCTTGGGATGTAACTCCTCCGACCATTTCCAATACTTATTCTTGCGATTCTGATGCCGACGGCGATATAAACAGAATTCAAGCGACTTTTACCGAGAACATGCTGGATTCCACTATTTCAAAGACTAATTTTGAAGCCGATAACGATGATACTAATAACGGAACCGGAGAGGAAGTGCCAAGTGCCTTTTCCTCAACAACAGCTGGTTGTGATGGTTTGGCCGACGATACTGACGAAAACGATAATAAGGTTCGTTTTGATTTGACTACTGGAATTTCCGGAACACAAAAAGCCTATCTTCACCATGTCACCTCCGGGGCTCGTGATCATGCCGGCAACCTTTTGGCCACTGGCGATGCTTTGGGTACAGAAAACGACAAGGCTGGTCCAGTGATTATTGCGATCTCCATGACCGATAGCTCCAACAACGGCATTGTTGACAGGCTTTCTCTAACTTACTCAGAAGGTCTTACTGATACAGCTGCCGGAGATCATGGTTTAAATGTCACTTCGGCCGCCAACCACGGATCCTGTGTTTCAGAATCTATTGATCCTGACACATTTGAAAATCAGGAACTTAACTTTTCTTGTTCGTTAATTTATACAGCTGTCGGCGATTTAACTCTTTCTACAGCTGCTGACGACATTGTTGATGCAGACGGCAATGCTACACCTAGCCAGACTTTAACTTCGGCCAGCTCTCCAGCCATAACCGATTCAGCCAAACCAGTCATCAAGACTGTGGCTATCGAAGACGCAGACTTTAATGGTTTAGTCGATAAGATTACTTTCACTTGGTCTGAGAATATTGATACTGACGATAGTGTGGCTCCGGTGGCTGCAGATATGCCAACCACCCTTCTTCCAGATGGTCAAACCGCCTCTTACGCTGCGGCAGTTATTTCTGATCCTGCTGGTGCTTCCCCCACGGTCACTGTTACCGGCATTACCGGTCAAGTTACTTTGAACACCGCGACCGGTTCCACAGCTATTTCTGGCGATCTTTCAGCCAAATGGGCTGACGGTTCAGCCAACGTCCCGCACGCTACTGGCGGTACAGCTAATGAAACCGTGTCTGATTCAGCCAAACCAGTCATCAAGACTGTGGCTATCGAAGACGCAGACTTTAATGGTTTAGTCGATAAGATTACTTTCACTTGGTCTGAGAATATTGATACTGACGATAGTGTGGCTCCGGTGGCTGCAGATATGCCAACCACCCTTCTTCCAGATGGTCAAACCGCCTCTTACGCTGCGGCAGTTATTTCTGATCCTGCTGGTGCTTCCCCCACGGTCACTGTTACCGGCATTACCGGTCAAGTTACTTTGAACACCGCGACCGGTTCCACAGCTATTTCTGGCGATCTTTCAGCCAAATGGGCTGACGGTTCAGCCAACGTCCCGCACGCTACTGGCGGTACAGCTAATGAAACCGTGTCTGATTCAGCCAAACCAGTCATCAAGACTGTGGCTATCTACGACACTGGTACTGCCGATGGTTTAATTGATAAGTTAGTTTTTACCTGGTCTGAGAATATCGATACAAACGATGGTGCAGCACCAGTCGCCGGTGACTTACCAACCACCATTCTTCCAGATGGTCAAACAGCGGTTTTTGGAGCAGCGGTTATCTCTGACCCAGCTGGAGCTTCGGCGGCCGTTACAGTGACTGGCATTACCGGTCAAGTCACTGATAATACTGCAGCTGGTTCCACAGCCATTTCTGGCGATCTTTCAACCAAATGGGCCGACGGTTCAGCCAACGTCCCGCATACCACTGGCGGTACAGCTAATGAAACCATTTCCGATCTTGCCGCCCCAGTAATTGTTTCTTCCACTCCTACTGACGGATCTTCTGGATTTTCTAGGACAGGAAATATAGAAGTGACTTTGTCCGAGGCTATAACCACAGGTTCGGTTACTGTTTCCACTGTAACTGGTTCGCCAACAATCGGCACGCCAGCTTTTAGCTGGGCTTCTGGCAATACTGTTTTGACAATCAATCCATCAATTACTTTGTCTGCTGGTACTAGTTATACAATTACCGTCTCCGATGGCGGAACCGTGGCTTCAGCGGCCACCGGGGATCCTGACATGACCTCTGACACCATTACCTTTACCACTGCCTCTTCCAGCTCCGGCAGCAGTGGCGGTGGAGCCTCCACCGTCACCTCCACCCCAACCATCACTCTCGGCACAATCCCCGATCTCACCGCCGGCTCCACTGTCAATCTCACCTGGACTGTCGGTGGTTCTGGTATCGACACTGTTGCTCTATACTATTCCACTAACTCCGGAGCCACATACAACCAAATCGCCTACAACCTTTCGAGAACTCTAGGCACATACGCTTGGACAGTCCCGTCTGTTGATACTGACACCACTCTAGTTAAAATCATGGCCTATGATTCTGGAAAGGCGCTTCTGGATACTGACGTTTCTTCTGCTTTCAGTATTACGGGGGCAACGGACGAATACACCACCACCGACTCCGAAGGCCGTACCGTGGCCATTGGTTCCGGAGAAACCGGCGCTTCGCCTCTTACCGGTGAAACTGAAGAAATCTCCACTGTCATTACCGGCCAATACATTCGCGCCTATGGTTATCCCACTGTCTACTACATCGACGAAAACCTAAACCGCCGACCATTCTGGGATTCCACCACCTTCTTTACCTACGCCAACTCCTGGGACGAAGTGGTCTGGGTCACCAATGCCACTCTAGCCACCCTCACCATTGGCCAACCAATGCTTCCGGCTCCAGGCGTAGTCCTAGTCA
>Ga0233425_10001957_pt1 | contig 43016 bp, 30 predicted proteins | sample Watercolumn_Towu_2_FD_181712 | JGI IMG/M metagenome (GOLD analysis project Ga0233425, IMG submission 181712) | Freshwater microbial communities from Lake Towuti, South Sulawesi, Indonesia - Watercolumn_Towuti2014_140_MG | ecosystem: Environmental > Aquatic > Freshwater > Lake | place...
GGCATTGACCAGATCGGTTTTCTTCAGTCGTTCCAGCGCCTGGTAGACATGCTTGCGGGCATTCACCGCATCCGCGGTCTGTTCGGCCTCGCACCGCATTTCCCAGTAACCGTAGTTGACGATATTGCGATAACGATCGCAGTGTTCGAGCAGCGTTTGCGCTTCGGCGACTTTGGCCATCAGGCTGACGCCTCGTGGCTTGAGTTCCGAAGGCAGCCGGTCGACGACGTCGGAATCTTTGGCCTCCAGTTTTTCCGGAATCATCGCCACCAGCATCATCTGCCGTTCGGTGCGACTGAGCATATCGGTCTGCAATGCCACGCGCTCATCGTGGTCCAGGGCCTCCTCTTTCAGCTGTCGAATTTCGTCGCGGAGTCCGGGCACCAGGGCATCCAGCTGGCTGCGATAGGCGTCGCGTTCCTTGAGCAGCTCGTAAAAAGAATCCAGCCGTGTGTAGTGTCCCCAGCTGGTCGGCAATTCGCGCCGACCGAATCGATGCAAGTCGTCGAGTGCGATTTGCCAGGCGGTCTGCGCCTGTTCGCCGAGCCAGCCTTCGTCTTCGATCGACTGTGCGTAATTGATACGGGCCAGGGGGCCGTCCGAGTAGAAGATCAGTGGCGCGCGGCCGCGCATCGAGTGACCGGCAGCTACGGCGTCTTCGGACATTCCGTGCCAGATTCGCCCGACCTGCCAGCAGTCAGGTCGACCGTCCGGTCCCAGCGCCTCGCGCGATTCGATCGGGATATCTTCGAGCAGGTCGGAATGCCAGTCGCGGTCCCCGCGGAACAGCTCGCGGAATTCCAGCTTCTCGTCCGATTTGCCGATCTTGTGGCTGGTGTACCAACCCGTCCAGCGCAGCAGCGTCGGATCGGCCGAATTGAAGTGGGAGCCGTCGATCAGGAAGTCGATCCCCTTCTTCACCCAGTGGTAGCGGTACCGGTAATCGTCGAATTCCACGGAGATGTTGTATGACAGATTATGGGCCTGGTATTCCCAGACGTTGATGAAGTTGGGCTGCAGGGTCGTGATCTGGTTCAGTGTGGCTCGGACGTTGTCCCAATCCTCTTTTTTCTGGTACTCCGCCTGACGGAACCAGAGCACATTGGCAGCGACGCCGCGCATACCCAACGTGACGAGCTTCATCGTTTCGCTGGTCGAATCGATTTCGCCCAGTTGGGCTTGTGCCAGCCCGAAATCCTTGCGGAGTCCGGCCAGCCAGCCTCCGCCGGTGCCGCGGGTGGCGGGCTGTCCCAGCCGAAACAACGGGAACAGCAGCAGGGCGATCACGCCCACGTAGGTCACTTTTCGGTTGAAAACGACTTTTCGGTTCATGCCCCGATTTCCCTTGTTTTCAGCAATACGAAACCGATCAGCGAGACAACGAACACACAGGCGGCCGCGATCAACGACTGCTGCATCAGTATATTGCCGGTGATGTCATAGCCGTAGGCGACATAACCTGCGGATTCGAGGTAGGAGCGAAAATTCGGAATCGCCTCCGACAACAGCTGCATCGATCCCAGCAGGGTATTGTCAATGCGTTTGATCATGCCCTCCGCCAGCGCGGGCAGTTCCAGTTCCGAAGTCAGATTCGACTGCCGGAAGATGCGGATGGTCGCCTCGACAGGCCCCCCGCCTTGCGACTCGCCGGTCAGGATGTCCGAGACGCTCTTGGCGAAGAAGCCCAATACCACATTCGAAATGGTGGCCAGCAGCGCCACCGGTGCGGTCAGCACGGTGCTGAACATCACACCGAACGCAGTGACCATCACGAGTTGCAGCCAGATACCGACGAACCCTTTCACGAAATTCGGGGTGAACGGCCGATCTCCGGAGCGGATAAACAGGTCGCCCTTCGCCATCCCGAAATACTGGCCGGGATGGGCGCAGCGAATTCGAATTTCCAGTTTGCCGTTGTCGGTCAAGTCGTCGAACAGGTCGACTTCCTTCACCGAGTTATTGCGATCGATCGCCTTGATCTTGCGCTCCAGCGTCAATTCCTGCGGAATGAACTCGATGGCAGTAAAGGTGCGCGGCACGCTGCGGAGATAGACCGCGTTGGACTTCGGATTGAAGATCTCGATTTCACCCTGCACGCCCTGTTTGATATCGCCCTTATGCGTGCGGAAGATGCGCAGATTCAGTTCCAGTGTCAGGCCGTTCTGGAAGTCGTCACGCTGCAGGTCATCGAATCGCCAGATGGCGCGGGCCTGTGTCTGGCCTTCGAGGTAACTGCGGTAGGTCCATTCCTTGCCGACACTGACACCCTGGCCCGGGTGGCCTTGCCGGTCGAGAAATGTCAATTGGCCGTATTTTGGCACACGGGCCAGTAACATGCCGCGGTGCGGCCCGACCCGGATTGTTTTGGAATCCTTGTCGTAACTGACCGGATGCCAATGCCCCATCCTGATGTCGGTGTTGCCCAGGCCGTTGGAGTCGAGCGTGAATTCGTGACGGTGATGGGAATCGCGCGAGGTCACGCCCACGATGGTCGAACTCGACTTGCCCGATGCCTGCAGTTGTTCGAGCTGCGCCTTCAGCTCATCGCTGATTTCCACGGAATGTTCATGCGACAGGTTGCGGACGACGAACAGCCAGCTGGTTAATCCCATCACGACCAGCAGTCCGGTTCCGATCGCGGAGAAGCCCACGATCCGTCCGACGACGATTTCCAACGCCCGCACCGGCTTGGTCACCACCGTATAAATCGTGCGGTTCTTGATATCGCTGGGCAGGCTGAAGGTACTGAGGAAAATCGCCAGTACGCAGATCATGAAGTTGGCGGTTCCGAACACAAAGTCCAGATAAATCCGCGCGGGGTTGTCGCTTTGCTGATCGAGAAACAGGCCGGCGAACAGCAGGATCACGACGAATACGGCGAACGCGATCAGAATCTTGCGGCGGATGGACTCCTGGATCGCCAGCCGTGCCACGGCGTAGGTTCTGCGCAACGAGAAGCTGGGGAGGTCATCGCCGATGATCCCGGCGGCGATACGGGCGACGATGTAGAATCCCTCGGCCGGGCCGTATCGCGCTGCACAGTACAGATAGGAAATGAAGAAACCGATCGCCGCGAGGATCGCGCTTACGGCGAAAAATTTCAGCAGCGCTCCCATGCCGACGTTGACCGTCGGCAACAACCATTGCAGGAAGGGGAGGATTTCGTTTTCAAGTGCCATGACTTACCTTGTTGCCCTGCCGAAGGCGGTCTCGACGCGTTCCAATCTGGCGATCCTGTTGACCGGCGGTTTGGCCGCGGATTGATTTTGAATTCACCGGCGATAACGTCGCCGCACCGCGCTATTTCGGCGGCGAATCACTCGACTGCACAATATTCAGGAAAAGCTCCTCCAGGGTCGACGTCGGATTCTCGATCGACTTGAGCTCGACGTGATGCCGGGCCAGGACGGCCTTGAGATCGTCCGTGGCCGCTTCACTGAGTTGCGACACTTGAATCTGTGTCACGCCTTTCACCGTCAACAAACTGTCGACTCGGCCCAGCTCTTTCAGTTCGCCCTGGTGCAGGATCGCGATCCGGTCGCAGACATCCTGGACGTCGGCCAGCAGATGGCTGCTCATTAAGACCGTCTTCCCCTGGTCGCGCAGGCTCTTGATCAGGTCTTTCATTTCCCGGGTACCGATCGGATCGAGCCCCGACGTCGGCTCGTCCAACAGGATTAACTCCGGATCGTTGATCAGTGCCTGGGCCAGGCCGATGCGGCGAGCCATGCCCTTGGAGTATTCGCGGAGCTGCCGCCGTCGCGCCGACTTGAGTCCCACGAGTTCGATCAACCGATCAATCTGCCGGCGGCGAACTTCGGTCGGCATGTCAAAAAGCCGGCCGTAAAAGTCGAGCGTTTCCTCCGCGTTCAAAAACCGATAAAGATACGATTCCTCGGGCAGGTAGCCGATCCGTTCGTTCTTGTTCACGTCCGAGGCGTCTTTGCCGAATACGAGCGATTGGCCACTGGTCGGGAACAGCAGACCCAATAGGAGCTTGATGGTGGTTGATTTTCCCGATCCGTTGGGCCCCAGCAGCCCGAAGATCTCGCCGCGGCGGACCTCGAGGTCCAAGGCCTTCAACGCTCGCACCTTTTGCCGGCCCCAGAAATCCCGGTAGACTTTCGACAGGTTCCTGGTTTCGATTACGATGTCGGATTCCGTGGAGTCGGCCTTGGTCTGTTTTGAAACGCTAGTAGCCGTTGCCATCAATTACTCCCAGTACATACCATAGGCCCGCGACGAAACCGGTAGTCACTACGAGATCATCGTGCGAGCGGTTCAGCAGGTCCAGCTAATTCAAACGGTCGTCATCCTGTTACGATGGGTTGTCCACCTCGGGATTCCACGCGATCCGCCCCCATCCCCACCTTTGGCTGGCCGCATGTCGCCCGTCTCACCCTATCGCTCTGCCATCGCTGAAATGTCCGGCGGGATGACGACCCACCGTACCACGACGGGCCCGAAGGGAAACTACGGTGATCGGGGCGTCGTTGATCGACGATGGGAAACGCTCACTATAGATCGCTGGACTGCCGGGTGCAAGCTTCGACGGGGACGCCCGGCCGGCCTCCGCGGTCCGGTCGATACCAGCGCGGATCGAGCCGCCGCCGGGCGACATTCCACCCCAATCGCAACAGGAAAGTGAACGGGATGAACCTCAGGCCGACCGCCCCCGTTTCGCCGCTGGAATTCCTTTACGGGAGGATCAACTACGAGCGAACCAGCATGCCAAGTGGGGGCCAGGAGCTGAAGCTCGAACGGATGCGGGACCTGTTGAGCAGGCTTGGCAACCCCCAGCTTTCCCTGCCTTGTATTCACGTGGCGGGGACCAAGGGCAAAGGCTCGACCGCTGTGATGTTCTCTTCCGTGGCGGGGGCCGCCGGGATCCGAACGGGCCTGTTCACGTCGCCGCACCTGCATGCCATCGAAGAGCGCATCGCCATCGATGGTTCGCCGATTCCTACCAAGGAGTTTCTGGACCGATTGGATCAGGTCCGTGATTCCGTTATCGCCGTGGATCGCCGCTGGGCCGACACACCATGGTCCGGCCCGACCTTTTTCGAAATACTCACTGCCGTGGCGTTTCTGTATTTCCAGCGTGCGGGGGTGCAGCTGGCGGTGATGGAGGTCGGGCTGGGCGGTCGGCTCGATTCCACCAATGTCTGCCTGCCTGTCCTGTCGATCATCACCTCGATCAGCCTCGATCATGTCCGGCAGCTGGGCGATACGGTCGAGGCGATTGCCGCGGAAAAAGCGGGGATTATCAAGCCGGGAGTTCCCGTGGTCTCCGGTGTTGTGCAGCCGGGGCCAGCCGGCGTGATCGCCGCGACCGCCGACCGACAGCGATCGGTGCTCTACAAACTGGAACGCGATTTCAGATTTGAAACGGTGGCCAGTCCGGCAGCCGACGCTCGCCGGGCAGCCTCGCTATTCAACTATCGTGAGCATTCCGGGTCGCATGGTGGTGCGAATTTCCGCATCGACGGACTGGAGATTCCCGCGCGAGGAGTTCATCAATGCGCGAATGCGGCTCTGGTCTGCTGCGGGGTCGAACGGTTACGGCAGGCCGGCTGGCAGATTTCCGATTCGGCATTGCGTTCCGGGCTGGCGAAAAGCCAGTTTCCAGCGCGGGCCCAGGTCATCCGGGACCGCCCGCTGGTGATTCTCGACGTCGCCCACAATCGAGCCTCCGTCGAGGCGCTTCTGGAAGCGATTCCCCGGGCCGCTTACCGCCGAAAGACGCTGGTTTTTGCGGCCAGCCAGGACAAAGATATCGCCGGAATGATCGAGGTGATCATGCCGTTTTTTGACCAGGTGATTCTGACGCGGTATCTGGAAAACCCGCGTGCTGTACCGCCCCCGGTGCTGGCGGAAGCCTGTCGCACTTTCCGGCACCGCCATCCCGGCCCGACCGCTTCGATTCAGATCGCCGAAACTCCGGCCGATGCCTGGGCCGAATGCTGTCGCACGCTGAGTCCCGATGACCTGCTTTGCATCAGCGGCTCGTTTTTCCTGGCTGCGGAACTTTCGCGGATCCTGCAGGCGGAATCGATCCGCGTTTAGCGGCGGTATGCGGATCCGGGGCGGGATCGGCCAACCAGGCCTGCCGGCGCAGGGCTCAAGGGGGGTCGCCAATTGTCTCCATTGCCCTTGCAAGACCATTCATCGACCCTATAATCCAGGAGCCCAGGGTCCCAAAACCGGGGCAATTCCAGCGGGTGTAGCTCAGTTGGTAGAGCACCACGTTGCCAACGTGGTTGTCGTGGGTTCGAATCCCATCACCCGCTCTCGCAATCACCATGGAAAGCCGACGGTTCGGTTCTCTGGAGTGGCGCAAGGTAAATGGCGAAATTATGACGGAAATCGACGCGGACACTGATGAATCGACGGCCGAAGCGACGGAAAAGCCGGAGCGGCTGAGTCTGACGGTGAATATTGAATCTCCAACCGCGTGTGAGCGGCATGTCACCGTCACGGTTTCCGAAGCGGATATTCAGCGGTACCGGGCCAAGGTATTCGACGAGATCGGCGCCAAGGCGGTAGTGCCGGGGTTTCGGCCTGGTCGAGCTCCACGCAAGCTGGTGCAGAGCCGATTCCGTGACGAAGTTGATGAACAAGTCAAGAGCACCCTGCTGATGGATAGCCTCACGCAGGTCAACGAGGACCATTCGCTGACGGCCATCAGCGAGCCGGACCTGGATGTCGGCGCCGTGAATCTGCCGGCGGACGGGCCGATGACGTTTGAGTTCAATCTCGAGGTTCGCCCCGAATTCGATCTGCCCGAATGGCGCGGATTGCAACTCGAGCGGCCGGTGCGGGAGTACTCGGACGACGAAGTTATCCGGTATACCCAGAAACTGCTGGCAAAGTACGGCAAGCGTGAATCGACGTCCGACCCGATCGCCGAAGGGGATTATGTCGCGTTCAACGTCACGGTCCGCCATGCCGGGAATGTCATCGCGCGACTGCCCGATCAGGAGATCCAGGTCAAACCGGATCTCAGCTTTTCCGACGGCAAGATCGTCGGCTTCGCCACCGCGGTTGTCGGGGCCCAGGTCGGCGAAACACGAACCTGCAAGACCAAGGTCGGCTACAATCCCGCGCGGCCGGACCTGCAGGGAGCGGATCTCGATGTCGACTTCGAGGTGCTGGACATTCAACGCCTGGTGCAGCCGAATTTGGACCGGGCCTTCCTCGACGAAATCGGCGGATTCCAAGACGAAAGCGAGCTGCGATCCGCGGTCGCCGACGAGTTGAAGCGGCAATTGAAGTACCACCAGCAGCAGCGGCTTCGTCAGCAGATCACAGGGTTGCTGACCGCCACAGCGAACTGGGAACTGCCCCAGGCTCTGTTGCGCCGCCAGGCTCGCCGGGAAGTGGAACGGTCGATGATGGAATTGCAGGCGTCCGGTTTCAGCGAGAACATGATCCGGACCCATATCAACGAGCTGCGTCAGAATACGATGGCGTCGACCGCCCGTGCTCTGAAGGAACATTTCATCCTGGAAAAGATCGCGGAAGATCAGAAAATCGAGGCCGGGCCCGCGGATTACGACAAGGAAATCGAATTGATTGCCGAGCAACAAGACGAATCGCCTCGGCGCGTGCGAGCCCGATTGGAGAAAAAAGGACAGATGGACAGCCTGCGCAACCAGATCATCGAGCGCAAGGTGATCGAGATGATCGAGGCTGCCGCCCAATTCAAGGAAGTTCTGTTCGAACCGCGCGTGGATAACGTCACCGCCATCGACGCGTCCCTGTGCGGTGCCGATGAATCGTCGGAAATCCCGGAAGCGAAGCACGGAGACGGCCCCGAACCGCTCCCGCATCAACCGGAACATCATTGATTCGATTGCACCAGTTCACCACGGAAAGGGTATCGGTCAGACCAGCGACGGAGCGTGGTCGTCTTCCGCGTTCGTTCGTGTTTGCTGAAGCCTGGCTAGCCACCGCCAAGTGCACCAGCCTGGTTTCGCGGATCCGGTCGATCTTCCTTCCCAGACAACCTGTCCCAGATAACCCGACCCAGGCAATTTGTTCCAGATAAATCGTTCCAGGAGAGCGCAACCCGCATGAGCCGGATACCTTCGCCGCCGTTACTCGATTCGTATTCCCATCAGTCGTACCAGAGACAGCGGCAGATGACGCTGGGCGACCTGCTGCTCGAAAACCGGATCGTGTTCCTGCAAGGTGAAATCTACAGCGGCAACGCCATCGAAATCGTAATGAAACTGCTCTACCTGCAGAGCGAAAACCGCCGCAAGGATATCCACTTCTACATCAACTCGCCGGGCGGCGAAGTGCAGGCGACACTGGCGATCTACGACACGATGCAGATCCTGAGCTGCCCCGTCGCTACCTACTGCGTCGGGCAGGCGGCGAGCGGCGCGGCAGTGCTGCTCTGCGGCGGCACGAAAGGCAAGCGGTACATCCTGCCCCATGCTCGAGTCATGATGCACCAACCGTACGGCGGCGTCGGCGGGCAGATCAGCGACATTGAAATCCAAGCTAATGAAATTCTGCGAAACCGCGAAGACCTCAATAAAATCATCGCCTCACATACCGGACAGCCCCTGGAGCGGATCGCTAAAGATACCGACCGCGATTTCTTCCTCGGCGCGGACGAAGCCAAAGCCTATGGGATCGTCGACGATATCCTGACCAAACCTCCGGTCGAAGCCGAGGACAAATAACCCAACCCGATCCCGTATCTACCCGGAGCCTTACGCGTCATGTCGATTGTTCCCTATGTCGTCGAGAAAAGTGGCCGCGAAGAACGTGTTTACGACATCTATAGCCGGTTGCTGAAAGACCGCATCGTCTTCCTGGGAACCCAGGTCAACGATGAGGTCGCCAACTCCATCGTCGCCCAGATGCTGTTCCTGCAGTCCGATGACCCCAAGTCCGACATTCACCTGTACATTAACTCGCCCGGCGGCAGCATCAGCGCAGGCATGGCGATCTACGATACGATGCAGTTTGTGACCTGCGACGTCGCAACCTATTGCATCGGGCAGGCCGCCAGCATGGGCGCGGTACTGCTTACCGCCGGCGCTGCCGGCAAACGCTTTGCCCTGCCAAACGCCCGGATCATGATCCACCAGCCACTGGCAGGAATGCAAGGCACGGCCGAAGAGATCATGATTCATGCCCGTGAATTCCGCCGCGTCAAAGAACGAATGAACCAGATTCTGATCAAGCATACCGGACATCCCCTGGAAAAAATCATCCAGGATACCGACCGGGATTGCTTCATGACCGCCGTCGAAGCACTGGAGTACCGCCTGATCGACCGAGTGATCGAACGCATGGAGGAGAGTAAGGCCTAGCCCAGACCCGTTCATGAGCCGGTCGGGACTGCAGACCCCACCTACGAATACACGGACGTATTCTTGTATTGGTCATAAACCGCCTGCAGCGCGCCGCACACGATCAAGGAGGATCACGTGCAACCGTACCACACTCCAACCGTTTTCCGCCGGTCCGCGCTGACCGCCGCAGCGGTGCTGTCGCTTTGCGCTTCGGGCTGCCAGAACGGTCGACAATCCGCGGTCTGGTTCGAACAATCCAACGCCGAAAAGCGCTACCTCGAAGATCAGCTGTACGAATGGCAATACGAATACGAACAGCTGGAAGAGGAAAACCGCCACCTGAAAGAGCAACTCGAGGATTTGCAATCGCGCGGCGGATCAAGTGGCTCCAAAGGGCGTAACTCGAACGGATCATCGGGACGCGGTGGTTCGCGATCGGGAACCAGGAATCGGGATTCCGAGATGGAACTGGAGGCCCCCGAAATCGATTTGGGAACGCCGAAGAAAAAGTCGAGCACCGGTCCGTTGCCCGGTGAAAAGCCGCTTGATCGTTCGTCGAACGCCCCGGATCCTGAACTCGAACTCGTTCCCGCCACGCCTCGCGGGGAGAATCGCCAGGATCCTCCCGGCGGGCTTGGTTCAACCAATTACGCGACCGAGGAGCCGGGCAACGCCGCGGGTGGCGAAGTCGACCATATCGTGATCAATCCTTTTCTGACAAAAGGAATCGATCAGGATGGGAAGAACGGCGACGACGCGATTGCGATCGTGATCGAGCCCCGGGATGCGAACGGCCAGTTCCTGCCCCAGTCGGGTCCCATTTCGGTCGTGCTGCTCGATCCGCGGGCCCCGGGCGAACAGTCCCGCGTGGGCCGCTGGGATTTCGACGCCGTCGAGGCCAACCAATTCTTGAAGGACTCGCGACAGGGGCGAGGTATCCACCTCAAATTGAATCTGGCGGATCTCCAGCCGAAGCACGCTCAACTCAGGCTCGTCGCCCGCCTTCAGACGATCGACGGCCGCAAGTTGGAGAAGTGGCACGACCTGCGTCTCAATCTGTCCGGAGTGCCCGCCGAAACCTGGTCGCCTCGCTCCGAGCGGCGGCAAGTCAGCGACACCGATGAACCGGCCCACGACGAGGGGGCGAATACGCAGACCGAGACGGGCAGCGATCCTCCCCGCGAGCTCCCGGAACTTGGTCCACCCGACCAGCTGAAGACCTGGACAGCCCGGAACCCGGAAACCGGCCGGCCGAACTGGAAGCCCACCCGCTGACGACTCCCTTGGCGCCCGAATCCCTCTCGCCCAACGCGCACGCTGCATGGTACGATAGGCCCCGGATCGGTGTGGAAGGGTGAGAGCCGGAAGCGGCGGCGAACGGATTGTCAACGCAAAGGAATGCGGAGTTCGTCGATGTCGAACGGAGATCTGTTGTTGCTGGGGGTTGCCGTCTACGCGGCTACGATCTCCCTGGTGCGACTGCTGTTGGCGCACCGGCAAAGGGTCCTGCGGGACCTGCGCCGGGAAGTGGAAAATGCCAAGCGCGACAAGGAACGTGATCGCTCCGCCTCGACCACCGCGACCGCGCAGCGTCAGTCCGCCTAGTTCTTTGTCACAACTAAAAGTTCGGGTCGGTAGGACGGGTCTCCTGGCCCGTCCGTGTGAGTAGGACGGGTCTCCAGGCCCGTCCGTGTGAGCAGGACGGGTCTCCTGGCCCGTCCGTGTGAGTAGGACGGGTCTCCTGACCCGTCCGTGTGAGCAGGACGGGTCGGGAGACCCGTCCTACGACATTTCACGAGATGGCTACAAGAACGACAGCTTGTTGTCGTAGCCGAGTCGCTCCGCGACTCGGCGTCGAGTTGCGGAGCAACTCGACCACAAAATCGTGTCGCAAAATCGTAAAACAACGCGATAACTGGTGCAGGTTGGGCCTCCTGGCCCGACTCGCGCGGCGGATCAAATCATGTTGCGAAAGTTATACATCGAAACGGTCGGCTGCCAGATGAATGTTCTGGACAGCGAAATGGTCGTGGCCAGCCTGAGGCAACGCGGCTACACCTTGACCGGCAGCCTGGACGATGCCGACACGATCCTGTTCAACACCTGCAGCGTCCGCGAGCAGTCGGAAAACAAGACCTACAGCGCCTTGGGTCGTTTGCGGCAGTGGAAACTGCGGCATCCGGAGAAAGTCATCGGCGTGATGGGCTGCATGGCGCAAAAGGACCAGAAACTGATTTTCGAGCGGGCTCCGTATGTCGATCTTGTCGTCGGACCGGGCCAATTGCAGCAGGTGCCGGAACTGATCGAACAAGTGCGGCGCGAGGGCGGGCAGAGGATGGCCGTCAGCCTGGGGCGGCGGGACGGTTCCACCGACGAGATCCGACGCAGCCACGAGTCGTTCGACCCGCTGCGCGATCCGAGCATGCGCCCTACGCCGTTCCAGGCCTACCTGCGGATCCAGATCGGTTGTGACAAGTTCTGTACCTATTGCGTCGTGCCGATGACGCGCGGCCCGGAACAGGGACGGCCGCCCGGTGACATACTCGCCGAAGCGCGAACCCTGGCCGACCAAGGCTGCCTCGAAATCACCTTGTTGGGCCAGACCGTCAACAGCTATCGCTATCGCGAAGGGGAGCGGACCACGCGGCTGTCCGACCTGCTGAGCCAGCTGCACGAGATCCCGCAGATCCGGCGATTGAAGTTCGTGACTAATTACCCCAAGGATATGACCGACGATCTTTTGCGGGCGGTGCGCGAATTGCCCAAAGTTTCCAGCTACCTGCACGTCCCGGCCCAGAGCGGTTCGAATCGCATCCTGGAACGCATGAAGCGCGGGTACACGATCGAGGACTACCGCGAAATGATGCAGCGAATTCGCGCGGGCGTGCCCGGCGCCGCGGTCTCCAGCGATTTCATCGTCGGGTTCTGTGGAGAGACCGATGCCGAGTACGAATTGACCGCCGAACTGGTGCGAGAATGCCGCTTCAAAAACAGTTTCATTTTTAAATACAGCGAACGCGCGGGAACCAAGGCCGCCGAACGGATGGAGGACGACATCCCGCACGAGGTCAAGCAATGGCGCAATAACGACCTGCTGTCAATCCAGAATCAGATCAGTTTCGAGGACAACCAGAAGTTCATCGGACAAGTCGTGGAAGTGCTTGTCGAGGGCCCCAGCAAGTCCGCGTCACGGCGCGAATCGGACGGCGAATTACTGCAGCTCACCGGCCGCACCCTCTGCGACCGGATCGTCGTCTTCGACGGCATGCCAAGACTGATCGGCCAGATCCTCCCGGTCGTGATCTACGACGTCAGTCCCCACACGATGTTTGGTGGAGTCGTGACGGAGCAGGTCGAGCCGGTCGCGCTGCTGAGCCTCTAAATCTAAAACTCTTGAAAGCGGCTCCAGACCCAGAGCATCACCAGGCCGAATCCCCAGAAGATCAACACGGTCTCGACCAGCACCAGCAGCGTGACGATGATCTTGCCGCGCAGACCAAATGCCTTGCCGCTCCAAAGGAATGGAAAGCCCAGAAACAGGGCGGCGAGAAACAGGAACGACAGCATGTAGATCGGTTGATCGAGCAATCGCCGAATCTCGCCCATCGTCGATTCACGCGGCGGCATGGAAGAACCGCTCGCAGCGCTGCCGGCCTTCGTCGCGCCGCAATACGGACAGACCGTGGCCTCCCGAGCAATCTCCCGGGAACAACGTGGACATCGTCCCGCATTCGGTGCTGGTTGACTCATCGATCCAGGCCCTGGCACCATAGACTAACGTGCTCCCGTCCCGTTCGACAATGGCAGCCCACCCCAGCAGCCGCTCGGAGTGCGGACATCCCTCCCAATTCCGATCGGTCCGTTGGCTTTTGGCGGGCGAGTTAGTACGCTATGCAGCATGCCGAGCGGCTGGCCGATCCAGCCGCGGGAATTGCAACGCTTCAACGATCGGCCCGCGCACGGCGGCCGATTCACTGTAAAGAGGAGTCCGCGATGCGCAGGCTGGGATTCATGTTCGGTGGTCTGGTAATGGTATTGTCGGCAATCGAGTCCGCGCGTGGCGAGGACGGTTGGGTGGTTTATCCAGGCGGCGAGGGTCCCGGCAAAGGCAAGCATGTCGTACTGATCAGCGGCGACGAAGAGTACCGTTCCGAAGAGACCATGCCGCAGCTGGGAAAAATCCTGTCGCGGCACCATGGTTTCCAATGCACGGTGCTGTTCGCCATCGACCCCAAAGACGGCACGATTAGCCCCAACGTGAACAATAACATCCCGGGACTCGAAGCGCTCAAAAACGCCGACCTGATGATCATCTTCACGCGCTTCCGCGATCTGCCGGACGAGCAGATGAAACATGTTGTGGACTATGTCGAATCGGGTCGCCCCGTCATCGGACTGCGAACGGCAACGCATGCGTTCAACCTGTCTTCGGGACGGGCCTATCCAACCTACTCATGGAATCATGGCGAGAGTAAGGGCGGGTTCGGGCGTGTGGTCCTCGGCGAGACTTGGATCAGCCATCACGGTAATCACGGTTCGGAAGCGACGCGAGGATTGATCGCCGACGGACAGGAGAACCACCCGATTCTGCGAGGGATCAAGAGCGGAGACATTTTCGGGCCGACCGATGTTTATGGAGTACGACTGCCGTTGCCCGACGACAGTTTGCCGTTGGTGTTGGGCCAGGTCGTCGCCGGCATGAAGCCAACCGACAAGCCGGTCGAGGGCCCCAAGAACAATCCGATGATGCCTATCGCCTGGACCAAATCGTTCAAGACCAAGGACGGCAAGACGGGCCGCGCGTTCTGCACCACCATGGGCGCCTCACAGGATTTTGAAAGCGCCGGACTGCGGCGGCTGCTGGTCAATGCTACCTATTGGGCCGTGGGACTCGAGGCCAAGATCCCTCCATCCAGCAACGTGGAAATCGTCGGGCAGTTCAAGACCAGCCCCTTCAAATTCAACGGCGCCGTGCTCGGCCGAAAACCGTCCGAACACAAGCTCGAACAGTAGCTCGAAAGGTAGCTCGAAACTTGTTTCGAGCACTCTAGCGCGGGCAGGCCGAGATGTGGCCGAGTCGCTCCGCGACTCGGCGTCGAGTTGCGGAGCAACTCGACCACAAGATCGATAGCCCGGCGGCAGTGTTCGGCCCGAGAACGGACCTTGCGTCCTGCCGCAAGAAAAAAATGATCGCTCTCGTACCGACTCGCACGAAGCTTGTCATGCACGAGAGCGATTCACTAGCGGTCTACTTGCGCTGTTGCGCAAAATTCTCAGCAGAATGTCCGTCGCGTCGCGATGAAAGGTGTTTGACGTTCCATCGGACCGACTTCAACATTTGTGCTTCTTGGTTTTGACCGTGTCCTTGCCGTTACCTAAGTCGAGAATCAAATCCAGGTCGCCCAACCCCACGGTGAAATGGTCATTACCGATGCCACCCAGGCGTGCCGTCAAAGAGGTCCGTGGCCGCATCGGTTTCTGGAACCGCATCGCCCACCGTGAGAATGGTCTCGATGGAAACATTGGGGGCCGATGGAATAACGTACGGCGCGACAGTCAGAAGCTCGCGCCGCTCCAACGATTCAACAAATGCGAAATATCGACGAAGTGATGGGAACCCTTTTCGGCGATCCCGTTTCGAATGGCTGCGTCTCATGTGGGTCTCCGTTGATGCTAAAACAGTGAAAGTAAATTGCAACAATCGACGCGGAAAACCATAAGGACGGAATTTGACGATTTGATGAATGGCGCACGAACGTTCGACGGGAATTTCGAAAAGATTCAGCGCGCGAATCGCAGGCATGAAGAGCTATGGAATTGTTGATAAAGAGTCGAGTGTTCTCCTGAATTCGGCTGGCCAATCGTGGCAAGCGTTTTGTGATGATTGAAGAACGCAAGTGGCAACGGCTTCGCGGATTGGCCAAGCGTACGGCCACGACAGGCGAAGGCGTTTTTCCTGAATATCCGAGGGCCGATGCCGACGGCAACCGGCCGGCTGTCGCCTATGCTACGGCTTCCATTGCCAGAAAGATCGTTGAGGAAAGACGAGCCGCCGGCTTGTCGCAAGAGCAACTAGCAAAGCTGGCTGGAATCCGGCAAGAAACGTTGTGCCGTCTGGAAACCGGCAAACATTCGCCGACGGTCCGCACAGTAGAAAAGATCGACCGTGCTTTGAGCCGAGCCGCTAAGACAAAGCAAAATCGCAAGGCGGACTGACGATGGGGACCGTTTATCGCAAAACCGTAACGCGCAAGCTGCCGGCCGGCGCCGAATTGTTCACCAAAAACTGGCTGCGTCGCGGTCGACCTTCGATACATATTTGATCGAGGTCGCCACGTTTGTCATACCGTTAACCTCGTGAAAGGTGACGGTAATCATCGATAGTTCACTCCCCCTGGAGACGCCCAGGTCTCCCGCATCGAAGAGTTGAGTATGCACGATTTTCGCGTGCGGAGCGACCTCCAGAACCTCTCCCGTGATTCCAAATTCCTGACCGGTCTCATCATTGCGCCAGCGCCAGCGATACTTTCCCCCGACGCGCATATCCCCGCCATGGTTGACTGGTGGCAAATACGATGGGAGACTGCCGCACATCCTAAAACAAGGACTCCCTTCATGACTCAAGATTCAACAACCACAACTGGCAGTAACGCCCATGAGCCGTTCCTACGATCCTCAACATTCTTTGATTCTTGACCGCTTTGAAAGCGATTGGGCCCGGGGTGATTTGTGTCCTGAGATTAGTTCCTATTTGCCTGACGATGGCGAATCGTCCAAGGTGCCACGCCGCGAGCTACTGATCGGGTTGGTGATGATCGACCTGGAGCGTCGGTGGCGGTCGGGCGGCGGCTGGCTTCCAACGATTGCAATCACGGACGGTGCGTTGCCTCATAAACCGATGCTGGAAGAGTACTTGGCACGCTTCCCCGAACTCGGGAGTCATGCTGACTTGTCCACAAAACTGATCGCCCAAGAATACCGAGTGCGGAAGGAGTGGGGCGACCAGCCAAGTCACGAGGAGTACTTCCGTCGATTCCCCTCAAAGACGGCGTTTTTATCCGGGGCGTTGTTTTCAATTGAGGCGGGGGCTGCGCTGGATACGACCGTGGACTCAGCACAATCTATTGCTTCCGGGTGCACGGAGGCTGATGCTTTCAGCACTGGGCGAGCATTTGGCCAGTATGAGCTGCTTGAAGAGATTGCACGCGGCGGCATGGGCGTCGTCTACAAGGCATGGCAGAAGAATGCAAATCGCATCGTCGCTGTAAAGATGATCCTGAGTGGTCATTTAGCGGATCAAGAGGAAGTGAAGCGATTTGAAAGGGAAGCGGAAGCTGCGGCGAATCTCGACCACCCTGGGATTGTGCCAATCTACGACGTAGGAACCGTTGCAGGCCAGCACTACTTTTCAATGGGTTTTGTGGAAGGGCGGAGCCTGAAAGTTTGTCTCACTGAGGGCACTTTCCCTTCCCGCAGGGCGGCTGATGTACTCGTAACGATTGCCGATGCAGTCGAATATGCACATCAAAAAGGCATCGTTCATCGAGACTTGAAGCCCGCGAACGTGCTCATGGACAGCGAGAACCGTCCGCGAGTTACGGATTTTGGATTAGCGAAGCGACTCAACTCCGACAATGCTCTGACCGCGACAGGCCAAGTGATGGGGACGCCCAGCTACATGCCCCCGGAGCAGGCCGCGGGTAAGCTTGAGCACATTGGTCCGACAGCAGATGTGTATTCGTTGGGCGCAGTACTGTATGAGTTGTTGACGGGTCGACCTCCATTTATGGCTGCGACGTTGCTCGAAACGCTCATGCAGGTCCTCGAGAACGAACCAGTTTCTCCGCGAGCATTGAATCCTACCGTCGACAAGGATATCGAGACGATTTGCCTGAAATGCCTTTCTAAACAACCCTCTCGTCGTTACCAACGAACGGCTGAATTGGTGGACGATTTGAAGCGTTACCTCGCCCATGAACCAATTTACGCTCGCCCGACAAGTTCCATTGAGCGCCTCGGCAAATGGGTAAGGCGGCATCCATCTCTTGCAACTCTTGCCTCTGTGGTCCTACTTGCCCTTGTGGCGGTCTCTCTCCTGTGGTTTGAGGCAACGACAGCGCGAAATAGGGAAATCAAGCGTCGCATGCAAACCCGAAGCGCGCTTGATGAAATGACCTCGTTCGTGATCGAAGACCTGTTAGCGCAGCAAACGGAACTGACTGATGTGCACGAGCAATACCTACGCCGTGCACTCAAACAATATCGGGAATTTGCGGACGACACCCCAGACGATAAGAAGGGTTTGGAAGGGTTAGCTGCCACTTACATGAGAATTGGAGGGATTCAGGAGCGATTAGGAGACCTCGACGACGCAGCCGTAGCGTTCCGCCACGCGATTATTCGATACAAGCAACTCGAGGTCTGGAAACCCGGTAGTTTCCGCGAGCCTCTGATAGCGGCACAGATCAATCTAGCCGCAGCATTACAGGAATCTGGTGAGTTAGATTCTGCCATCGTGTCTTACGAAATAGCCGCCTCAAGTCTCGAATTGGAAAATGACTCACCGAAATCCGATCGAGTGAATATGCAGCGATTTGCGGCTTCGATAAATAACAACCTCGGAAACCTCTACTCCAAGTCGGGCCGCGAGAGCGACGCCGTTGTTGCATTTCACCGAGCGATTCATGCACAAGAGGCAGTGGCGACAAACTCTCCCGAACACTTTACAGCCTGGTATAGTTTGGGCATGTATTATCGCAACTACGGCAGGTTATTGGATCAGACCCTGGGCAACGCGGAAGAAGCTCAGGTGTATTTTAGAAAGGGCATTGCGCTTCAACGGCAACTCGGTAAGCGGACGGGCAGTCGCGACTGTCTCCGCGAGATCGCTTTAGGCCAAATGCAACTGAGTGTTTCGTTGTTCAGGCTGGGCGATGTGTCGGAAGCCGTCTCGTTGCTGGGTGAGGGGATAGAACTACAAGAGAAACTTGTTGGTGATTTTCCCGCCCAACCCGAGCTCGCCAGTGAATTGGCAACGATGTACGAGAGAATGGGCCTGATCCTTGTTACCGCTGATAATCGGTCCGGGGGAATGCAACGTTTCCAAAAGGCGGTCGTCTTGCGTAAGCGGTTGGTTGCGGGCCATCCGAACATGCCAGAGTATCTTGATGCCTTGTCGATGTTGTATTCAACCATGGCACGGTGGATTGATGACGCGAATGAAGGCGAGACAATGTGTTACGAAGCGATCTCTCTGCGAGAACGGCTTATTGAGACCTTTCCAGACGTTCCCGCGTATCGAATTGAGCTTGGAAGTTGCTTTGCGGTGCTCGGCGCCATTGTCGAAAGGCGGGGACGCGTAGTGGAAGCACTGAAGCTGTATGACAAGTCCATAAGCGTGCTTGAGTCACTTCCGGATAGCGTATCGCAAAGTACTCGAGCCAAGGGACTGCTTGAGGCATCGTCGGTTTTGAGAGCATTGGCGATCAGCGCAATCGAAGAAATGCACTCAAACTGACAACACACTAAAGGCCCCTGGCACATGTGCCGCAGAGGACTGGCGTTCGACGACACAGTCTGGATGTCTTCGTCCACCCCAAGGACCTGACCGATCAGCAGGTTATGCCAGATCGAACAACATGATCTCGGCGTACCGCGATAGACGTAAGGTCTTTGCCTGTCGCAACAAAAAAGCCGCTGTCCATTCCGGACAACGGCTGTCATCAAGAGCGGGCGACCGGACTCGAACCGGCGACAGCCAGCTTGGGAAGCTAGTACTCTACCAACTGAGTTACGCCCGCGATTGGGATCTTGCTTCTGCATATTAACGCTGGGCGGCGATGCCTGCAAGTGACGCGGCTTTGGAAGTCGGCCGACGGGCTGGCGTTGCAATTCGCAAAGGCGTGTGGCCCCAAAATCCCACGATTCTTGGCGATTTTGGCCGATTTCTTGTGCTTCCGACCCAACCCGGCAGCTGGCGAGATTAACCTTGAGTCGGTGGGCCGGTCGCCTGTAAACTGCAATCCAACCGCAGGACTGCTAAATGGCACGGGCGGATTGCAACACGAAGAGGGTGAATGGGATGCTGGATCGGAAAGCCATCGCCGCGGCCGGATTGCTGGCCGCGCTGTCCGTTGCAATCAGCGCGGTCGGTGCGGCCCCGCCGCCGGACGCCACACCTGACGACCCGGACACGTTGGTCGTTGGCCCGCGGCAGTTTCTCGATGCGCTGAAACCGTGGGTGGCCCATCGCACGCAGCAAGGGCACAAGCTCGGTTTCGTCTCCAGTGAATTCTCCGCGGATGAAATTCGAGAAGCGATCCGCGAGTCGGCCCGTTCCGGCAAGCTGCGAACCGTCGTGATTCTGGGCGACGCCGAACCGGTGCGCGACGCCAAAGTCCGTGCCCGCTGCACGCCGACGCACCATGTCCGCGCCAAAGTCAATGTCCAATGGGGCTCGGAACCCGAGATCGCCACCGATAACTGGTATGCCGATCTGAACGGCGACGATGTGCCCGACCTGGCGATCGGGCGGATCCCCGCCGATTCGCCCGAGGAACTGCGCACGATCGTTGGAAAAATTCTGGCATATGAGCGGTCCAATGATTTCGGAATCTGGCGCCGGCGGATCAATTTTGTGGCCGGCGTCGGCGGATTCGGCGCGGTAACCGATGCGCTGCTGGAAACCGCCACCAAAAAATTTCTGACTGACGGCATCCCCGCCGGCTATGCGACCACCATGACCTACGGAAGCTGGCAGAGCCCGTACTGCCCCGACCCGCGGTACTTTCGCGAGGCATCGCTGGAGCGGCTGAACGAAGGCTGCCTGTTCTGGGTTTATATCGGTCATGGACAGAAAACGGAACTTGATCGGATCCGCGTGCCCGGGAGGACGTACGCGATCCTCTCCAATAACGACATGCCGTTGGTCGCCGCCCAGGCTGGCTCGCCGGTCGCCGTGTTTCTGGCCTGCTATACCGCCGCATTCGACCAGCCTCGCGATTGCCTCGCCGAAGAATTGCTCCGCGCCCCCAAGGGCCCAGTGGCGGTCCTGGGCGGAACCCGCGTCACCATGCCCTACGCGATGTCGATCCTGGGCACCAATCTGATGAACGAGTGCTTCCAGGAACAGGTCGAAACGCTGGGCGAGATGATCTTGAATGCCAAGCGTGGCTTGATTCGACCCGATGACAGTTTGAATCGTAAGTTCATCGATCTGGCCGCTTCGCTGCTCAGCCCCTCCGGAGACCAGTTGGAAGCCGAGCGGATCGAGCATCTGCACCTGTTCAACCTCATCGGCGACCCGTTGCTGCGAATCCGTGCGCCGCTGCAGGTCGAAATGCCCGACCTGCCCGATACCTTGGCGGGCTCGAAGATCAGCCTGCAATGCCGATCGCCGATCGCCGGCCGTTGCATCGTCGAATTGACGTGCCGCCGCGACCGGCTGCGATTCGCCCCGCCGGAACGACTCGAATACGTCGGATCCGACGAGGAACTCGCAGGATACGCGGACACCTATCAACAGGCCAACCAGCATCAATGGACGACGTTGGAATTGGACGTGCCCCAAGGTCCATTCTCGGTGGAGCTCGCCGTGCCACCCGAGGTGTCCGGCGCGAATCATATCCGGGTCTTTGTGCAGGGTGAACGCAGCCACGCGATCGGCACGACTGCGATCTTCGTCGAGACACCGCCCGTCGTAACGTCTAAATCGCACTCTCAGCGGTAGACTGGTCCCGCGATCCGCTCTCGACGCGCTCCATCAATCGACCGGCAGGTTGGGACATCGCGTCGCAGTGCAGCCCGGTCTCGCACTTTCGGCACTGGCGGGAGTACCCGGCCAGTGGCACACTCGCGTGCCGGGCGCGACGCACGAAGAGTGACGCCGCGAAGATCACGCCTTGTCCTGTGGACTGACATCGACGCTGACGTGCAGTTTGGGGCTGCTGCCGCCGATGTAGACGCCTTTTACCGGCGCGACATCGGTGTAGTCGCGTCCCCAGGCCAGCGTGACATGGTCGAGGGCGGTGAATTGCCGATTCGTCGGATCGACGTCGATCCATCCAAGGCGACCGGCGTAGACCGAGAGCCAGGCGTGGGAAGCATCGGACCCGACGAGTCGCGCTTTGCCGGGCGGTGGAATCGTCCGCAAATAACCGCTCACGTATCGCGCCGCCAGCCCGCAGGAGCGCAGCACCGAGATCATCAGGTGAGAAAAATCCTGGCAAACTCCTCGGCGCAGGCGCAGAACCTGCTCGACGGGAGTCGTCACGGTCGTGGCTTGAGGATCGTAACGGAAGTCGCGGTGAATACGCTCCAGCAGGTCGGCCAGTACGAGCCGCAGGGGTCGAGCCGCTGCGAGCGACGCTTTGCCATATTCGGCGAATTCCGCCGCGACGCGGCAGCGAGGCGACTCGAAACAGAACTCATAGGCTTCGAGCGACTCGGCGGAAGCATGTTCGGCCAGCTCCGACCGCAACAGCTCCCAGTTGGGACCGGGGTCGGTGGCGTCCTGCGGCTCCGTCAAACTTACCTCGCTCACCGCCGAAATCGACAGAGTGGAGTAGCCTTGATTGAAGATGAACTGCGTGACGGTGTTGCCGAAATAGTCGGTCAGTGTGCTGCTGCCTGACGGCGGCGGCTCGATCTGGATATCGTGGGAGAGCACCGACTGCCGCGGGGTGACGCGCGGCGTGAGTCGCGCTTCGTTATGCCCCACCGAGACCGGCTGTGCATTGACGTACGTCGTGTGGTGTTCCACGCAATATTTCATTGCGGCAACTCCAGTCCCGACGTGATCTGTCGCGGGATCCCTGAATGCAACAAGTATTTGCGGGTAATCACCTGCGACAAATGCCCCATGGCATCCTCGACATCGAGCAGCAGTTCCTGCAACCCTTGCGCGGGAGGCTGCTCCAGCTGTTCCTGCGAGATCATTCGCACCGCGTGCAGCACCGACATCACGATGCGTTTTTCTTCGGTAAGCAGCAGCGATTCGCCTTCGCCAGGCAGGGCATCCACATGTTCGGCCAGCGACACCAGTTGGACGGCCAGCGAGCGGGGGCAGGTCTCATCGGTCAGGCAGAGATCGAGCACCGCGTTCTGTTGAATGTTGTCGTAGTACCTGGCGCGGTAGGTCATCCGGCAGTCGATGACTTCCAGGATGGCTTTCAGTACCGGCCGTTCGATGGTGGATTCATTGGGAGCAATACTGCGGACCAGCAGCGCGGTATTGCGCGCCCGTTCGATGCGACGGCCCATCTCTAACAGACGCCATGCCGGGCCGCGTATCATGCCGTCGTGAATCAATCCGCTTACCGCTGCCAGGTCCAGGATCGTGTCATTGATTGCCTCGAGCACATCGACCATGCCACTCCAGCCGGCGTCGGCCGAAGCGCGGAAGGCCAGCGCCGTTTCACGCACTTTGCGCGACGTGTCGGGCGACATCCAGAGTCGTTCCAGCGACGCCAGGCGTTCCATCTCCGAAACGGCAGCCGCCAGTCCACGCACTTCTTCCAGACTGGCGACGGTTCGCGGCAGATCCTCGGTCAGCGTCGGCAACAAGGAAACGAACGAATCGATGGCGAATCCGGCTTCCACTTGCCCCTGATCGGCCAACGCGCGAATCAGCCACGGCAGTTCAGGAAAATCGGCCGCCGACTCGGCCGTCAACCGCTCGATCACCGATCGCAGCAGCCGCGAAAGAAAGTCGGCCCGGTCGAGCGACTGCCCGAACCAGAACAGGTCGTCGGCGACCCGGCTGGGAAAAACGGCGCTCGTGCGTCGCAGCGCTACGGGTTTGGCGGCGTCGCTGAGCAACGACACAGGATGCACCGGGCTGTTGCCGAGTATCCAGAGGTCCTTGCTGCCGTCTCCCGCGGAGATCGAAAGTACCATCGGGTCGGGCGTCGGCGCGAATCGGACCAGGCCGCCCGGCATCACGTTGTAGTCCTCGCCGTCCGCCACCAGGAACGCCCGCACCGCGGCATGGCCGATCTCGACCGCGCCGCCGTGGAATACGGGCACGGCTGAGCGAGCGATCAGTTCCTGGGCCACATACTGATGCGGTTGCGCGGAAATCCGAACCCGTAGCTCCCTCCGCCCCGCCTCGTCAAGTTGTCCGGCGAGGATCTCCTCACCGCCGCTGGCCTGGAATGCCGGCTTGATTACCAGTTCGTCCAGTCGCCGCCAGACCTCTTCCAGTTGCCGTGGGTCGCCGCACCACCAGGTGGCGATGGACGGCAACAACAGGTCTTCACCAAAAAACCGCTGGCAGACCCGGGGCAGAAAAGCCATGAAGATCGGAGACTCGATTAACCCGCTGCCTGGAACGTTGGCCACGGCCACATTGCCTTGGCGAATTACCTTCAGCAGGCCCGGTACTCCGTGCGGCTCGCCTCCTCCCAGCTCTAACGGATCGATGCCACGTTCCACGCCGCGTGTGACGATCACGTCGATCGGCACCAGCCCCGCCAACGTCTTCAGAAACACGCGCTCGTCGCGCACGGCAAGGTCGGCGCCTTCCGCCAGCGTGTAGCCCAGATAACGCGCCAGATAGACATCCTCGAAGTAGTACGGGTACCGGCTGCCGGGTGACAGCAACACAACACGCGGATTATCCGCTAGTCGGCGTCCCAGGGATCGGAACGTGTTCTGCATCGTCACGAAAAATGGTGCGAGCCGCTGCACCATCGGGTCGTGCAATTCCTGGGGAATCGTTCGCGAAACCGCGATGCGGTTCTCCAAGGCGAACGCCGCGCCCGCCGGCGCCTCGGCACGGTCCGCCATCACGCGCCATCCCCCGTCCGGTGCCCGTGCCAACTCTGTCGCGCACAGCACCATCGACGTGCCGCACTGGTGCAGTCCCACGAACTGCCGCAGGAACCCCGGATTCGCAAACAGGATCTCCGGTGGCAGCGTACCATCCCGGATCAACTCGCGCGGACCATAACAGTCGGCGATGATCCGTTCCAGCAACCGGGCCCGTTGCCGCAATCCGGCCGCAAGCCGCTCCCATTCCACCCCGTCCAGGATCAACGGCAACAGATCGAGGCTCCAGGGGCGCTGTGCCTGCCGTCCCTCCTGGAAGACGTTGAATGTCACACCGTTTTCGTCGAGCAGCTGCTTGGCCTGCTGCGAACGGTGGGCCAGTTGTTCGACCGATACGCGACCCAGTCGCTCGACAAAATCCGACCAGGCCGTTCGAACCCGGCCGTCCGGCGCATACACCTCGTAATAGACCGCCGGTCGAATCCGGTCCGGTACCGACAGGTAACGCTCCTCGGCGTCGATCGCCGTCATCGATTCGAGCATCCTCTCCCACACCGCCTGCGGCTTGGTGGCTCAGTCGCGACTAACCGTTGGGGTGTCGCATATCAAGTGTCCGCAAATCGAGTGTCCAGGTCGTTTCCCATGGAAGCAATTCCTCCCGCAAAGACATCGGCCCGCCCGAGTGTCCGTGGTTAATAAAGCGCGCGGCCCGACGGCACTCCGCTTCCAGTGCATTGACTGGGAAGACCGCCGGGTTTAATCCGCCCGGATGGTCGACATGAAAGCGGCAGCCGCCAATGGAACGCTCCTGCCATAAGTCCACAATATCAAATGTCAGTGGTGTGTGCACGGCCAAGGTCGGATGCAGGCAACTCGGCGGCTGCCAAGCTCGGTATCGCACACCACCGATCCACTGGCCCTGGTCACCGGCAGTCTGCAATGGAACGCGGCGTCCGTTGCAGTAGACCGAGTAGCGCGGCGAAAGCATCCCGGAGAGTGCGACCTGCAGCCGCTCGACCGACGAATCGACATAGCGCGTGGTGCCGCCGCCGGCCGGCTCCTCTCCCAGCACGTACCAGGGCTCCAGCGCCGTGCGCAATTCCAATCGCACGCCGTCGTGCTCAATTTCACCGATTCTCGGGCATCGAAATTCCCAGTGCGGGCGAAACCACTCGTCCTGAAATGCAAATCCATTATTCCGCAGGTCGCCCAGGATGTCGCGCAAATCGGTCCAGAGCGGACCGGGCAACAGCCAACGATCGTGCAGCACCGTATTCCAGCGAATCAGCGGTTGCCGATACGGCTGCCTCCAGAACCAGGCAACCAGGGCGCGGACCAACAGCTGCTGCGTCAGGCTCATCCGGGCATGCGGCGGCATTTCGAATCCACGTAACTCGACCAACCCCAGCCGACCGTTGGCATGATCGGGGGAGTACAACTTGTCGATGCAGAACTCGGCGCGATGGGTATTGCCGGTGAGATCAACCAGCAAGTGCCGGAAAACGCGATCGACCAGCCACGGTGGTGCGAAAATTCCGCCCGGCTCGGGAATTTGACGAAACGCAATTTCAAGTTCATACAGCGCGTCGCGACGCCCCTCATCGACCCGTGGCGATTGACTGGTCGGACCGATGAACTGACTGGAAAAAAGATACGATAACGATGGGTGATTGTTCCAGTAGGCGAGCAGGCTCCGCAGCAGATCCGGTCGACGCAGAAACGGGCTGTCGGCGGTCGTCGGTCCGCCCAGCACCAGGTGATTGCCGCCGCCGGTCCCGGTATGTTTTCCATCCAGTTGAAATTTCTCCGTGCCTAATCGCGACTGGCGAGCGTCGTCGTAAACACCACAGGTGATGTCACAAAGTTCCTGCCAGTCGGAGGCCGGTTGTACGTTCACTTCGATCACGCCCGGATCGGGCGTCACCTTCATGATCCGCAAACGCGGGTCGACGGGTGGCAGATAACCTTCGATGACCACGGGCGTACTCCGCTGTTCCGCCACGGCTTCCACCGCCCCGACCAATTCCAGATAGTCTTCGAGGCGGGTCAGCGGTGGCATGAATACGTGCAGGACCCCATGCCGGAGTTCCACGCAGAGCGCGGTCGCGATCCAATCGCCGGTGAACGCGCCGGCCGCCGCAGCGTCCGAGTCGCTCGGCATCGCCACCTGCCTAGCCGGCTGCGCCGGTCGCGGCCCACCATGCGCCTGATGGGTAATCGTGGTTGCTTCCACCGCGAGAGTCGATCCGCGTCTGGAACGGGCTTGGAGCGCCGCCTGCCAGTCCTCCGCGCGGCGACGAATCTCCTGGTAGCCCGGCAGCGGTAGTCGCTCGTCAAACGGATCGATGGAGTACGGCTGCCGGAATTCTGTCGCGCCGCCGATCGGCAACGATTCGAGTGGCAATCGCAGCCCGATCGGTGAATCGCCGGGAATCAAAAACAGAAGCTCGGAGCGTAAAGGCCACGGCCCGCTGATCCAACGTGGGGCCGCCTGCCACCAGGCCTTCGTCAACGGCATCACGTAACCGACGGGCCGAGTCGCTCCCCGTTCCAGGACCGATGCCAGTCGCCGCCGGTCCTCGTCGTCATCCGGATCGAATTGGCGGGGATCGACGTCGATCGGCAGTTTCCGCTCCTGTTCGATCGTTCTCCAGATGTCTTCGTAGGCCGGACGAAGCCAGCGGCGTTCGACGTTCAGGCGGTCGGCCAATGCGCCCAGAAACTCTCCGGCCTGCTCGACGTCGCCACGGTCACGATGGCCGTCGCTCACCAAGGTGGGATCGGCCAGCAGTTCCGGGTTTGTCCAGATCGGTTCACGGTCAACGCGCCACAGGCAGCTGTAGGCCCAGCGCGGCAACGGCTCGCCGGGATACCATTTTCCCTGGCCGTAATGCAGTAACCCGCCGGGCGCGAAGCGCTGCCGCAGTCGCCGCAGCAGTTGGCCGGAGAGCCACTGTTTATGCCTGCCGACCGCCGCCGTCGTCCACTCGGCGCCCTGCATGTCGTCGATGGAAACGAATGTCGGCTCGCCGCCCATCGTCAATCGCACGTCGTCCTGGCGCAGTTGCTGATCGACGGCGGCTCCCAGTTGTTGGATATCCCGCCATTGCTGATCGGTGTAGGGCAACGTGACACGCGGGTCCTCGTGGACGCGCGTGACCTGCATTTCGAACCGAAAGCCGGACTCGCATTTCTCCAGGGGGCCGGAGATCGGCGCGGCGGTCGACGGGGCCGGAGTCGCCGCCAGAGGCAGGTGTCCTTCGCCGGTGAACAGGCCCGATGTCGGATCGAGTCCCACCCAGCCGGCGCCCGGCAGGTAGACTTCGCACCAGGCGTGCAGATCCGTGAAATCCTGCTCCGGTCCCGACGGACCATCCAGGGACTTTTGATCGGATTGCAGCTGGACCAGATATCCAGAGACGAACCGTGCCGCCAGTCCCAGTCGGCGAAGCAGTTGCACCAACAGCCAGGCCGAATCGCGGCACGACCCCGAACCTTTTTGCAACGTCTCCTCGGCTGTTTGTACGCCCGGTTGCATCCGAATCACGTAGCGCACGTCGCGCCACAGTCGTTGATTCAAGTCGACCAGGAACGCCGTCGTACGCCGGCGCCGGCAATCGATCGATTTCAAGCAGGCATCGAACAGCGGACCGCTCGGCGGACACTCAAGAAACGGCTGCAGGTCCTTCGCCAGTTCCGCTTCATAGGTAAACGGAAAGTCCTCGGCGTAATCCTCGATAAAGAAATCGAACGGATTGATCACCGTCAGATCGGCCGTCAGATTTACCTCGACGCAAAACAGTTCGGTCTTGTCGGGAATGACCAGTCGCGCCAGAAAATTGCCGAACGGGTCCTGTTGCCAGTTGAGGAAATGCCGGGCGGGCAGGATGCGCAACGAGTAGCTGGCGATCGGCGTGCGGCAATGCGGCGCCGGCCGAAGTCGAATCACCTGCGGTCCCAGCGCTACCGAACGGTCGTAGCGATATTCGGTCAGATGCCGCAGCGCGACGCGAATCGTCATCCTGGTCCTGCTCTTGCTCTACGCGTGATTAGTTCTCGTCTTCATCGGCACTACTGTTGGTCCGACGCCACCTGCGCCAGCGGCTGGATTTCGAAGAATCGGTGATAAATTGCCGCGTCAAGGTCGTTCAAGCCGCATTGCAGCTCGTCGATGAACTCGTGCAGCCCCCGCTGAATCACACTGTCGATTTTCACCGTATTCAGTTCCGCGTGGAGCTTCGCGAACTTCTCCTCGACGGGGTCAAGATTGGTACCGAGGGGGCGGCCGGTAACGGTATGCAGCGAAATCTCGGCCTCGGCGATCGCGAAGCGGACGGAGCGTGGAAATTTTCCGTCCAACAACAGGAACTCGGCCACCAACGTCGGTGAGATCCGTCCATGCCGTTTGCGGTACATGTGCAGCGCGCTGGTCGACTCCAGTAACGCTGTCCATTGCACGACGTCCAGCGCCGAACCGATGCTCGACCGGCCGGTCAGCAAAACGAAATACTTCACGTCCAGGATCCGCGACGTCTTATCGGCCCGCTCCAGCATCCGCCCGATCCGGGCGAAGTGCCAGGCTTCGTCGTGCGACATCGTGGCCTCCATCACCCCGATCACTTCGTGGCTGGACCGCCGCACGCGTTCCAAAAAATCGGCGGGCAACCGCAGGATCTCGGTCGGATCGCGCGCCGCGTCGCGCACGCGCAAATAGAAGCGGTTGATCGCTTCCCAGATCGGCACGCTGAGCACTTCGCGAATCGCTCGCGCGTTTTCTCGAGCTTTGACCAGGCAGGACAGGATCGAATTCGGATTGCGCGGATCGAACAGCAGAAAACTCAAGACGCGTTCCGCCGTGAATTCCCCGCCGTGCAGCTGCTGAAACAAGGACTCGTCGCCATTGGCATAGATCAACGGAGACCATTGCGGACTGCCACCTAACGACAGCGACTGATTCACATCGACGAAACGGGAGACATTTTCAGCCCGTTCGAGATAACGGCTGGTCCAGAAAACGGAATCGGCTACGCGACGCAACATGGGTCTGACTTCTATGTTCGCGGGGCAGTTTGCCGGCACGCGCCGGGTTTCATGAGTTCACCAGCACCCAGGTATCCTTGCTGCCACCGCCCTGCGATGAGTTCACGACCATCGAACCCTCGCGAAGCGCCACCCGGGTCAGGCCGCCCGGCAATACGAACAGGTCATCGCCGTACAAGATGAACGGTCGCAGATCGACGTGCCGGGGCGCCAACTTGCGATCGATCACCGTGGGAACCGTGGACAATGTCAGCATCGGCTGGGCAATAAAGTTTCGAGGATTGTCGCGGATCTGCGCGGCGCAGTCCCTCAGTTCCTCCGCCGTGGCTTTGGGACCCATTACCAGCCCGTACCCTCCCGACTCGTTCGTCGGCTTAACCACCAGTTCCGAGAGATGTTCCAGCACGTAGTTTCTCTGCTGTGGATCGGAACAGACGTAAGTCGGCACATTGGGAAGGATCGCATCTTCACTCAAGTAGTAACGGATAATCTGCGGGACCCAGGCATACACCGCCTTGTCGTCGGCAACACCCGTACCGGGCGCATTGGCCAGGGTCACACGGCCCGCCCGATAGACCTCCATCAGGCCCGGCACGCCCAAGGCCGAATCGGCGCGAAAACAGTCCGGATCCAGAAAGTCGTCGTCGATGCGGCGATAGATCACGTCCACACGGCGGGAACCGTGCGTGGTGAGCATCCGAACCTGACCGTCGACCACCACCAGATCCGACCCGCAGACCAGTTCGATTCCCATCTGCTGAGCGAGAAAGCAATGTTCGAAATAGGCCGAGTTATACATTCCGGGCGTCAACAGCACCGCTGTCGGCTGTTCGACGCAAGGCGGCGCCGTCTGCAGCAGCGTCGTCAACAGTCGCTCCCCGTAGTCCTCGACCGGCGCAATCGACGTACCGCAGAATACCTCCGGCAGCACGCGTTTCATCAACTCGCGATTCTCCAGCACATAGGAGACGCCCGACGGGCAACGCAGATTATCCTCGAGGACATAGACCACGCCGTCACTGTGCCGGATCAGGTCGGTGCCGGTGACATGCGTCCAGACTCCCTTCGGCGGCCGAAATCCCTGCAGCTGCGGCCGATAAGTCTTGGCCGACATGACCAGCTCGCGCGGCACCACGCCGTCGTTCAAGATCCGCTGCGCCCCGTAAACGTCATCCAGGAACAGGTTCAGGGCGCGTATGCGCTGCCTCAACCCGGCCTCAATCCGCGTCCACTCGTCCGCCGCGATCGGCCTCGGTACCACGTCGAACGGCCAGACCTTCTCCGTGCCGTCGGCGTGCCCGTAGACCGCGAACGTTATTCCCTTCTCGCGTAATCGAACCTCGGCCTCGTGCTGGCGATCCGCCAGTTCCTGGGTAGAAAAGTTGTCGAGCCGATCGGCAAGCAGTGGATGCCGTGCGACAGGTCCGTCCTGATATTCGTCAAATGCGGTTTTCACAAGTCTGCTCATCATCTGCCGATGCGGCCAGACAGGCGAGATGCCCGTTGCAGCCAGGCGGGTGAGGTGTTGCGATTATAGAGCGGAGTGGACAGGATGGAAACTCCTAGTGCCATCTCGATTTTACCGCGGAGGATGCGGTGACCGCGGAGGACGCGGTGTGGTCGAGTTGCTCCGCAACTCGACGCCGAGTCGCGGAGCGACTCGGCCAGATTGCGGTCTGTCCACGCTATGGCGCTAATCTGGTAATGGCTCGCCGCGCGTTTCCGGACAGAACGGCAGAACCATCAGCCCCAGCAGGAAGATGACGCACATCACAGCGCCGGAGTAACGGTACGGTTCGGGCGCGTTGTGGAAGACTTTGGAGTTAAGCACACCCAGGGTGAACGGACCGATGGCGGCGATGAACCGACCGACGTTGTAGCAGAACGATGTTCCCGTACTGCGCAATCGAGTGGGAAAAAGCTCCGGAAAATAGATCGCGTAGCCGCCAAACAGGGACAGCTGGCAGAATCCCATCAGAGGAATCATCGTGAACACGTGCGCCGTGGAGGAGATGTTCAGGAAGACATACGCCGTTGACAGTCCTGCGATCACGAACGCGATGGCGAAAGTCAGGCGACGGCCGATTACGTGCGAGACAAGGCTGAATCCGTAGATGCCGAAAAAGGCGCCGATGTTCAACATCATTGACGTCAACGAAGTCCAACGCGTTACGCGTGCCCCAATCGCTTTGGAGCGCAGGGCGATACGATCGACATTCGCGGCGATGGCCGCGCCACGATCGGCGCCGCTCTCCCCATCGCCATCCATCGAGGCGTTCCCTTCGCCCGCCAGATAGTTCTCGCGGCGACGCTTGTCGTCCGCCGTTTGCGGCTTGCGATTCTTGGCCGGGTTTTCGCCATCAAGATGGGCCAGCACGGACGAGGTACTGATTTCCTGCTGCTGGTCGGTCAGTTCCCCGATCGCGTCCCAGAGCACCGCAGGGTCTTTGTTGTCCGCAGCGGTACTGATGAAGTCGGCCGGTTTCAGTTTTGCCCTGAGTTCCTTGATCCGATCCGGCTGAGCGATCAGCGACCGCAGCAGGTCCCGGTCCCAATTCGATTCGCCCTGCTCCCGGGCCTCGGCTTCAAACACTTTGCGGAATACCGACAGATTCAGGTCGACCGCGAAAAACCCGATTCCCCAGAGTCCGATCACGCCCGACGTGGCCAACACCACGCCGAGTAACGCTCGCTTTCGCCAGACCGGATCGGAAAACAACGCCCGGTAAAGGTCCAGCGTGCGTTTGGCGGCATCGGTATGGCTCGCGGTCTGCCATCGTTCGGGTTCTTTCAGGCGGGCTCGGATCACGATGCAAAGCAGTGCGGGGATGGTGCCGATCATGAACATCACGCGCCAGCGCGAAAGTTTGAATCCCATCAGGGTGGCGGTGCCCAGGCCCAATGTCTGCTCGTATTCACCCAGTCCCAGATTGATCAGTGCGGCCGTGATATTTCCGACGGCGGACAAAGCCTGGAGCAACCCCAGGGCGAATGGTCGGGCCCGGTCCGGCATCACTTCGGCCACCAGCGCGACCCCGACAGCAAATTCGCCGCCGACACCCAATCCGGTCAAGAACCGCCAGAGCGCGAAATCCCAGAACGTCACCGAAAAGGCACTGATTCCGGTGAACAGCGAGTAGACCAGGATCGTCCACATCATCACTTTGGCTCGGCCGTAGCGGTCGCCCAGGACACCGAACAATAAGCCGCCCGTGGCCCAACCCATCAGAAATATCGAGGTTGCCCAGGGTCCGTACGTGTCGACGACCGCCTTTTCCGCCGCCGCGCCGCCCGGTCCCGCGAACAGCTCCTGCATCGCGGGCGTTCGCGCCAGCGTGAACAGCTGCTGATCCATCGTATCGAACAACCAGCCCAGGGCCGCAACGACGAATACGAACCAGTGATAGCGCGAGAGTTCTTTGTACCAGGGTCGTTGCAGTTGATTCATGGGCCTAGAGTCCTTGTTCAGCGAGCCAGCGTTCCGCGTCCAGAGCCGCCATGCAACCGGTACCCGCGGACGTGATCGCCTGGCGATAGTAATCGTCCGCGACGTCGCCCGCGGCGAAAATGCCCTCGACACTGGTCCAGGTTCGGAAGGGCCGCGTCAGCTTCAGGTAGCCTTTTTCGTTGGTCTCGAGTTTTCCCTGCAGGAACGCCGTGTTCGGCGTATGGCCGATCGCCACGAACATGCCGCTGACCGCCAGCTCCCGTGTCGCACCGGTCTGGCTGTTCTTCAAGCGGATTCCGGTGAGCCATTTTTCGCCCAGGCACTCTTCGACCTGCGAATTCCAGACCATTTCGATCTTGGGATTGGTCAGCGCCCGCTGCTGCATGATTTTCGAGGCGCGCAACTGGTCGCGGCGATGGACCATGTAAACCACCGAGCCGAATTTGGTGAGGTAGCTTGCTTCCTCCACGGCCGAGTCGCCGCCGCCGATGACGGCCAGCGGCTTGTTGCGGAAGCCGGGCAGCGCTCCGTCGCAGACAGCGCAGGCGCTGACGCCTTTGTTCTTGAATTTTTCTTCGGTTGGCAGTCCCAGGTAATTGGCGCGTGCGCCCGTGGCCACAATCACAGCGTGCGCTTCGACGGCCGGATTCGAGGCGGAGATCACGCGGAAGGGACGACCGCTGATATCAATATCGACAACGTCGTCCGCGACAACGCGCGTACCAAAGTTGATTGCCTGCTGTTTGATCAGCTCGACCAGCTCCGCGCCCTGGATCGCGTAGTGGGATTCGTGGCCTTTGGGCGGCGGCGGGAGGTTGTAGTGGCGGTCGCTGGCCACCGCGCTTTCCACATAGGCCCGAATATTGCCGGCCGGAAAACCAGGATAGTTTTCCACTTCGGTGGTAAACGCCAGCTGTCCCAAGGGGATCATGTCCGGATGGACGGTGCCTTCGAAGACCAACGGCTGGAGATTCGCGCGGGCGGCGTAGACCGCCGCGGACCAGCCCGCGGGACCGCTGCCGATGATAACGACATGCTCTGCCAAAGTAATCACCTTTCGTGCGTAGCGGAACGGAAGCAAAGAGCCACATTATAGGTGTCGTCCGGCCCGGGTCCACCCGGAGAAGCTTGCTGCTGCCCAGCCCGTCCGCTATCGTACGGAGGCATTGGGACCCTATTGATGCAACTCGATCGAGGAGTTTGGAAGTTCCATGGAGTTTCCGCGGACGATTCTGGGACATGGTATGCCGGTGATCCTGCTCGCGCTGGCCTGCCTGGCGATCGCTTACCGATATTACAGCGTCTTTCTGGCGGCCAAAGTCGCGGCCCTGGACGATTCCCGCGTCACGCCCGCGCACACGATGAACGACGGTCAGAACTATCATCCGACCAATAAATGGGTACTGTTCGGCCACCACTTCGCGGCGATATCCGGCGCGGGACCGCTGATCGGGCCCGTGCTGGCAATCCAGTTCGGCTACCTGCCCGGCCTGATCTGGATCGTGGTCGGTGTCTGCCTGGCGGGCGCGGTGCAGGACATGCTGGTGCTGGCCGCCAGTGTCCGGCGCAATGGGCGATCGCTGGCGGAGATTGCCCGCACCGACATCAGTCCACTCGCCGGCGGCACCGCCTCCCTGGCGATCCTGTTCGTCGTGATTATCGCGCTCGCCGGCCTGGGAGTCGTTGTCGTCAAGGCGCTGGGCGGCGAAGAAATCAAGCTGGCCAAGGGCACGCGCATCGTGCTGGAAGCCGACACGAAAATCGAACAGCGTGCCGAGGGCGCCAGGCAGATCGCGATCGTTCCGGCGAACTCGCGAATCGTCTACCGCAGCGGCGCGGAAGTCCGCCGCGGTGAATCGTTTGTGCTGGTGCATCCGCAGGGCGAGGCCGGCTCCTCCCCGTTCACCGTCGAGGAACAACAGCTCGAACTGAACGACGATCAATATATGCAGGCCATCCCCGGCAGTTCCTGGGGCACGTTCACAATCGCCTGCACCATTCCGATCGCCCTGTTCGTCGGACTCTATATGTACAAGATCCGCAAAGGCGCGATTGTCGAGGCCTCTTTGATCGGCGCGATCGCGACGCTGGCAGCCACGATCGCCGGCGCCTGGATCCCCGGCTCCAGCCTGGAACCCTATTTTTCGCTATCCCGAAATTCCACGATTTACGCTATCTGCGGATACGGGTTCATTGCGTCCGTACTCCCGGTCTGGATGCTGCTCTGCCCACGCGATTATCTATCGAGTTTTCTCAAGATCGGCACGGTGGTGTTGCTGGTCGCCGCGGTCGTGGTCGCGAATCCCAAGCTGGAGTCGCCGATGGTCAACGAGATCTTCGCGGGCGGCGGGGGGCCGTACGTCGCGGGCGGCGCCATTTTTCCCTTCTGCTTCATCTGCATCATGTGCGGCGCCATTTCGGGCTTCCACGCGCTGGTTTCGTCCGGGACCACGCCTAAGATGATCAACCGGGAGAGCGACGTGCGGATGATCGGATACGGCGCGATGCTGATCGAGGGATTGGTCGGTATCGTCGCGCTGATCGCCGCGGCCTCACTGCCCCAGGGCGATTACTGGGCCATCAACATCGACTTGTCCAAGGTCGAAAAGTATGCCTCGGCGCTGGAGAAAATGAACGCCCAGACCGACAATCTCACCGAGATCGAACGGCAGGTCGGCGGCGAATCGTTGCGCGGCCGCACCGGCGGCGCGGTGACCCTGGCCGTGGGAATGTCCAAGGTCTTCACCGATGCCATGTCCCGCTTCGGCGATTTCGCGATCGACGGCGCTATCAAGTACTGGTACCACTTCGCCATCATGTTCGAGGCCCTGTTTATCCTCACCACCATCGATACCGGCACGCGCATCGCCCGCTTCCTTTTGCAGGAAGCGCTGGCCCGTTTCTACAAACCGTTCGAAAAAACCGATTGGGTACCCGGCGCCGTCTTGTCGACCGCCGCGGTGACCTTCGGCTGGGGTGGACTGATCATGACCGGTTCGATCGAGACCATCTGGCCAATGTTCGGAATCGCAAATCAGCTGCTGGCCGTCATCGCCCTGGTCTGCGTTACCACCGTGGCGATCAACTCCGGTCGCGCAAGATGGGCTGCGCTCACCCTGCTGCCGATGCTGTTCGTAATCGCGACAACGTCCACCGCCGCCTATCAGCTTGTGTCGCGCGTCTTCTGGACGCAGATGCGCGAAGGTATCAACAACAAGAATCGGCTGCAGGCGATTACCGGAGGCCTGAACGCATTGTTCATTCTCTTGATGGTCAGCTGTGTCGGCCTGATCCTGCTGGAAGCGATCTACCGCTGGATGAAAGTCCTGCGCCAACCCAAGCAGCTTGCCAGCCCGGCTGCGAACTGATGCCGATTCAGGCCGTGGTCGACGCCGCCGCCGCGGATGCCGACAGCCGGCAGACATGAATTGTCGGTCCACGACCCGATTCGAACGGAGGCCCCCGCCGCACTTCCAGCTCCGCCGCGCGCAGCGCATCGGCAAACTCGGGAATCGAGCTGATCGCGTCGCTGCACCACAGCTCGCCCGGTCCCACCCGGCCGAACATCTCCAGCGCCTGATGCACGGTATTGCCGAAGTAATCCAGATGATCGTCGATTGTCGTGACGACCACCGGTCCGGCATGCACGGCGATACCCCGCGGCAGTCGTCCGGCGGTACCATGCCTGTCGAGCAGTCTTAGTCCGCTTCTGGCCGCGGCGACGGGATCGCTGAAGACACCCTGCAGCCCGGCGCCGATCATCTTGACGATCGCTCCACCCTCGCCGCGAATTAATGCCCGCACCTGCTCCAATTGCTCGTGCACGATGGCGAAGGCTCTGCCATCCCCTTCGGCAAGGTATAACGAGTCGACGTCGTGCAATCGCACCAGCAGCAGCGCGATGTGGCTCAAGCTGATCATCTGTCCCGCCGACAGAGTTTCCGCCGGGAAAAGCTGCCGGAACAGGGCGTTGGCGGATGCCTGGGCCGCAGTCAGTGCGTCGTCCCGCGCCGCGGTGCGTTCGATGCGAAGCTGCTGGTCGACGGCCGTGTCGTTATGCAGTTGAATGACTTGAGTCCCGGGGCGGAGGATGGCCGGCTCGCGCCGCGCGGGTGGCTTGGAGACCAGCACGTCCCACCGCGATTCCAGGCCGGACGCGTCCACCCGAAATGGAACAACGAACGGCAGTCCCGGCCCGCGAATCGCAAACGAGCCCTGCTCCAACCCTAATTCGCAACTGAAATGTTCGCCCGCCGCCAATCGAACCTGGGCGGCCACATGGCGCGACCATGCCGGTCCGCCGATGCAGTAGGTCTTCGTCTCGACTGCCCGAATTTCCGGATGAGCGCGAAAAATCAACTCCACGGAATTGGCAAAATCGAGTTCAAAGCGCAGATTGCAGGCTTCGCATTCGCCATGAGACTGAACCGCGGCGAGTGTCTCGCGCACATTGGCGGGAATTTGGCACGTCGGGCAGAGGATGTCCCACAACAAGGTAAGTAACCCCGTCCGCGCCGCCTGCAGGCAAACGTCGACCGTGGCACGTTCGTCGAGTCCGAATCTGCGTGCAAACGCCAGCGGGCGAATGCGGGAAACGTCGAGATCCGACGCGAACTGCAGGTACTGCCCCAGCCTCGCCACGACCAGTGAATCCACGCCGGTCGCCTCCAGGTCGGCCAGACGCCTTTCCAAAAAGACGCGCTGGCCGGAACTCAATTCCGTTCGAACGCCAAACGGGTCGTCACCCGCTCGCATGTTGCCGCGAGCGGCAAGGTAGCGATCGATGCGGCGGTAAGTTTCGCCGAAACCCTTGCGCGATCGGGCTCCCAGTTGAAACCGGCCGATCCACTTGCCAAGCCACGATTTCGGCAGCACGCAAAGTCGCTGCCGCAACCGTGTCCCGCCGCCGCTGCGCGGTTCCAGCTCCACAACGTTGACGAACCATTCGAATGGCCCTCGCGCGAATTCGCGCAAGACGCTGAACCGCCGCCCTTCAACCCATTCGTACGGATGTTCGCGCCAGCGCAACCGCTGTCCCGCGATCACCGTCTCCGCGAATCGCTCGACGCCATGCCGCGGGTCGGTTCGGGTAGAGTAGGTCACGGCGGGAAGCCCCATCGCGTGATTGACGCGGTCGGTGTTGGATACAAACGGCCAAAGCTGGCTGGGACTGGAATCCAAGTCCCAACAGTGCTCGTAGCTCAGCACTCCCGGTCCGGTTGTGCGCAGAATCGGCGGATGCAGGGCGATCGACGTCGCTTCGTGACGCAGCAGCCTTTCCAGGTCGACGCGTAAGACATCGGCGTCGCCGTAGCGCACGTCACGATTTTTCGCCAGGCACTTGTCGACCACGCGCTCGGTCGCCTCGGACAACACGGGGCGCAGTTTCCGTAAAGCAGGATGCGGCTCGTGGCAATGCTGGTTGAGCAACGCCACCTGGGTCTCAGCCTGAAACGGCGGATGCCCGGCCAGCATTTCGAACAAAGTCACACCCAGTGAATAGACATCGGTCCTGACGTCGAGTGTCTCGCCGCGACACTGCTCCGGCGACATGTACTTGGGGGTCCCAATGATTGCCCCTTCCCGCGTCATTGCCAGCGACTCCGACTGCGACTCCAAACGAGCCAGGCCGAAATCGGCGACTTTTACCAGCGGTTGGTCCGATGTCCGCTCTCGATCGAGCTGCTCGAACAACCGCTCGTTGTTCGCGCCTCGCGCGGCGTCGATCCACTGCCGCCCCAGTGCCGTCAACAAGATGTTCTCCGGCTTGAGGTCCCGATGTACGATGCCGCGCTGGTGAGCGATCGACAGGCCGTGGGCAATGTCGGCGGCCATCGCCAGCGCCACGCGTTCGTCCAGTGGCTGGCCGACGATCAACTGATCGGCTAACGTGCCGCCGGAAACAAATTCCGTGGCCAGATAAGCCAGGGCGCCGTCCTGATTGAATTCCAGCAGATTGGCCACGAACGGATTGTTGGCTCTGGCCAGCATCCTCGCTTCCTTTTCCAGTCGTCGGATGGCATCCCTGTTTCGCGCGTACGCCGGACCCAGAACTTTCACGGCGACCTGGGCCCCATCCAGAATGTCCAGGGCCCGGTACACTTCGCCCATGCCACCCTGTCCGAGTTTCGACTGAATTTCGTAGCGTCCAATGCGCTGCCGGATTGCGACTGGTACCGCATTGCCGTCGATCCGTTCGGGCTGTGCGGTCGTCGAGGCGTCGAGATGAATTGTTACCTCGGTGACATCAGCCGCCGTGTTTCCGGCGGCGTTAGCGGCCGCATCGGAAATCGAATGGGCCGTCACTGCGCTGGAGACGAACAACCTTTGAAACTCGGTTCGCAGGTCGTGCATGGAAGGCCGCGCGTCGGGATCGATCTGTCGGCAGCGCTCCAGCAACGGTGCAAGGTGGGCCGCCGTTTCGCTGGAGCCCGGCAGGATGATTGGCAGCAGATGAGCGAGCAGCGATCCCAGCGCGTAGACGTCCGCCGATCGATCCGGTTCACCGCCCGTCGCAACCTCCGGCGCGACAAATTCGCCGGGAGCGGCGTCGCGAGCGGCGTCGCGAGCGGCGTCCGTAGCGTCGCCGGCCACCGCGCCGTGCGTGCGGCCGAATCGCCTCAGGCCGGTTATGTCAAGCCTCCAACCGGATGCAGGATCGAATTCGATATCGTCGAGTGCCATGGACCCCAACGAGAATCCGAGGCGATGGGCCACTTCCAGGCCGTCTGCCAGTTCACTGGCCAGACGAGCCAGCCAATCCGCGCTTCGCGGTCCGCCAGGCAAAATGTCACGCAATGCCTGGCCCTGGGACGCGGCGACGACCAGGCAGGGAGGCCGGCGGACGAAATCCAATCCCAGTACGGGGCGGATCCGTGGACTGCGGACGATACTGGCCAACCGTAGCTGCCGTTCGACATTTTCGATACCGACCCGCTCCAGCCAGGTCGGATGCAGGACCCACAACTCCGCTCGACAGCCTTCCACGTCGGCGGTCGCATAACGGGTAAACGCTGTGCTGATCTCCAGCAGATTCCCAGGCTCAAGACAAGTCGACACGGACCGGAACTCCCCTGTGCGAAAGGTGCTTTGGCAACGACATTTTAGCAGACCAGCCGCCCGGCGATCTCCCGCATCTTGCAATTGCCTCCCCGGTGCGTGAAACTAATAGTCCCCGTTCTGGCCGCCTTTTTCCCCTCGATGCGCGGGCAGCGGGGACGTTGCATTCGAACCCTGATCATTCCACCAACTCCGGGAGTGCACCGATCATGTCAAGCAATATGGAAGCGAGCGGGCAAGTATCGCCGTCGCGCGTTGAGCAACTCGAGCGCGAAGCCCGGCGGGTCGTCGACGCGCTGACGCAGGCACAGCGAACCCGCCAACTGCTGTTCCTGGTTCTGATCGCGTTCGTCTGCGTGACTTGTTACGCCTATTACCGTCTGGCAACCAGATACGAGCAAAAAGAGCAACTTGATCTGCTGCTGACCAAGGCTCAGGACCAACTGGAGCGGCGTTCGGATTTTCTGTCGCAGCAGGCGCAGAGTCTCGTCGATGAGACTGCGCCCGTCGTATCGGCCGCTTTCCTCGAACAAGCTAAACGTGATGTCCCGGGATTCCTGCAGGCAGTCGACGCTGAGCGGGACAAACTGCTGGAGAACCTCGTCAGCCGATTGGAACAACGGCTCGCGGAACACCAGCACCGAATCATCGAACGGCACCACGCATTGCTGGAACAAGAGTTCCCCGACGTCAAAGATTCCCACCTGCACGATGCGATGTTGAAGAACCTTGAGATGGCGTTCGACAAACTGGTGAACCGTTATTACATCGATACGATGCGCAATGAGATATTGCAGATCTATGCGGATTGGGATCAGTTCCCGATGGTGGACGCGGTCCAGCCAGGCGACACGCGGCTGGAGGACGAATTCCAGGGCGCGCTGCTGGAACTGCTGAAAATGAAACTCGCCGAGACACCGGCCAACGATGAATCGGAAGCTCCCGCCGAATCCAAGGCGCCCTGAACCCGGCAGACTTACACCCACTATTCATCCAAGAAAATACGGACCTCCACCATGACCAATCCCGCTCATGAAAACCGAAAGTCACTCGATGCGACTCTGGAATCGACACAGCAACTGCTCGGCCGCACCGCGTCCCGGCTTCGCCTTGCGAACAGCTTCACGATGATCGTCGGCATACTGATCGTGGTTCTGTTGGCCGCTTACTTCATCTTTGGATATCGTCAACTTGCCGAACTCATGGAACCGGATACACTCGTCGCGGCAGCATCCACCTGGATCGAGGAACAACTGCCGGTGGCTCGGCGCACCGTCCAGGAGGAGGTCACTCGGCATGCCCCGGATTGGGCCGCAAGCCTCAGCAAGCAGGCCCAGAGTTCGTTGCCGGAATTGCGAGGAAAGCTGGAAGAGCACGTGCAGTTGCAGGTCGACGAGATGGCCGAAAGCGCGATGGCGATCAGCGAGGTTCAGTTCCGCAAGTTCCTGCGGGACAATCGCGAATCGTTGCGTAAATCGTTCGAGGAACTGGCCGCAAACCCGCAGCTGACCGACGAGAGCCTGCAGTTAATCGAAGAGATGGTCGACCGTGAATTCCAGTTCAACATGCGCGAGGGGGCCGACGACCTGTTTGCGATCCTGAACCTGATGACCGCCAAACTGACCCGGTTGAAGTCGGGCAAAGACCTCGATGAGCAGGAAAGGTTGGAACGACGTGTGCTCATGCTGGCGCGGAGACTGCAGCAGGAGAACAATGTGCTGCAGCGGTAATCGCGACCCAGGCGGCAAAGCGACGAAGCGCAACGGCGGCCGCTGAATGCGATCGCCTTCAGGCGATTTGGCGAAGATGTCTTGCGATCGCTCGGCGCAACACCAGCGAGATCAGCCACAACACCGGAAAGGCGAAAATCGATCTCGGATATAACTCAAAGCTGCGGGTGACCAACGTCGTCGTGCCATCGCTTTGAAAGGTCCAGGTTTCCAGAAACTCGCGAGCAAGCAGCGAGAGGGGCGGCGTAAAATCGCCCATGCGCAGCGCCACCCGCGATGCCGGTTCCCAGTGGACGATTTCCTCCAGGTGTCGCGATCCGTCCCGATTGAGGACGCGAATCCTGCTGCCGACCACCTGTTCGGTCCGATGCTCGAAGGTCGCCTTGCGAATGCCGGGGAGCGGCCCGTAACCCTGAAACGTTTCCCATTGGGAGACGTCGAGAATCTTGGCAGCCATCTTCTCCCCAGTGTGCGGTGAACTTATCGAGCAATGAAATCGAATGGGCACCGGTGGAGACCTATTTCCGGCGTGTGTAGGTGATCGTCAGCATCGGCTGGTCTTTGTTGTCGGGGCCGATGGCAAACATCGTGAAGACCATCGTGTCCTTATCCTTGTGAACGGTGGTCGTCTTTACCGGTTGCGGTTTGCCGTCGGGTAGGACTGTTTCGCCTTTCATTGTCATGGTCTTGGTCTTGGCGTCGAAGTCACCCGAGAGGTGCATCGGTGCCGACTCCATGGAGTCGACCCAGACCGCGACATATTTCTTTTTGCGCTGGTCGTATCCGTCGACGCCATGCCCCTGGAACTTCGCGCCGCCAATATCGCCTTGAAAGTCACTGGCGATCCACATTCCGCCACAGATCATCTTGTAGGTGGATACCCCCTTGGACTTCTGTCCGCCCATGTCGACCTGGGCGTCCCAGGTGCCCTCCATTTCGGCGAGATATTTGTGTTCCGGACCTGGCTGCGGGAACTCCTGGGCGAACGCACTGCGCGATAGCAGGATTCCAGCGACAGCGACGAGTGTAGACCAACGATTCATGGGCGGTTCCTCGATTGATGAGTAGACAAGATGAACTGTACAGCTCAAGAATCGTAGGTGCGCGCGACCCCTGGTGTCAACGGGCGGATCGATCGGCATCCTCCGTGTGCCATGGGTAACGGTACTGCCGAGCCGGCGGCACACAGACCGTCGGTGCACGCGAAAATCGGGATGGTCGATGCGCATCGCTTCACAAATCGTGTTAACTTGGTGGCGATGCCGGTGGTGCCGGTGGTGCAACCGGTTTCCCGGAATCCAGTCCTTTATGGAACATGGGCAAAGCACGCATGAACCCGAAAGCAAACGCCGTCTCCGCCATTGTTGCTGCCGTTGGGCTGTTTCTTAGCCGGGATGGAAGCGGATTGCTCGGCGATGTCAAAGATGTCCTCGCCGCCGACATGCCCCGGATCACGACAGTTGCCGGCACGGGCGAAGCAACCGACAACGGCCGAGCGGGCGCGGCGTTGCAAGTGAATCTGGGACAGCCGTTTGGCGTGGAAATCGGGCCTGGCGGCGATCTGTTCATCACCGAAGTCGCGAATCATCGGATCTGGCGTCTCGGTCGCGAATCGCAGTCCCTCTCGGTGGTCGCCGGCACCGGCGACGACGGATA
>Ga0233425_10001958_pt1 | contig 42990 bp, 56 predicted proteins | sample Watercolumn_Towu_2_FD_181712 | JGI IMG/M metagenome (GOLD analysis project Ga0233425, IMG submission 181712) | Freshwater microbial communities from Lake Towuti, South Sulawesi, Indonesia - Watercolumn_Towuti2014_140_MG | ecosystem: Environmental > Aquatic > Freshwater > Lake | place...
ACGTGCATATACTGACTCTGCCGACTCGCATTGACCCTGGTCGGTATCATTTAGAGGGAATGATCACTTTCGAGTTGAACACCAACAAGATGGTCAGCTACCCGTTGCACTCCGATTCTTTCACTGTACTGCCTCCGAGAAATGGGGGTGTGAAATGAGCCTCGAAACCATCCTTAACGCTCTATTGGCCTTCATAGGTGGCGGCATCCTGTGGTTTGCTAATGATGTGAGATCTCGCGTGATCAGACTGGAAGCGAAGATGGATAGGAAGATGGACGTAGAGGACCACGAGAAGCAGGCCGAGCAGTGCGTGAGGACGATAACCGACAGGTTCAACGACACATGGATGGGATTAAAGGAACGCTTCTCACGTAACGAAAAGTGCCTCATGGAACACACTCACGATGATAAGACTGGTAAAACCATAATTACGGTAGGACTGTAGGTTGAATTTTACCCACCGAAATCTTCTTGCATCGAGAGCACTGATAAAGTCCAGTTCCTTGATAAAGCCTTTTGCTACTAGAGAACACTGTCACATCCAGGATGCGAATCCATTTGTGCGGGAAGAAAATGCAAAGCCAGCTCATGATTTGGTTCCTCATTTGGTGTTGCCTATGTGTTGATGCTTCAAATTATTAACCGATTAATCTAGCAAAACCAATAGGTTATTATTATGAGCGCGGGTTCAACTCCCGCCGCCTCCACCAATCTTATGTAGTTAAATCAATGTGTTGGTTTGCTTGGCACGCTTTTTGGCGTGTGTCCTGCGTGTTGCCTGGGGTCAATACCCCATCTTTCTATGATAAATTGCTCGGCATCTTGCCTGTCAGTGAACTTTTCTCCACGATTGCCCTTGTTGTAAATTCTTCGTTTTCGATTTTTCCCGTACACATCACGAACTATATAGTGGATCTGCCATCCATCTTTCTTTCCGTAAAATACCGTAGGGGCATAAACGGGGCTCTCTAAATCTTTTAGGATGATCTTGGTTTCCACCTTCTTTTGTTTCATGTGGTATGCAATGTGATGATACCGTTGCATCAATGCCAGATTACTTGGGTCATCATTTGTTGGGTCATGATCCAAGTGGTGCACCAGGTATCCAGGAGGGATTTCTTCAAAAGATGGATTATAGAGAAGCCAAATATAATTGGCATTTGCCATTGTGATTCTTTGGGAACCATTTTTCAAAGTGACTTCCCATCGATCTTTTCTGAATGTTTTGGAAAGAACATCCAAATCGTGTATCCACATTGTCATTTGATCCTTTTTATTTTTGAATCTTTCGGAATTGCAGCTTCATACACGTTCAAAACCTGCTCCGGTTTCACGCGGTAATACCGCTCGAATGCCTTGTTCGTGGAATGGAAACTTGCCTGCTTGAGCTGTTCCGGGGTGAAGTCTTCCCCGAGGGCGATAACGGTACTGTGCCGGGTCCCTCCGTAAAGATCTACTCCTTCGATTCCAAGATTTTCACATGCGCGCTTCCACCATTTATAAAGATACCTCTGGCCAAATCCATCACCGGCTCTGGCACCCGAATGCGTGTGCAGATGTCGGAAGAAGGGCAGTCCCGGGAATGAGAGCGGCAACGAAGATATCAGTTGAACGTCACTTTCCAGGAGTGGGACGATTTTCGGTTTTTTCTCTTTCGGGTTCGGGATAAGCAGGAGTCCGTGCTCTCGGTTGATTTCCCCTTCTTTGATCTTTATCAACTCACCGGGACGGATTGAAATGTACGTTGCAAGCCATTTGACAGCAATCCAAATTCTAGGATTAACCTCCCAGGAAATACTTCTAAGTTCATCAACAATCCTCTCCTGGGTATTCTTCTCGATGGTTTTTCTAAACGACAGTTCAAATGGTACTTCCGGCAATTCTGGTAGCTGAGACTGATGCAAAACCCTCCTGCGTGCAATCCAATTAAAAAATGACCGGAGAACTGAACGGGCATTGGATCGAGACTTGCTTGAAAGATCCTTAAGTGACTTATAGAGAAAGTCTTCCAGTTCAGCATAGCCGATCTCCTTGATGTTCCTGTCTCCCCATTCCAGTACAGCTTTCTGCATGTAGTTGTTGATGGAGTCCCAGGAGTGCCGTTTCACCTGTTCCCGCTTCACCTCCAGGAAACCGTTGGCAAGGTTTCTGAAACTCAACGGGTTGGAAGCCTGATAGTCTCGAACATCAAAGCTTCCCTCGTCGGTCTTGAAGCGTAACCCGGTAAGAAAGCGGGCTGCCTGATCATAGGTGCTGAACTTCTTCCAGATTTGCCGACCGAAGCGAACCACAAAATAGGTGGCCCGTTCCTTGGGATGCTTTGGACAACAGACCGCATTTCGGCCATTGTCCTTCATTCCACTTCCGCAAATGACACATCTCTCAGATGAGTAAATGCCACCCAGCATACACAATCCTCCTTCTCTCTGTTGTCCGGACAGAAGGATTGTAGAGGATTGTGATGCAGGGAAGCAACCGTTCATTCTTATGACTTTCGTCTGATCGGACACATCATTGGGTCATTGTTAAGCCCGCAGTTGGGACCATACCTCCACCTCCAGGCATTGCATGGAACGCCCCGCCACAGGCACGTGCGAGGCGCAAGCCATGGAGGTGGACTGTCCGGCCAACCGGCAACGGTTTCCGGTGGTATGAGTCAAATATCCCGGTCCTTGGTGATCGTAAACGCTTTAGATGTTTTGATGTCCAACATGGCCTTTAGGGCCAGCTCGCGGTCCTTGATGCCGGCCTTCTTTATGATTTTTTCGAGACCCGCCTTGGTCAGCGATAGATTGTCCCACAGAAGCTCCTTGGAAACGCCCCAGGCGGACAAGGTCTTCATGAGCCCGGCCAGGTCCTTGGGTTTCCATGATTCTTTGTCGACAAGCCCCGCAGCCTTGCCCGCTGCATACACTGTCCCGTTTATTGCTGCATAACCCTTAAGGAGGCCTTTGATTTGGTCTACAATCGATTCTGCGAATAAGACGAACCGTAGGGCGGTTTCGGCTTCCTGTGGCGTAGAAACGGCACATGGGACCCTTAAAATGGGTAGCTTCGATTCCTGCACAAGAGCGGTGCCTATTGAGTCCTTTTCGGGACACCCGGGAACTGTGCACCAATCACACAGGTTACATGCCACTGCAGGCCATTCGGTTCTGCTGTTGACATCCCAACATATCTCCATGAGTTCATCTCTGATTTCCTTTATCTCCTCACGGCTATAGGTGCGGCGTGTTACGGTGTTGGACGATACGTTGTAAACCACCGTTTCCACCTGCTCAGCCTCAGGTTCGTTGGCGAGAGCAAGAACCGCGTAGAATTCGGTCTGCTTGGGGTCGACCTCCCAATGTCCCGTCTTCCAATCAACCACGGTGGGCGTGAAACCATCGAGATAATAGTAGTCAAAAATGCCCCGTAGCACCGCTTCTGTGGAATCGAAATCACATTGACGTTCATGCGAGTCCATGGCAACCTTCACTTCCGGGCTGCCTCCAGATCGTGTGATAGTCGCAAACTCCGAAACCTTCCAGTTATAGAGCATGGCGTTGTATTTGTCTTCGTCAACCCCTTCAGGACACGCTATTTTATAGTTTGAGAGTAATAGCGCTTCAATTGCCTTGTGGGTAGCAGAACCCAGCTCCATTTCGGGAGTCTGTGGCTCCTTATGCGTTCGAGCGACCTGCATCTTGTGGAAACGGAACGGACACTCAAGGTTTTTCAACCCCGAATAACTGAGCGTAATCATATGAGGTCCTCCCCTTCTTCCGGAGCTGTTTCACCGAGACCCGCGCACCAGCCGTCATTGACCCTGCGTTCGCATTGGTTGCGACAGAACGATTCATAGACTGGCTCGGACTCGTATGGACACTGAATCTTAGCTCCGTTGGAGTCTTCTGTGGATTGAGGTGTGGTCTGAGCGGCGATGGCAAGCAGCAAATCCTTGGCCTCGTTTTCCCTAAGGAAGGAGAGCTCCTGGTGGCCGATGGACTTGAGGAATGCCTTAACCATGTCGGACGCTTCCTTGGTGTTGCCTCGGAGGATATCTCTGAGAGCAAGGAGTTGCTCTGGGGTGGCGCCACAAGTGGATAGTTCTGGACTTCCGAAGACGGTTGAGTCAACCTGGAATTTAATCCTGCGCCTTCTGCCCGATTGCTGAGACTCATCGTTAGCGGCCTGATCCGGGGGCGATGCGTCAGGTTTACCCACATCAACATAATCAGCCATCGGGATTGGCGTGTGAGGCAGGTCCTCATTCGTACCTAGTTCCTCTGGGGAGTACATCCCGGCAAGGTCTTCGGGGAAAGCCTCCCGAAGCGCCTGAACCAGAGCAATCTTACGGATCATGGTCGCAGGTTTCTCCTGCCACATCTTATTGGGTGTTCCGTCGTTCTTTTTCGCTACATACTCCTGCAAAGAGACTTCCACCCGGAGAGGAAAGGCCCACCCTTCCCTATAGATTTCGGCCCACCCTCCAGCAAGTTTTGTCCCTGGAGGTAATACTCCATCCGTGTAGCCTATCGACCCCTGGTTGTCCGTGGAGTACCAGATGACCCCGGCCTTAAACCCGCGACAGTCCTTGGCTCGCATGGCACGCTTGAGGAATGCCTCCTTCCCGGTGATGATGGATGCCGGCTGGGTGCCATACTTGATCAGGTAGGCGTCCCGCAAAAACGGGTTGAGCTTTTGGAACTTGCACAGAGCCAGGAACATGGCAACCTCACCGTCTGATACGGCCCCGTTGCCGTTTACCAGATACTTCCGGACTATCGAGGGAGACAGGGTGAGTTCCCCTGAGTCAGTGTTGATTTTTACCAGTCCTTTTTCATCCATGGTTCTTCTCCTTATTGTTGTGTCGGCTCCACACCCACACCTTGCGGCAGGTCCTGCACTCGAATTTAGCCAAGCCTAGGCCGGTAACCGGGTTCCAATGGCCGGCGGTCAGATAGTTGCCGCCACCGTGACAGTAGGGACAAATTCCCGGCAGGCCATAGCCGGTGTCCTCCCTGCCTGCGCGGCGCCAGTCGCAATAATCCTTCAGCTTCTTAACGGGGTTCATGGTCGTGGACCTCCCTCCTGATGTTTGTTGAAAGTGCGGCACGGCCTCCTGGCTCCCGTTACCTACCCGATTCGCGGACGGCAGGCGGACGGACTTAGATTAGCCGCTCCCGTTCCCCAGCTCCCCTGTGAGGGAGCGCCGCGCTATTGCCTGTTTCTTCCACCGCTGCTGCCGCCCGCTGGATCTTTAGTCCCGAAGGCCCCCGCTTCGGATGCTCGGTGGGTAAAGGTTCACTTCATCAATCCCCGCTCATTGCGTCTCCACCTTGCCCGGTGCACCTGCTTCATGCGGGGCTGCCGGTGCGGGTAGATGGGGGGCAATCATCCAAACATTGATATCTGTTTCCCCTTCTGATTTTCTTCGTCGAATATGTTTTTGACTGCCATTCTGAAGTATTCTTCCTTGAGTTCAATCCCCGTGAAGTGACGATTCAACTTGACCGCCACCACGCCTTCACTGCCAATTCCCATAAATGGGCTCAGGATGTGCTCGCCAGGCCCAGACCACAACCGTATGCAGGCATCAATTACATCAAGCTGAAGCGGACAGATGTGGCGCACGTCGCCGTCACTCATTTCCTTAGTGCGCCTGTTTAGCGTATTCGTCTCATCAACCCAGTCCCAAATCGGAGAGGCCAACTTGATCCATTCTTCGTTTGATGTTTCTTGGTTCCTGATCGGGGGAGCTTCGCCTGGTTTCTGGAATTTCATCAGAAAGTCAGGGATGGCAAATCGGCTTTGCCTTGAATCCTTGCGAAGCGTTTTGAATAGGAGAGCATGAGCTTTCGTGCGAATCGCTTGCGCCTGTGGGTTTTTACCGATTGTGGCTTTACCATGATAGATGAAACCGGCACCCTCAAATAACTCCCGGCACTCAGCCGGAAAGTCACGGATACCAGAAAAGCCTTGAATGCTCTTGAATATTGCCAGCGGGGCGATGTGCATAGCAACAATGCATCCTGGCTTGATTACACGGTAGAGTTGATGGGCAAAGAAGCTGAAATGTAAGGCAAACTCATCATCCAGAGAATTGCAGTTCCCTATGTCCTGGTGCTTATCCGTGTAGGAATATAGATCCGCGAATGGTGGAGAGAATACAGCCAACTCAAACTGGTTCTCAGGCATCTGAGCCATAACCGAGATGCAGTCCCCGTGGATCAACCGGAATGATTCCCCATAAACATCAGGGAGAATTGTTTCAGTGGTGTTGATTTTGGCCGGGATATTCTTCGCAGCGTACTGTTTCAAATCGTCTAGTAGCGACTCAATGTAAAGGTGTTCCTGGAACGACGAATCTTCCAGATAATCTTTCTGTTTTCTCATCACATTTTCTAGCATAGGAAGTTCGGCCTTGGTGTATGGGATGTAAACCTTGACCTGCTCCGTCTGCCCGTATCTTTGTATGCGACCAACGGCCTGATAGTAGCTTTCGAATGAATCAGCAGACCAAGAGAATATGCAGATGTGGCAATGCTGGAGATTGAGGCCCATTCCGAGCAATCGAGGCTTGCTGATCAATATCCGCAGTTGCCCCTTTCTGAACTCATCCAATATTTTCAGCCTGAGAGATTGTTTTGTATTGCCGGTCAAGTGTATGGCATCCGGGATAAGTCTGACGAGAATGTCCCCTTCTTCATCATATTGAGTCCAGATGATGACCTGCTCATTCGGATGGTCAGCAACTATGTCTGCAATCCTCGTTGGTTTATTGCTTTCGATTTGCGTCACCATACAAAAACCCCTTTGAAATTTGGCTCAGTTTGTTCCGATTAGTGATTCCACCAGCTACCATTTTGAACATATTGAGTTGGCCGTTTTGTGTGTTCTCGTGGATCAATTTGATCTGATGATCCGTCAAACCAACATCCACCCAAATAACCTCTGGGGGTACAAGTCCGATCAGGTTGTCTTCAAATCCATAGCGAGCTGGATGCTTAAGAAAGATGCTCCAAGAGGCCAGGAATTGATAAAAAGCTCCTTTTGCATGGGGCTTGAGGAAGAAGTCGTTGCCGGACCCAGTATTGAAGAAGAACTTCGTGAAGAACTGTTTGGAATTGTCGATGTAATCAAGAAAGAGTGCATGGTTTGCGTATTCTTGGCGATCATTTGGTGCGGGTGTTGCGGTGCAGGCGAGTTTGAATGGAATCCCCTTGCAGGCATTGATGATATTCGTGCGAATCTTCCCGGTGTCGTTTTTGAGGCAGGACGATTCATCAAGGACCACCGCGCCCACTTCATCCTGTAACCGGAATATATCCCTGAACTTGTCTACGTTAACGATGCCGATGGGAGTCCCGTGCCATGCTGTGTTTTTGATAGACAAATACCTGTTGATGTTTCCATCGCAGATCATGTTGATGTCGGCAATATTGCTGTACCCATACCATTTCATTTGCTCTTCAAGTGTTTGTTTTATTAGGTGCAGTTGAGTGATGATGATGGTTTTTTTGGGATAGATGGCCCTTGAAACATGCCTTACCCATTCTAGGAACATGGCTGTTTTGCCAAGCCCGATGTCGGCGAATATGGCGAACCGTTGCTTTTTGAGGCAGAGCTTCACGATGAATTGTTGATAGTCAAATAGATATGGAGCTAATTGAATGAAGCCTGAGACATCATTCCCATTGAAGTCCTCCACTAAGATTCGGTTTCCTTCTACCCGGTGAATTGCTGATTTCTTGGCGGAAAGAAACGTCTGATAAGATTCCAGGGTGTAATCTTTTATTTCAATTTTCTGCATACCGCCTCCGTTGTGTGATCGTGGAGGCAGAATATCATCGAGTTTGCATCAATGCAACACAAAAATGCAGCGATGCAACAATGAAATGAAAAAAAATTAAGGAGTGTGATTTTTACTTCTTGTAGTCATATCTGACAGGTGATCTAAGTCTTTCATGAGAGTTTCTTTGAATGGTCCTGTAAGAACGTTGGCAAGTTTTTGGGTTACTGAAAGATCCTTTTCCAAAATGCCTATAATATAGGCAAGATCCTTGGCTGTGGCGCTGCTTATGGCTTCGCTCATAGACCCTCCCAAAGCTATGATCAGTCCGATAGCGCCGGCGAGATCAGGAATAGATCGCTTAAAATGCCACCTCCATACGGTTGACTTATCTCTTCCAACTTTCTCGCCAATCGATTGGTAGGTTTCACTATTTTCTACGATCACCTTAAGTTGAATTAGGCCGGACACATAATCAACAATTGCTTCCGTTAGTTTTTGGGAGAGTTCTACTTTTTTTCTCATAGTGAGTCAACGTTTATCACTTTTTTGGTTGCATAGCTGCAAAAAAGCCTTGCAATTTGGTTGCAGTGCTGCAACAATTTATGCGCCATGGACAAATTATCCAGATACTTAAAGGAACAAGGTATTTCAGCGAGTAGGTTCGCAAGGGAACTTGGAATACAACCATCCACCCTTCTGCGAAATATCTCAGGGAAAACTGTTGTGAGCACTAAGCTGGCCTTAATGTACTCGCAAAAAACAGGAATTTCCTTGGAAGATCTCTTAAACGACAACGGTTCACTCCCCCATCCGGACGGGGCCTCTGGATAAGTCCGGGCATACCTCCCTCTCCTAAGGGTTGGCGTAGAGTCCCGCAAAGTAGGCTATGCTCACTCCGTCAGTGAGTATCCGAAGGGACAGCCGGAAACACGCTCCCAGGAATTTTGGTTTTCTTCGCCTGGGAGCACGAGGATGATGCGGGTTGGCCAAGTAGTAAGGCACCGGTCTCATAAGCCGGTGAGCGAGGGTGCAATTCCCTCACCCGCTCCCAATAGTGTGTCCCTACCAGCCCAGGGACACAAACCCAAGGGGTGATGTCAAAACGGACTCTCATCATCCCCTGGGTTTCAATTAACCAGTAGGAGAACACAATGTCAGAGATGTGGCTTCCTATTCCGCATAATCCAGAATACTTAATTTCTGATATGGGGAGAATTTCTAGGGGCGGAAAACTTTTGAAGCCTTGCCTAAGTTCAAGGGGAAGATATTTCCAGATACACATCGGCTTAAAAGCTCGCTTTCTTATACATAGATTGGTTTTACAAACATTCATTGGAGACCCTAAACCAGGGTTTGAGTGCAACCACAAGGACGGGAATAAGCTGAACAATGCGTTGTCCAACCTTGAATGGGTGACTAGACGGGGAAATGTTCATCACGCTTTCTCGCTAGGACTTAGAAGCACTCCCACCTGTCAACTTCGTGGAGAGCAAAGCCCATCGGCACGCCTTAACGAAACCCAAGTATTAGAAATAAGAAGTTCTAAATCAAACTTTGCAGTTTTATCAAGAAAATACAATGTTTCTAAATCCGCCATAGAGAGGGTTGTAAGAAGAAAAACCTGGAAACATATCCCATAAACTTCCAGTTAGGATTCAACATGTCATTACCCAGGACCACGGAAGCCGTTTCGATCTCCCTCCACGGGGGGCATCGGACATGACCGGGAAGAAAGAGCACACCAAGAACTTCAAATGTGACGACGAGTTCCACCGGTTCCTGGCTGACCTGGTCATGAGCCTCCCCGATTACAACCTGAGCGAAATCATCCGGCAGTCTATTTTGATTGCCGCACCGTTCCTCAAAGAGCACCCCAGGTGCGCCAAAATGATAGGCATACCTCGGACTGATTGTCAGTAATATGGAGGTAAGATTTATGGATTACCAACAATCGCTAACTCCCGTGTTTGACACCTGTCCGAAGGGTTGGGTTAATCCCTGCCTGGAAATTTGCACCAGAGACATCAGGACGTGCTGCTATTTCCGGCCACGCGGACCCCAGCGCATCGCGCTCAAGTACAGAAGGGAGCTGTTCCGCTGCGACCGTTGCGGCGATACGAACGAGCGTAATTTCGAAGCGTCCTTGGTGCTGTGTGTCAAGTGCCAATCCGAGGTGCGGAAGGGTCGGCGGTAGGAGAAGCAATGCCTAGAGCACAGCAAATGTCCCTAACTCCCCTGCAAACGATGGTTGATGAGGCCATCGATTTCATGCGGGCAAACGAGCCACCGGAAGGATATACCATGGCCGACTCGTTCGGCAAAGACAGTACGGTGCTTCTGGAGTTGGCGCGGATGGCTGGGGTTAGGTTTGTCCACATTCACAACCGCACTGGAATCGACCCGCCGGAACTGGTGGCCTTTGGGAAAAGGACCAGGCCAAACGTGATCTGGATTCCGCCTCGCATGACCATGTGGGAGGGAATTAGGAAAAAGTTCCCTCCGACCATCCAACAGCGTTGGTGTTGTAGTGAACTCAAGAAACACAAGCTATCAGGTCTGCCCACGTCAATATTGGTTGGTATCCGGACGGAAGAGTCGTGGAAGAGGAAAAGCAGGCCCAGGATTTCCAGTGTTCCCGCTGAACGAATTGCCCATTACAAGCCTATCTTCCACTGGAGTGAATGGCACGTGTGGGAATTCATTGAGTCGATGAACTTGCCTTATTGCCATCTTTACGATGAGGGGTTTGACCGACTCGGATGCTGTGTATGTCCCATGATTACGAGTTCAAGTATGGCAAAGGTGAACCAACACCGTAAGCGTTGGCCTGGGTTCTATAAAGCGTTCGAACATGCTGTGACGTGGTGGTTCTGGAATAAGGCCTGGTGGGACAGGTTTGTCTGGAAGCGCCCCGAGCGGTTCCTAGATGCTTGGTATCGGAGCTTCAAAACTGAATCGTCCAACAGCAGAACACAGTTAGCGGTGGAGTTGGACCACCACGGAAGTCAGTTGAGCTTCCTGAATGGGGCGCAGAATAGGAGGTTGTCATGACATGGGTTGCTTTCATCTTCGGCATACTGGTGGGTGTCGCTGCGGCATTCATAGCGATTGTAGTGACCTTGTGGCGTGTTGAAAGGGGATGGCGGCCATGATCGACTTAATCAAGGACAACCACATGCTGGTGCTGGCGGTTTTGCTGGGCATAGGGTTCTACATCCCGCTTCGGGAGATTTGGAAGCACTGGAAGGAGCGCGACTGGTGATGTGAACCACCTGGACCTGTTCACTGGTATCGGAGGCTTCAGCCTAGCGGCATATGAGGTGTGGGGTGACGAACACGCAATTGTCAGCTTTTGCGAAATCGACAGACGATGCAGGGAGTTCCTCTCAAGGACATGGCCCGGAGTCCCGTGTTGGGATGACATCAAAACACTCGATGCTACAAAATGGATCGGAACAGTTGACTTGCTTTCAGCGGGGGTTCCTTGTCAGCCGGCATCTAGAGCAGGCAAGCAAAAAGGCGAAGAGGACGACCGCTGGCTCTGGCCGGAAGCTCTGCGGATTGTTGAAGAGTGTAAGCCCACTTGGGTGTTGTTTGAGAACCCTCCTGGGGTACAAGACGTGGGACTCGACGGAATACTCGCTGAGTTGGAAGGCAAAGGCTACGAAATCGGGATACTTGATATTCCGGCTTGTGCCGTCGATGCGCCGCACATCAGGAGCAGATTGTGGATCGTGGGGTACTCCGAGAGCAGTACGAGGAGGGTATTGCAGCAACATGAACGATCCGGAAAATCCGATATTGACGCTAGAGGGTCAACTGAGGGTGGCGTGGCCGACACCCGATACCAACAATCGAGGTGGACCACAGAATCCGAACGATGCAAAAGCTCAGGGACATTCCGTGCGCCTTCAAGACTATGTTGGGACTCCCACCTCTGGCTGCCTTGCGCTGACGGAAAAGTTCGCCGTGCGCCTGATGATACTCTCGGCCTGGCTCATGGGCTACCCATGGAACTACTTGAGGCACTGGGAACGGAAGGGCGACAAACACCGGAAGACTGCGAACCATCAAGAAGCCTCCTGGGGGCATTAGGAAACAGCATTGTCCCCCAGGTTGCGGTTGAGATTATGATGGCCATCAAAGCGGCAATGAGTACGGGGATAAAGGACGGTCATGACTAAAGTCGAGTACTGCCAAAAGCGTATAGAAAAGCTCGGAGATCGAATAGCGACTAGAGATGACCTGTTCGATGCGTACAAGGCGATGCTGGTTCGCTCAGCAGAGTCCATGTCTATACTGGACAGATCAGGTCCATACGATCATGTCAATTATTGTTGGGAGCCAAAGTTCCTCTATTACATTGCAAGGGATGTGTTCCATTTCTTTAATGATAAGGAAATCCATTGTGTTCGACTAGAAAACGGCAGGATTCTCATGGACCAGCACCAGGCTGGAAAGTGTCCGTATTACGAATACCCAGACAAAGGGGGATGCAGTGACGGCTGAACCGGCGATTAAAATAATGTCGTGCAGGCTATGTGGTTCCGAACTCGAAGAGGGATATCACCTGGAAGTGTGTGAGCTTTGCATGGGTGGAAGAAGCTCCTTTGAGTTACCTCCTACTTACCCTGCCAAGCCAGCCTACCGAGGCAAGAAAACAAAACCCGACAAGTGCTCAAAGTGCGGGAAGGGGACGGACGAAACGGATTTTTATGCCTCTGAGGTCTATGTCTGTAAGCCATGCCACCTTGCCAAGAGCAAAGCGAATAAGGCAAAGCAGAAAAAGCTGTGGACGTCTGTGAAAGAAACCCATACGATACCCGTCAATGGCCCCGTAACGACGAACGACACTACTACCCTCCAGCAACACGTCATTCAATTGGATTTCAGAAAATGTCCCTGGGCCCTTGATTGGTTCCGGGAGCAGTTTGTTGAAAAGCACATCTCGGTGCTGGGGATCGCCAGGAAGGTGCCATCCGAGTGGCTTAAGGAACGAATGTTAAGAGAAATGTCCCAAGGGACACATTAGGGACATTGGGTAGAGGGGTGGTTTTATGAGGGCTTCAGCGTTTGGGCATAGTGTTCCAAGAAAAAACCGAGAAAAATACAATCTTTACAAAACTTGGACCAAAATGATCGACAGGTGCTTTAATCCCCAAAATCCCCAATTCAAAAATTATGGTGGAAGGGGAATTTTTGTGTGTGCGAGGTGGATTAATAGTTTTTCTAATTTTTTTAAAGATATGGGGAACAAACCAGAACCCAACTCAACAAATAAACACCGCAAATACAGTATTCATCGAATAAATAACGATGGGTGGTATAGTCCAGATAATTGCAAGTGGGCTGATTCGGCAGAACAAAGTAGGAATAGAAGAAAACCCAATAGAAACAAGAAATGTCCATCATTCGAGGAGTTTGTTGAGTCTGTAAAGAGAGAAGATGAAGCCCTTTCCAGAATCTTGTATGGCATGCGTGAAATATCTGATCGAGTTGCCAGGTTGGAATTAATAATAGATGCAAAAACCCTTTAAATTTTCGAAGCGTAATCAGAATCGGGAAAGTGAGTTCAAGCAAGCTGCACGCAGGTGGATCAAGTTGGCTTACGGTCAACACGCCTTCTGTCTTCCGATTGCCGGCGGACCCTACCAGCGGGCTGGGAGTCCTGATGATGTGTGGTCGATACGTGGCCTTGCCGTGTTCATCGAATGGAAGGCGCCAGGAGGAAGAGTGGGGCCAAGGCAAGCGGAAGTCATATCAGAGATCCGGGCTGCCGGTGGCCGCGCCGGCGTGGTGTCGAGTTGGGAAGAACTGAAGGCGTTGTTGGAAGGAATTGAGACGGTGCAGAAGGGGATGGAGTTGTGAGGGCACGAAACATTAAGCCTGGGTTTTTCAAAAATGAAGAATTGGCCGAATGTGATCCGTTGGCAAGGATACTTTTTGCTGGCCTATGGTGCATGGCAGACAGGGAAGGAAGGCTGGAGGATAGGCCAAAACGAATCAAGGCCGAGATCTTGCCATATGACAATTGCAATATAGACAAATTACTTTCACAACTTGAAACCCATCAGTTCATAAACCGATATTCTGTGGGTGATCGAAAATACATTAATATCCCAGCATTTAAACAGCACCAGCACATACACATTAAAGAATTGGAAAGTTTGATTCCAGCACCGGGCCAGTCCGGTGCTAGAACCGACCAAGACATAAATGGTACCGACCCAAAACGCCTGAAAGCTTTAATCCCCATACTGAAAGCAGAGAGTGTTCCTAGCGGAACATTGTCGGGCAACGGCGAAGACGCCGCACCCGACACCGCACCCCTTGAACGCATCCCATATGCTGAAATCATTGGATATTTAAACCAAAAAACAGGCAAATCCTTCGATCCTCGAAGCAAGGAAACACGGAAACACATTCATGCCAGGTGGAACTCAGGATTCAGAGTTGACCAGTTCAAAAAGGTCATAGACAGAAAGGCAGAGGTGTGGGGGATAGACCCCAAGATGGTGGACTACCTCAGACCGCAAACCCTATTCGGCACAAAGTTTGAGGCATATCTCAACGAGTCGTCAACCGCGCCAAGTGGTGAGGATTGGGCAACCAGAAAGGAACGAGAGCTTGCAGCCAAAGGAATTACAATCGTTCCTTAAGCGGATCTACAACCACTATGGGAGGAAAGGTCCGGACGGGGAAGTTCAAGATTTCATGATCGAGAAACTTGCACACATACCCCTTGTTGCATCCGAGTGGATAGAAAACCGCTTCCTTTCAATCAACGACAAACTTCCGTCCAAAGTGATTTTGTCAATCCAGTCGTGCTGGTACGACTGGCGAAACTCACACCCGGACAAAACCATAAGGAAGCAACATCAGTGCAAAAATCGAAACTGCCTCAACGGCGTGCTCTATCTCCAGCGATACGAGGAGATGTACTCCTGCGACCAGGATTACACAGCTAATTGCGGCGATTGTAAATACATCGAGGGTTCGAAACTCCCATACATGACTATGGTTGAGGCTGGCAGACTCGGGTTCTTGCCGTCCGAACTGGAAGAACCGAAACCATCGAAGAGTCCGGATGGATTCTTTAAACATCTGGTTGATAATTGGGGAGCAACTGCTGCCAAGATTAGGCATGAGGACATGGAACGGAGAAGAGAGCGACATGCCTGACGTAATCATGCTCAAGGCGTTCATCGGCCACAAGCAATACGACCTATGCCGGGACCTCGACCCAGACCTCCTCCGAGCCAGTCACGGCGTCCAGTCTCTGTGCTCGGCCATGATGTCAGCCGTATGGGAGATGACGATAGAGATTGCTCAGGAGGCGCACAGGGATCGTGGAAGCTTATATGGGCCTGTGGTTGTTGACGATACACAACCGGTAAAAACATGAAATCTTGTCCCTACTGCGATTCCGCTGTCGAGGTAGAGCCAACATGGGAGCCACGGACATATGGGGATGACGAATGTCGCACCGGGGTCGTAAGCCAATGTGTTACGTGCGGCAGGTATTGGAGAGGTTCTGGTCCAGGATGCAAGCCGAAAGACCTCATTACCGATTTGGATGACATTATTCGGTTCAAGTCGTTGGAACCTAAGTCTATGGCTGAATACTGGAATAGGTTCGGCTGGCTGTACTACGGAGTGGAATTATGGGGAGATAGTTGAGTGGAATGTACATAAAGGGGGAAACCAAATGACAATCGACGACTGCCGTAGAGACTACACGCTGAGGTGTCCGGTATGCAATGAGGTGCTCATGCGGACGTGGGACGGCACGGTCTGTCCTGAGTGCGGGTATTACAGTCGGTATGAGCGCGTGAGGAATATGACTGAGTGCAGGAAGATGGGGGAGGAGTAAGACTATGCCTGATTTTAGAAATAGTCAAGTTGGGGACCGCGTTTGGTCGAGGTGTTGGGGGTGGGGGGAAATCATTGATGTAATGGACCACGATGACTCGTATATGCCTATAGAGGTCGACTTTCCAGCAAAGGCATCAACGGTTGTGTATACACTGGAAGGGAAATTGGACTCTACACATGCCAAGGCAGACTTGTTCCACAACGAAACAACCGAAGATGACCCGCCTCCTGCTAAACGGAAGGTGAAGAAAACGGTGTGGCAGAACTGGTATCTTCGGCGTGGTATGTTGTGGGCTGGCGGAGCTCACGAAAGCAAAATAAAAGCAATTGAGGGGCATGGGGTTAATGGATACATCGGAACATTCCCGACAGAACTCGAATGGGAGGAATAACGTGGCCTACAACGTAAAGCAATTTAGCGACTTAATATCCAGGACCCTGGTCGAAATCGGACTACACTCCCAGGAGGCTGTCGATCTACTCCTCGGGACAGCGGCGCAGGAGAGTCAATTCGGCACTTATCTCCGGCAGCTCGGTGGCGGTCCTGCTCTCGGAGCGTTTCAGGTGGAGCTGGTAACATTCGATGACCTCCAGTTTCGGTATGCCAACTGGGTGCCGTTTGTCCTACAGGATCGCCACCACAAGGAACTCGAATGGGACCTGAAACTTGGGATTATTGTGGCGAGACTCAAATACTACTCCTGTCCGGGTCCCGTGCCGCTCACACTCAGGGGGCAAGCAAGGTACTGGAAAAAATATTACAACACGGAGGCCGGCGCCGGGACTGTGGATGAATACCTGGAGAATTGGAAGCGGTATGTGGGAGTGGCCGAATGACCACTCCCATTGATTGGCTATGTGGCGGGGGAGTTTGTCGGGGGAAGAAGGGTATTCATCCAATCCTCCATCCCCTTCTCTTCCTTCCAGTGGTCGCCAGCCCAAAAGCCGACGGCCCAAATCTCCAGACAGGCCAGGGTAAAGGGGTCAAGCTCTCGGAGTTTGGCGTTGAACGCCGGGCCGTCAATGGACCACTTCTGGTCGAGACGGTCAAGCGCGATCCCGTCCGACACGTTTGCGGCCAGGTGATGCCCGGTAGGCTGTGGAGTCAGCCAGGCGCCGTTCATCACATCGAGCATAAGGGACAGTTCGCCTATACTGAACCGGCCACGCAACTGGTGCATGGCGCGACGGTAGAGTTGAGGCAGCGAGTCGAGCAGATACTCGCCGCCGGCTGTTTTGTTGTCGAAAACCGAGAGGAGCCAACTCTCGGCCCTGTCTGTGATTCGGCAGGTGATTTTTGGCATGGTTCAATCCTCCCGGATCACGGTGGAGTCGTTCAGCCCCTCCACCCAGTGACTCTGCCAGCTCCCGCATATGGTGCATGCGGGGTCTCGACTGGCAAGGAACTCCCAGGCGTCTGTCTCGGTTTCGAAGTCGGTCGAAACCGGGACCTCGTCGCATCCTTTACAAAACTCAATTGCTTGGTGGTTCATCTGCAATCCTTTCTGCCCGGATTGGCCGCCGGGCTCGGCGATGGGGTATGGTTAGTCGGTGTCGGCAACCTGCAATGCGTAGACGCGATATTCACCAGCCGGCAACAGCAGGGGAGAGTGGCTGGTGTGGGTTACGGCGATTGCCGATGTGGACCTTATCCACTGGCCATTCCGTTCCAGGTCGGGACTGCTGACGGTGTGGGACTCACGGATCTCCCACGGGTCGGCCTGGGAGCGATAGCGCTGTACCTGGGAGCGCGACTGGGTTGCTCTTTGTCTAGTTGTGTGAGAGATGTTAGGTTCTTCCCTGCCATACAACCAACACGGACGGCAAGCCCGCGATATTTTCCCACATACAAAATTGTAATTGGCTTACACCTTTCACTAACCTGAGACACTTTTGTCTCAAGTAATATGAGACACAATGTTTGATCCCCAAAAAATCGAGAGACGACTCACAGAACTTCAGGCCATACTCAAAGCCTGGCAAGCGCTCAAGGCCAAGGACCCGGCCAAGCGCACCAAAACGGATAAGCGCCGCCAAGAAGAGATCGAATCTGAGCTTAATGCCATCCTGGAGCCCGCAACCCGCTCGGAGTTGATAGTTGACCACTTCATGGTGGCTCGCTTCTTTGGGGTATCTGTCCGCTCAATCCAGGGCTGGAGTCAACTCAAGGGCTGTCCACGGCTGAAGCGCGGCCACTACGACCTCCTGGCTGTCTTCCAGTGGTGGATTGAGAACATTAACGGCGGCGGATCTGAGGCTGAGCAGAACGTAAGGCTCGAATACTGGCGTTGGAAGACCGAGAACGAGCGGATGCGGGCGCAGCAGACCTCATCAGAATTGTTGCCGAAAGATGATGTTCTCACGATGTGGGCGAACCGCTTAAGGGAAGTCTGGTCAGGGCTGTATCTTCTTGAACAACGTCTACCGCCTGAGTTGCATGGCAAAGACATCCCGGAAATGCAGCAAATCATCCACCGGGAGGTGAAGCGGATCAATGAGGCATACTGCAAAGACGGGAGGTTCTGCAAGGTGAAGCCGAAGAAGGGCGAGCCGGTCGAAGGAAAGCCGGAGATTGTTATTCGGAAAAGGGGGAGGCCGAAGAAGAAATGACCCTCACCCACACCTCACCACAAGAACTCTTGGCTTCAGCGCTCCCAGAGGATCTATCCATCTCGGAGTGGGCCGAGAAGTACCGCGTTCTCACCGAACCATCTGCCGAGAAGGGGCAATTGCGCCTATCACGGACGCCATATCTCGTGCCAATCCTAGACTTTGCCGGAAGCCGTGAAGTGGAAACCATCGTGCTGTGCGCTTCCGCTCAGATAGCGAAGACTGAGTTCTTGATATCCACCATTGGCTATTACTCACACCAGGAGCCCTGCCCGATCATGTTCGTGTTCGCTGACCAGGATACAGCCGAGAGTATGAGCCGCGACCGGGTGCAGAAGATGTATCGATCATCACCCGACTTGGCAAAGCTCGTTGTCGAGGAGGAATTCAACCGGGGCGAGATCCGACTCGCCAACGGAGCCCACATCATCATGGGGTGGGCATCGTCCGTTGCCAGGTTGGCGTCACGCCCGGTCAGGATTGTGATCTTTGATGAGGTTGACAAGCCGGGGTATTCATTGGCGACCGAGGAGAGCAGCGCGATAAGCCTTGGTGTTCAGCGCACTGAGACGTTCTACAATCGCCTGATCCTGATGACTTCCACGCCTACCACGGAAAGCGGGAACATCCTGAAGCATCTCTACGGCTACCAGAAGTCGGACGGCACAGAGCATCGAGGATGCGACCTGATCTATGATTGGCATGTGCCGTGCCCGGAGTGTGGAGTGTATCAGCCTCTCAGGTGGGGACCTGAATTCTCGTATGGATTCCCGGAGCATCAGTATCTTGACATGAATGGCGTTGTTTGCAACATCGGGAGTGTGGTGTGGGAAGGAGGCCGGAAGGCTTCGGCTGAGCAGATTGAGGCTGCCGGGTATCAATGCGGATCATGCCCGGCCATCTGGACAACTCAACGGAAGGACCAGGCTGTCCAGCAAGGTCAAATGGTAGCCAGGAGTGAGCCGGTGGGCAGGGTTCGCAAGGTCGGCTTCCATCTCAACAGGCTCTATTCGCTCCTGGGCAGGTCCGGGAATATCCCCAAACTGGTTGAAGACTGGCTTGGATGCTTCCAAGATCCGAAGGAACGACAGGCCTTCGTCAATTCAGCATTGGCCGAACCCTGGGTGCAGAAGATCCAGGCAAGCACTGAAGGACAGATCCTGAAGGCATGTTGCGAGTTGCCTGCTCAGACCGTACCGTCTGAGGCGGTGGCGCTGACGTGCGGTATCGACTGCCAGAAATACGGCTTCTGGTTCGTGGTGCGGGCATGGGCCAAGGATTACACGTCTTGGCTTGTTCATTACGGTCATCTGGCTACGTTTGAGGATATCGAGCAGCTCCTGTTCAATACGGTCTATCCCTCAGAAGAGGGCAAGGATCACCGAATATGGCGGGCGGCTCTCGATTCTGGTGGTGGGGATACTGACGAGGGCCTTACCATGACTGAGCAAGTCTACTTCTGGGTTAGAGATCATTCAATGGGCCGCTCTTGCCGGGTATGGGCAGCCAAGGGGAGCAGTAACCCGATAGCGGGCGCTATTGCGAAATACGGGGAGACACGGGATAAGACGCCTTCCGGGAAACCCCTTCGCGGAGGGCTGCAACTTGTATTGCTGGACGTATCGCAACTCAAGGACACGTTCTTTAAGCGGATCGAGAACGCAGCCACCGGAGGGACATGGCAACCGGCATACTTGCATTTAGGAACGGGGCCGGAATATGCACAGCAAGTCACCGCTGAGGAGAAACGGCGGGATAGGCGCGGTAAGGTTGAGTGGGTGAGAATCCGACGCGTCAATCACCTGCTCGATGCTGAAATAATTGCTGCGGCCTTGGCTGATCCATCATGGCCGGGAGGAGGAATAAACCTTTTCAGACCAAATCCACGGACACCGGAGAGAAAAACATGGCAGGACGACCAAGAAAAAACACTAGCAAGGCATCAAAGCGCGTCGAATCCAAACCTATCAGGCAGGACACTCAACCCGTGGAAACGGTAACCGTATCAGTCATTCCAGAAAAACCAAAATGCCCGAGATGCCATGGAAGGCGAACCAAGGTCAACAATGTGAAGCCTTGGGATGCGGGCTATAGAGTTCGCTATTGCCAGTGCGAATGCGGGATCAGGTTCAAGGTGGTTGAATCTTGTTAAGTGGGGACATCTAACATGAAAAATGAGTTCAAACTCAAAAGAGATGGTTTCAGAGCTACGTCATATTATCGAAGATATTCAACCTCTGAAGGGAATTTGCTTGGCGTTTTGGCCACGGCAAGAAAAGATGGGGATGGACCTCCTTTTGTTGAGCTTAGAGGTAGAGGGAGTACCGGATTCGGCTATTATTACAAGGATGAGGACGTTTTTGGATGGCTGGCATCAAAAGATATTGAATGGGAAGAAGCCCAGCCAAAAGAATCTTCAAATGGTTGCAATAGTTGCAATCTTCTCACAAAATATCCAAAAGAAATAATCGAAGAAAACACCAAGTTGAGGATCAAAACAAGAGAGCTGGAATTGCGTCTGAGTGAATTATTGGAAGACATCGATGAAATGGGTCTCCTTTCCTTGGGGCAAATCCTATCAGCCAAGCAACCCCTCAAGTCATTCTGTGGCGTTTATTTTCTGATACACAAAAGGAAAATCGTCTATGTGGGGCAATCGGTCAATGTTTATGCCAGGGTTGCAACCCACGCCAACACTTTAAAAGAGTTCGATTCTTGGTCTTTCATTGAATCTGAGCCAGATCAGCTAAATGATTTGGAATCTCTTTATATTAGAAAATTCAATCCTCCTTTGAATTTGACGAAGCCAGTGACGATTGCGGTTCTGGGTGAAATCAGATCAAGGGTAATGGGTGATGCGTAAAGCATCAAAACGAAAACATGCTAAAAATGCTAAAAATGCTAAACGTGCTACCAACCCGATTGATTTCTTGATTTTTCCTGCATTACCATAGCGCTGTACGGGTGATTCTCCTTTTGGTTCAAGCCCTGGCGGGGGCCGCCACCTTCGCCGGGGCTTTTATTTGTGGGGGATGAATGCCAACAGCAGCAGAGATTCTAGCGGCAATTGATACCGCAATCCTTGATATTCTTCAGAACGGCCAAGAAGTCACCTTAAATGGCCGGCGCTACACAAAGGCCAATATCCTCGAACTTCAGAAACTGCGATCAGAATATGCCTCACTGACAACCATGTCATCATCGGGCGGCATCTTCGACCGTGCAAAAACGGGGGTGCCGTATCGTGCTTAGCTCCTTCGTGCCTTCGTTTCTTCGCAAGAAAGCCACTGCAAGCCCCAAAATAAAAGCTGGAGCAACCGGCAGGTGGTTCAAACGGTCGGGTGCCAGCATCCAGGGCACTTTGTCAAACTGGACCTCTCAAATCATCAATAACCGGATTGCCGAATCCGAAAAACGCCGGGTGTCAGATCGATCCTGGGACCTCTACCTTAATGACGCAATGGCGCATGGGATCATCGAGGGGCTTGTCACTCAGATCGTCGGGACCGGACTCACCCCCCAGGCACAACCCATGCTTTCGTGGCTGAATCAGAGCATTGAATGGCAAACCCAATATCAACAGCGCGTATATGACCTCTTCGAGATTTGGGGCTTGGACCCGCGCAATTGGTGCGACGCAACTGGGAGGCAGAACATCTACATGATGCAGGCGCTCGCGGCCTTCCACTGGAAGTTGGACGGCATAGGGGTCTTCCAAGTCCTTTCCAAGCGCGATGCGCTACGACCGTTCGCACTCTCCCTGATGCCGATAGACCCTTCACGGTTGATCACGCCTTCAGACAAAAACGCGGCAGATATTTATGACGGCCTCGAACTCGATAGTGATGGGAAGCCGGTAGCGGCATGGATCATAAAGAACCAGAAAGGTGGCTCGTATTCCAAATCCTATGTGTCGGCGCGGTCGGATGAGTGCTACCGGATTCCCGTCTATGATCCTTCAACCGGGCTTCCAAATCTGCTTCTGGTTTGCGACGTTCGAAATATCGCCGAATACCGACAAGATTCCATCCTTGGAAGCATGATCAAGGAGCTTCGAGACAATAGCGATTTCGTTGAAGCAGCACTCGTCAAGGCACTCCTCAGCAACCTTTTCTCGGTATTCGTTGAAGACACCCTCGGAACTCAGATGAGCAGCTCGACTGACTGGGCCGATAGGATTCAGGAACTGGAAAAGGGCACCATGATCATAGGCCGGGCTGGCGAGAAACCGACAATCATCAGCGGAGATGCTCCGGGTCCCAACTTCGACGTGATGTTCCAATCAATCATCAAGCGTCTTGGCATGGCAACTTGTCGGGGTCCTGAAAACGTATCCAGGGAATATAAAGCCAGCTATTCAGCCAGCCAGGCAAGTATCGAGAACGCTTCCAACTTTGATGATACTGATCGGGCGGTATTGGTCAATCGATTCTGTCAGCCGGCGCTCATGTGGCTGGAATACGAAGCTGTTTTGCGCGGGCTCCTGCCGGTGCAATCGGTAGAGCAGTTTCTTTCCAACATGCACGCCTACACCCGAACTGAATGGCTCAAGCCTCCCGTGAGGCCCATCGACAAGCTCAAGATGGCGAATGCCGATGAAGTCCGGCTTAACAATCTCACCAGAACCTACTCAGACATCTACGGCGAGCAGGGGCAGGATTGGCGGGTGAAGCTGCGACAGAGATATATTGAGGCGGCTTTCGAGCAAGGATTGAAAGAAGAATATGGTGTTGATTTGAGACCAGAGAAGGCGGAAACGCCAGAACCTGAACTTGAGCAGAAGGATGGCGGGACCGATGCCGAAACCAACTAAGGGTGAATCCAAACAAGACTATCTCGCTCGCTGTACCCGAGACCTCATCTCGAACGAAGGCCGCGACTCTGACCAGGCTTTTGCCATGTGCAACGCCTATTGGGATGATGCCAAAGCCAAAGCGAGTAAGCCAATTACGCTTACCGCTGAGCTCAGCATGGAGCTTGCCAAGAGTGATGACGGATCAGACGGCAATGGCTTCATGATGACTGCCTATACCGGCCAAATCCTCGATTTGGGATGGTTCGGGCGCTACGTTTTCTCCATTGACGGCATGAAAGCCAAGGCCAAAATTCCAATCTTGCGCGAACACAAGCGTGATCGGGTGGTCGGCTACAGCAAAAAAGCCTGGGCTGACAATGGCAACTTCCTCATCTCCGGCGAGTTCAGCAAATCAACCCGTGATGCCAAGGAAGTCAAAGCACTGGCCGAAGAAGGTTACCCCTGGCAAGCATCCGTTGGGATCGCTCCAAGTAAAATCAAGACCCTCGACAGCGACAAGGAATCGATGGTTGTCAACGGGCAGGAAGTTAGCGGCCCGATAGAGATATGGCTCGAAAGCAAAGTGGGAGAAGTCTCCTTCGTGAGCTTGGGGGCCGATGACGATACAGCAGCCATTGCGCTGCGAGAACAACCTTTCCAAGAGGCGGGAGTGCCGCCGGAAGGAGAAATCAAGATGACGTTACAGGAACTGCAATCAAAACACCCTGATATTTATCAGGAGGTCTTCAGCCTTGGGGCAGCATCAATCGATACTGGCAAGCTCCAGGCGGAAGCCAACGAAAATGGCGTGAAGGCCGAACGGGAACGTGTGACAAAACTCCTCTCAGCAAAGGCCAATGCTGAAGTAACCGCCAAGGCCATTCAGGAAGGAACATCTGTCGAGGCTGCCGGATGGGAGTTCTTCCAGGCTGAGAAGCAGGAGCAAGAAGCGCGGGCGAAGAAATTGGCCGAGATGGAATCTCAGAAGCCTGAATCAGCGGGTCATGGCGCGAAAGAAGCCAAGAAGCCGGATGGCGACTTCGCAAAGCTCCGGGAAGCCTATCAGAAAGAACATAACTGCGGCCTGGGTACGGCTACATCGGCAATCGCCCGGCAATATCCAGAAATCCATAAAGCCTGGCTCGACAGCCAGAACTAAGGAGGGAACAATATGAGCGGCGGAATCAATGAAAGTGGAGTGGTCACTTTTACCGCAAACGGTGCTTTGAGTGCTAAGGTTCGTGTCAAGCTTACATCTGCAAGTACGACAACTCCTCCTCAGGTGGAGGTTGCCGGTGCGGGAGAACAGCACATCGGCATTACTGAGTATGCAGCGGCTGACGGAACGGCTGTTGGTGTGCGCCTAAGAACGGCGCCCGGAATCCATGAGGGTATCGCTTCGGAAGCTATTTCCGTTGGGGCCACGCTTTATGGTGCGGCATCTGGAAAGGTCAAGGATACCTCGGACGGAACAGCAATCGGAATTGCTGTCGATGAAGCTACGGCCAACAACGATGTCATACGGTTCATCGACTTCACCGTTATCAGCACCACGGCGGCCACGGTGAGTATTGCCGACTCTGGAAGCCTGATCACTGGAGTTACCGTTGAAGCGGCCCTGGCTGAAATCATGCAGGGCATCAAAACGGTGCAATACCAGTTACAGCCTGATTGGATATGTCTGGAAGCCGGAACAGCCGTCACTGCCTTTTCGGACGGCGCAAGCACTGTCCCAGGATACACCCAGGTCAGCAACAAGGATGTTGGAATCCGATGGAACAACCACGCAACTCCAGGAGAGTTGTGCTTCCATTTCACCATGCCTCAAGATCTGGATGACACGGCAAATCTCGTTGTGCATCTCCTTGGCACCATAATTAAGGTGGGCGGCTCTGTTGTTGATTCACCGGTTTGTTCGGTCGAGGCCTACTTTAGCGGAGTCGGAGACGCAATCAGTGCCGATACTAATTGCGGTGGCGATTCAACGGAATTCACGGCTGATGGAACTTTGGAAGAGGCAACGCTCACGCTTGCTGCCTCGAATGTTCCGGCATCTCCACAATCACTCACCCTCCTGATCAATCCCAAGGATGGTGAACTTGGAACAGATGATTTCTTCCTGGCCGCCGTGTGGCTGGAAGGTAAACGCAAGTGCTTGACCTCATAAGCCTACGAGAAAGGAGGATTTAAGAAATGCCTAGACCCACTTCAGGAACAACGATTCAACGCCCCGATCTCGGCGCAATTGCTTATGAGTATGCGCTTGATGGGCCGGATAGAGGTTTTATCGCACAGCAGATCATGCCGGTGTTCGAAACTCCGTTGCAATCGTCTGACTATCCGGTCATACCCATCGAGGCGCTATTGAAGCCGCAAGACACCAAGCGTGCGCCCCGCTCCGGATATAACCGGGGTGATTACGCATTCGAGACCGGGACCTATGCATGCGAAGAGCATGGGTGGGAAGAGCCGGTCGATGATGTCGAGCGTAAGCTGTATGCGAGATTCTTTGATGCGGAAGAGGTAGCAACAAAGCGCTCCGTCGATTTCCTGCTCAGGAACTATGAGCGGCGCATGCAGGCGATTGTGCAGTCAACATCCGTTATTACCAATACGGCTGCTGTCACAACTGAGTGGAGCACGGCTGCTACTTGCACTCCCAAGAGTGACGTTAAGACGGCCAAGCGCGCCATGAAGGCTGCAACTGGAATCGTGCCCAACGTGATAATTATCTCGGAGAAGGTGTTTGAGAACCTCATGATCACCGCAGAACTCAAGACATACCTCCAGTACACCAACCCACATCTCATCCAGACCAGGGAAGCGCAAAGAAAGCTGCTTGCTCTGTATCTTGACCTCGATGACATCCTGGTTGGTGGCAGTCAATACGACAGCGCAAAAAAGGGACAGAGCTTTAGCTTGGCGGACATCTGGGACGATGAATATGCCACACTTGCCCGAGTGAGTCGAGGCGGTCCGGATCTACGGGAGCCATGCCTTGGCCGTACGATGTTGTGGATCGAAGACAGCCCGCAAATGCTTGTAACGGAACAATACCGCGAAGAGCAAATCAGGAGTGATGTTTACAGGGTCCGCCACAACGTTGATGAGGCCATTATCTTTGCCGGTGCAGGGTATATCTTGAGCAACATTACTGCGTAGGCGGCCAAATATGGGTTTCCAAGATAATTTTACCACCATGAGGGCGGTCGAACAGGCCGCCTTTGGGGTGGATATTACCTACACCCCCGCAGGGGGATCACCATTTGATACAACCGGGATCTTCGATTCGATTTCGGTTGATCAGATGGATAGCCACGTCCTGCGCGATTCTATCTCCTGCACAGTCACCCATGCTGCTCTGGTTGCCGGTGGGATCACAGCACCAACCGAGCAGACCAGTGGGCAGGCGGGAGATACGATCACGCGGGAAGATATCAATGGCAGTGACGAAATATGGACGGTGACTCAGGCTCAACCGGATGTTGATTTGGGAGTGTGGGAGCTAACCTTAGAGCGAGCGCTGCGGATCGTGCCGTGATGGAGTGGAGATGCTTCGGTTTTGGTTATGGTGGCAAGCGAGGTCTCGACAAGAAATCCAGAATATCGAGGATATGCGCCATGAGATCCGCAATGCCATGGCGGGAATCGAATATCATCGCAGGATGTGGCTCAAGGCAATAAGCCAACAGTCTAAGTCCTATTTGGCGATGAATGAGCATATGGAGCGGATAGAGCGGGCGCTGGAATGCCACCCAGAAAACACCACCGCATCCTGATGTCCCATGTCCAGATAGGGGAATGAGGGAATTATGGATCGATATGACCGAAGAGAGTTGAGCAGAAGTTCCCTGGTAGTATTGGCAGCAATCATAATCACAAGCATTTGCATTGTTGGTGGTCTGTTTGGTTGTGCAACAGCGAATTTGCCACAGAACGCAACACTAGATCAGCGCAATGCTGCACTATGCAAGGATGCACAGTTCGGAGTGACTTTGGCAACGGCGATGCTCAATGATACTCCGACCCCGGAATACAGTATCTACTGGCAGAAGTATCTAAAGGGGGCATCTCTTGCGATGCAGACTTATTGCCTTAGTAAGTAGCCTGCTGATGGTGTCGATCCTTGGAGGATGCATGACGGTGCATATTGAGCTTTGGCAGCGTGATGGAAACCAAACGGTATCGGCAACGGTCGACAAGCGAACAACCACAAGCGCACCCGTAAATATCCCTCTGATTCCTGGACTGTGATGATGTGGAGCGAGCTTTTGACTATCATCGGGCTTGTGGCAATGGCAATCGTTGCCATGATTGTTTTGCCAGATTCAGCTAAGGATATCGCGTTGACGATAGCAGCCGGACTGATCGGATACCTAAAGGGGGTGCACGATGGGCAAAAAGAAAAAGGGCAAGAAATCAAAGCCGACTGACCAAGGGAAAAAGGGCAAGAAGTAATGGCGAACACTCAGACCGGGCTTGTTACAATCAAAATAGATCAAGGGCAACTCGCAGGGGTGCGGGCGATGCTGTCGGAGATCAAGAACGGTGCTGAGTTGGCGCTAAGGAATGCCCTCAACAAGACTGTTGACGGATGCACGACGGACACGGCCAAGGCAGTTTATTCCGAGATCAATTTGACTCAGACCAGGATCAAAAGGGACATCGGACAGAAGAAGGCCACGCTTCAGGTCTTGAGCGCCCAGGTTTATTCGAGAGGGAAGAAAGTTCCACTGATCGAATATGGCGCCCGACAGGTAAAGCAGGGCGTGACGTTCCAAATCAAGCGCACAGGCGGACGGTCAGCGATGCACTACGGATTTATCCAGATGACGAATAAGGGTTTGCAGGTCCTGCACCGGAAGACGGTTCAAGTTGGAACCGGGAAACCAATAGGAGTGCCGAAAGCCGGATACCTTTACACGTTCCCGGCGCGATGGCCCGACGTCTACCGGGCAGAAACGCGGATTATGTATGGCCCGAGTATCCCTGACATTTGGGGACGCAATGACATTTTCCGGGATGTTGAGACGAAAGCCATAGATCGGCTTGTCAAAAGGCTAGACGAAGAGGCTAATTACATCCTTCTGAAATCACAGGGACTGGCGTAATGGCTGACACCATCCGGGAACTCATCATCGCAGCAATCGCTTCCAAGCTGGTGGAGGTTCGAACGGCCAACGGATACCTCACCGAAATGGGTCAGCATGTCTATCGGGCGGCGGCGGATGTATCATCGAGCCTACTTCCGGCGATATCGATCTTCCCGCGCGTAGAGGAATCAGAGCGGCAGCAGTTTGGTAAGCAGGCCAATATCATGCCGGTGGAACTCAAGGGTCTATCGCTCCTCGGGACAACGAATTCCTCGGTCCTTGGTGAAAAGATGCTTGGGGATCTCATTTCCTGCATGCTTGGAACAGAGTACACCCGGACCTTCACCAGTGGGGGAACCTATCAAATTGTAGCAGGCAATACCATCACCGGGGCAACATCCCACGCAACGGGCGTTGTCCAGGCAGTAACGCTCACAAGTGGGTCATGGGCAGGAGGGAACGCAGCGGGGACAATCCGATTCAGAAATCAGACAGGAACCTTTCAGTCTGAAAATCTCGATGTCGGCACGAATCTCAATGTCGCAACCATCGCGGGCGCGGCAACTCAAATCCAGGCAAAGGACATCAGCGGCGGAGGTTACGTCGATGACATATTGTATGCGGGGGGCGGGGTGGAAGATTACCCGGCAACCAAGGAAGAGGCGTTGATTGTGACGGCCATCTTCAACGTCGCATACTCAACGAATATCGGCAATCCATACTCTCAAGCATAAGAGGAGGGCATAAAATGCCAACAGCAGAAAATGCAAAATTGCAATACGAATCAGGACAGGTACTGCATACTTACGAGTTGATGACCGCCGCCAGTGGGAACCAGCATTTCACGGCATCGGAAGAGGTCTGGTCGGGTGCTTCGGGGTTTACTCCAATCGTCAGGCCCAATGGTCTTGTTACTGGTGGGAGCGTAACTGTTGGCGTATCGGGAAGTAACGACAAGATTGATGTCGCGGCGCTCACCTGCTATCTGGCGGGCGTGCTAACAACGGTCAATGCTGCGGCTGACCAGACCGTTTTGCGTGGGCTCACGACCGATATTTGCCGTATCAATTCAGTACAGGTCACATCGGCGGGAGCTATTTCTATCGTGAGTGGAACTGACGGAGTGGCCTTCAGTGAAACCCGAGGGGCTGACGGCGGCCCGCCATTTATCCTCGTGGGTTCTATTGAAATCGCCCAGGTGAGATTGGGCAGCATTACCAATGCCCCGGTTACCGCTGATGAAATTTATGACGTTGTTGGCCAGCACTGCGAGCGTTGGGATTATCCGACGTGGACAGAGAACAACATCGGGCTTGGGCAGAACTACAGTGTCGCTGCTGAAGAGCACGCCCATATCAAGTTTGCCAGTGCATTGCCTTCAAGTCATACAGGGAGTCTTGCTAAGCGCGTTTACATCCAGTTTTATCTTCCGACAATGGCGGACTTCCAGAAGGTTATGGACTTCAAACCGGTTGAAAACACGCACTCTGTAACCTCGACACAGTATTACGGGGGAACGGCGGGCGCAAGATCGGCAAGCATCGGCCAGGGGGCTTTTACGGCATTGCTTCAGACTGGCGTTTCTGACGACTTGATCAAGAGCAAAGATAAGGTGATGACCTTCAAGTTCTTCCCGGATCGGCTCAAGTCCCATTACATTCTGACTCAGGGGGCTCTTGGTGTTACAAGGACCTTTCCCGTGGCTGGGCAGATCCAGGCGGCTTGTACGATCACGGCCGAGGTCATAAGCGCGGAATTTGAAGCGTAAAACACCGAATGTCGTGGCAGGCGGTAAGGGTCGGACTCTCCCTCGCTAAAGCCTGCTGAGGCCGACCACGCAAAATCAACTCATAGGGGAGTTATGGGATTTGATGCAAAGCGGTTTCAGAAAGCAAAGTTCGTGCATCGCATGGAAGCGGTTCCGGTCCCAGACCTGAAGGAATGGTTTGGGGCTAATGACAAAGCGGAATGGACGGTGCGCGGGCTTGAGGGTTCAGAGCTTGGATATGTCAACGAGACGGCGCAGCGGAACAAGAACATCGCCGCCATCCTGGAGGGGATCATCTCTTCGGATGATCATGCCAAGATCCAGGGCATTAAGGATATGCTTGGCATGGCCGGTAATACCCCCGAAGACATTGCGCGCCGTCTAGAGATGTTGGTGATAGGTTCGGTTGACCCGAAGTGCGAAATTGACCTTGCCATCAAGCTGTGCAAGGTCTACCCGATAGAGTTCTTTCAAATCACGAACAAGATCACGCAACTTACCGGGCAAGGTCATGTTGTGGGAAAACCGAAAGGCTCTGGCGAGACCCCGCCGTCAGGGCCTCAATGAATATCTGCCATATCAACCGGGCCTTCTTGTTCGAGGCACGCCCGGACCTCCTCCCGGAGGGGTTCTTGACTGAAACAGAATTGGGGCTCTGGAGTAGGTTCTACGAGGAATTGGACCACAAATAAGGACTCTTCCATTGGCATCGATAGAAAAAACCATAGCTATCATTTTCGAGGGTGTCGATAAGGTTGGCGCAGGCGTAACCAGTGCGACCAATCAGTTTAACAAGCTCGATGCCGCTGTAACTGCCGTCGCCGATCCCCTTGCTAGGGTCGCTGATGGAGTTTTGAAGGTTGACGCGGCACTTGCAGCGATGGCAGCCGGTGCGCTTGCTCTTGCTGTGGATCAGGCCAGCAAATTCGAAACATCCTTCAACGAGATCGTTACGGTATCCGGGGCAACCGGGACGGCCATAGAAAAATTCAAGGGCGATATCGTCGCCTATTCTCAAGACTCATCCAAAAGCATCCAGGACATCACAGATTCCGTCTATCGTGCAATCTCGGCAGGGGTGGATTACAGCAAGTCCCTGGATCTCCTGAAGGTCGCAGAGAAACTTTCCGTCGCAGGCCGCGCAGAACTCAAAGATACGACCTTGGCTTTGGTCGGAACGCTTAACGCATATGGCGCAAGTACGGATCAGGCGGCCAAGTATTCAGACATCCTTTTTACTGCGGTTAAATCGGGGCAGACGACCCTTCCCGAACTGGTGCAGAGTTTATCCCAGGTGACGGGTATCGCAGCGGGCAGTAAGGTGCCATTCGAAACCTTGGCGGCGGCGATCTCGGCACTTACGGCTTCCGGTCTCCCAACCTCTCAGGCCATTACCGGCATCAAACAGGCCATCGAGAACATAATCAAACCCACGTCGGAAGCTGAGAAGGCGGCGGCGGCACTCGGGATTCAATTCAATGCGTCGGCATTGCAAACCAAGGGTTTCGACGGGGTCCTGAAGGATGTTTACCGGGCGACCGGCGGCAATATCGACAAGATGGGTGAACTGTTCGGCTCGGTCGAGGGGTTGAATGCCGTGATGGTGCTTGCCGCGGATCGTAACGGCAAATTCAAAGACACATTGCTTGCCATGAAGGATGCTACAGGGGCCACTGCTGCGGCTTATGATATCATGGCTGCAAATTTCGAGCTATCAACTCAGCGATTAAAGAACAACGTCAGCGTGGTATTGATGGAGATCGGAGAAAAGATCCTTCCGGCTGTTGGGGCTGATGTCAATGCACTCTCCGATGTGTTCAAAAGTACGAAGTTCGCGCTTGATGCCGGTGCGTTTGACGACGTGTTCACCCTCCTGAATTCAGCAATGGCGAAGCTGGAGGCAGCATTTAAGGACATTGCCGTCAACCTTCCCGGCGCCTTGGAATTGGTCAACTTTGATGATTTATTGAAGTCCCTCAAGGAGCTTGGCGGGAGCATCAGCGAGATATTCAAGGGAGTGGATGTTTCCACGCCCGAGGGACTCGCCAAGGCGATTCAATTCGTTGTCGATTCCATAACGAGCCTGATCCATATCACTGACGGCATGGTTGAAGCCTTCAGGCCGATGATCGAAACCATTGTTAATGCAGTGGAAAGCTACAACAGCCTTGACGTTGAAGCGCAGAAGGCGGGCGGCAATGTGCTGGGGGCGGCCAAGATGGTTGTCGAGGCAGGTGTTGCCATCGCTGCGGCTGTTGTGGGTATTGCATCAGCGGGAGCTGACCTCAAGGGCGTTTTTGAGGTTGTCATTGGATCGATCCAAGTACTATGGCACGGCGCGAAGATGACTGCTGAAACCATAGTGCTAGGTGTTACCGAGATGGTGCGCCAATTGGTGACGGTACTTGACACCTTCACTCTTGGGGCCTTCGGAAGTGAACTGCAAGATCTCCAGGGCAAGCTCGCCACATTTGAGGGGAAGATAAAGACTTCGCTCATCAGCGACGCGGCGAAGGTCAATCAAGACCTTGGACTTATTGGTTCGGGATTCTTGGACATAGCATCTTCAGCGGCGGAAGCGGCTACGAAGGTTACCGATACTGAGAAGGCCATTGACGCCTTGCCGGAAAAGAAAGAAACCAAGGTTGAGCTTTCGTATGAACAGTGGATGGATTCCATAAAGAAAGTAACTACCGGCCTTGATTCCATACAAAACAGAAGCGTTACCGTTTCTGCTCAACCAGATGAAGTGTCATTCAGGGATGCCAGGAGAAAGCTCGACGATTACATTAAGACCGAACAGGATATAATCGTCATAACTCAGCCCGATGTGGGCAGGCTCGCAGAAACCAAGAAACTTATCGAAGAAAACATCCCGGCTGAAAAGCGGTTACAGATCCAGGCCGAACTAGATAAAGAGCGCATCAAGGCGGCCACCGATCAGGTGAAAGCCTATTTCGATTTTAAAGCAAAAGTGGACGTGGCGCAGATCGAAGCGGCAGCCAAGACAACCCAGGCAGCATTCGAATCGATCAATGTGACCATCAGCACCAGTGGTAAGCTGCTCGACTCCCTTTTCGGCATGTGGATGAAGGCCGATGTGTTCGAGCAGGGGCAAATAGGCCAATGGATTAAACAGCAATATGAGTTGCAATTGAGAGGAGTCGACCAGCAGGAAAAGCTGGTCAATGCTCAAATCAAGTATCTTGAATCCAAAGCCAGCGCAATCCAGGCGGGTCAAGCCATGATCGAGATTAAGGGCGACGGGCTTGCCCCGGAATTGGAAGCGTTCATGTTCAAGGTGCTTGAATTGGTGCAAGTGCGAGTAACTGAAGAGCACGCGGAATTCCTTCTGGGGATAGGGGTTGCCTGATGAAGCGAGTGTTTATTTCCACGCCCACTTTCAACATCAACGGTGCTGTGTGCCTGAAATTGGCAGATGCGAGCGAACTCAAAACCAACGCTCGGCGCATATCAAGAACTGCAACACTCGACGGAGGAGCCTTGATCGTGGACGGCGGATTCTCCGATGCTGACCGAACATTCGCTGTTAATTATCAGGATCTTTCAGAGGCTGACGAATTGGCTTTGTGGGAGATCTTCAAGGATTATCCTCTGGTGACCATGAGCACTGATGAAGGGTGCTTCAGCGTAGCAATCGAAACAATGCGCGCCAAGAATGGATCAGGAAGCCTGAACATATTTTTCAAGGAAAGGATGTCACAATGAGCAAGGGACTAATGAGATCAAGGTGCGAATGCGCGTGCGAACGCAACGCCACGGCGGAACGACCCAGATTCTTAGTTGAGAGCATCTGGGATGTTGAGCATTGGCGCGGCGATAAGATGCTCAAAAAGACACAGGACAAGAACCTGTGCACTTACGAGGGTCTTGATGCGCTGCTCAATATCATGTTTCACGCATCAACCCAGATCACAACCTGGTATATCGCCATCTTTGAAGACAACTATACCCCGGTTAATGGTGACACCTACGCCACGCCTGGATACAACGAAAGCACGGCCTATGATGAGGCGACTCGACCTGCATTTGTGGAGGCTGCTGCATCAAGCAGAAGCATTACCAATAGCGCAAACAAAGCTAGTTTCACCATAAGTGCCACCAAGACAATTTACGGTGCTGCGCTTGTAGGTGGTGGCACGGGGGCCAGCACCAAGGACGATACAGCGGGAGGCGGCACGCTCTATTGCTCCAGCAAGTTCTCATCCAGCAAGGCCGTTGAGGATGACGATGTCTTGAAAATCACTGTGACATTGACCGCTGCTGATGCGTAATGGTGGACATAGATGGCTGGGATAGACACATATTCAAAATTGGTGCTCCATTGCGATGGCGTTGATACGACCTTCACAGATAGCTCGTTGGCACCTAAAACGATTAATTCTTATGGGGGAGCGACGCAAAGCGCTACCGAGAAGAAATTTGGAGCAAAAAGTGCCTATTTCGATGGAAGCAATGACCGTCTTTATTGGGATTATGATTCCGATTTCAACCTTTCCTCGGGTGATTTCACGATTGATCTGTGGTTCAACGCGAGTGGATTTGGGTCTACTCAATACCTATTCGCCAAGGATTATTACGGGTCTTATCACGATTACAGCATCAGCATCCTGAGTTCTACTCAAATCAGACTATGGACAAACTACGGATCGAGCACATTGACAGCGACTGTGCCCACCATGTCCACAGGGACTTGGTATCATGTTGCTGTGGTGAAAAATGGCTCCAGGATAGACATTTATCTGGATGGTACCTCCTATGCCAATTCGTCATCGATGACGATGACGAACAATCCAGCTAATCATCTGTGTATCGGATGTTCTAGCCATGACAACAACGCCAACGGTTTCTTTGCCGGGTACATAGACGAAGTAAGATTCTCAAAGGGTATAGCCAGATGGACAAGCAACTTCACTCCTCCTTCCGAGGCGTATTCAGCGGTGGAAGTAGAGGGTGAAATCACTTCATCTTGTGCGATTGGAGACTCGATTGATGTTGTAAATCTTGGCGAATCACTCCTTGAAGCATTCGTCATCAATGATAGCTTATGGGTCTCCTTGCCAAAAGAATCGGTCTCCGCTGGTTCCGGTTTGGGGGATTCCATAAGCGGCGGCATCGAATATCAAGATTCCATAGGGGATGATTCCGCGTTAGGGGATTCCGTTGATGCAGGCTTTGAGTTCGAGCTTGATAATGATTCGGGAGTCGCAATAGGGGATTCTGTTGATGCATTCAATTGGGGTCGGTGGCACAGGGAGAATGCAAGTCAACTCACCAGATTGTTCTATTTCACGCTCACCGGCGATCCAGATGGCGAATCTGATGCAATAATCCCGATATCATCCTTCAGTTTTCGACGGCGCAACGATGAACCATCTTATCTGTCGGTGGTCGTGCCGGGTTTTGATTACGCGGGGGTTATCAATGACCGCCTGAACGGGGAAATGGTCTTGGAGATTGTCTACGAGATCCTTGGCAGTGAGGCGTTGAGGGAGGAGGTAATCAGGGTTGATTTTGAGGAGATCCGCACTGACGAAGGAACAAGAAGCAAGTCGATCACTCTCGCGGGGCACAGGACGGAAGCGTGGGCCGGCCAAATCTGCGAGCCCAAAGGGGTCAGTTACAAAAGCCTGTCAGCATCCGGAAAGTGGACTGTGAGAAGCGACTTGGAGCCATATGTGCGGCCCGGAGACACAATCAGAATTGATGGAGTGGATCTATTCGAGGCTGGCATGGTATCGGCCTATGCGTCACCCGGACGTGGAGCGATGGAGATCACTGAGGCTTAAGGGATGGGCAAGGGAACGATTATAGCCAATTTGGGGAACGGTCAATACTCGATCACGCTCAATCGGGACATCAGGAGAATAACGACCAGATTGACCAGGGTGAATGCGCGGATCTCGGCCCTGGAAACGATCATTGTTGACCTCACCGCCTCTATGTATGCAGCTGAAGCCGATTATAACGCTGCCCTTGCAGAAATGAACCAGATCATTGCTGACATGAAGGATCATCCGGAGCAATTGAAAGAGTTACAAGCTCAATTGATCGTCAAAACCAAGGAAACATTGGAAAAGCAAAGAGTATGGCAGGGGTGGATTGCCGCATTGAATGCTGCGACGATAGAGAAGGCATCTCTTGCCAAAGAGAAGACAGCATTGGAGGACCCAGGACTTGCTGATCCAACTGTAACAGCTTGGTGTTCTGACAGGTCGCTCACGCTATCGGGCGAGGTGGGCACCATCGAAGTCCCAGGTGAACGTGGAAGCGTGAATATCAAGCCGGGGTATCAGGGAGGCCAGGTTTATGCGGCCAATACAGACGGGAAACTTCAGCCAACAAAAGCTGGCACGCCATCCTCGGTATTTTACAATTGGGCGATGTTTCCTGGATGGCAGAAATGGAAACCAACCTACCGCTATGGGACTATTGTCGCCAAGGATGGCAATTCCTGTACTGTATTACTTGATACAGCCGTGAGCTCGGCTCAAGACCTGGCGATCAATGCATCATCAACCCTTACCAGTGTGCCGATCGAATATATGAGTTGCAATGGAGCGGCCTTCAACGTTGGTGATGCTGTGATTGTTAAGTTTGCGAGTCAAGATTTGGCGCAACCGAAAGTTATTGGATTCAAGAGTAATCCAAAGGAATGCCCCGGCGGAGTCTTTTGTGCCATGTTTGAAAAACCATGGCAAACGGGATGGTTGGCGAGCCCTTACCCTATAACTGCTGGCGATATGTTCATGAGGTTCTATTTCAAGTTTGGCGAGGATGGGAAACCGTTCTGGATCACTGAGGCTCAAGCCGAATCTGAAGCATATCTAACGGATAGCTGGTCAAGCCTTTTGTATCGTGATTGGATCACGGGACCGAGCAATGTTTCGCCTGCGGCTGAGGATAATCCATGCCAGTATTATGACGTTGCCGGACGTGGCAGAGATCGGACGCAACCTTGGTTTGAGTATACCATTCCATTGAGTGTTACGGTCAAACTGGTGATAGCTTCCTGCTGGGCGGGATTGGCGGCATGGACGAAGGAGGGGTCCTCTTGCGTAGTGCCCAAAGGCGGGTACTGCTACAAGTATTCGCCAATGATCGAGAACGTGGAATCCGTTGGACGTTGGAACGTCAGTGGAACGGTCGATAAATACTGGCGCGGATACTTCGTGAGTTCTGAGCCATTCTCATACTGGTCCGACAATGACGACAAATTAGATTCTTCTTCGCTTCGGTCAAAAATGCGATATGGGCTTCCTGGAGGCTGGGACGGTTCGAGCGATCCTCCATCGGCTGAGTTTGGGCAATTTTGCACCTGGGCGCTCGATCCTCAAAATCCGTATTGTACGCCGATCACCGGCACGTTCAACGAGGTAACCGCTGAATATTATCCACCTGGATCGGGCGGGCAGTACAACTGTTATCAGGAGGTCGTTGACAATCAGGTCTATGGAAAAAACTCATCGGGCGATAGCGATGTTTACCGCAATGAGACAACTTGGCCTTATTACAATTACCTTCTGAACATCCTCTGCATGACCGAGTTGCATTCCGAACCCAATGAGGTTGGGTTATTCCTGAGAGTCGAGCGTACTGCTGGGGGATCGTTCAACGTCTACATCAAGCAGTTTGAAGAGTATTGGATTGACGGCGAAGGAGTTTACCAAGGGGCAGATCATCTGGTCAGGATCGTTGTCGATTCCTCTGGGAATATCACAAGCATGGGATATTGGTCGGGATCGTGGCCGGAAGGGGTGACTGTGCTATATGATGTATCGGGAGGGATCTACGCGCTCGATCTGCAAACGACCGATTTGACTTCGGTGCAGATGAGCGCACTGGTAGAGCCGGGATCTGGGTATCCTTACGATATATCGACGTTCGCTGGGAGTAAGTTCGATGAGGTATATGGAAGTGGATGGGTCGAAGATCCGCTGACATATATGGCATTGTTCGATGGGGTTTGTAGGTTGCTTTCAAAATAGAAAGGATAACCAACATGGGAAGCACAGATGTTGTTCAAAGGGTCCATGTGATCACTTCAGCTCAAACAATTGCGGCAAGCTATGCCAGGGTGATGGTCCATCAATTCGTGTGGCATCCTTCGGCGGCCAACGATGATTTGCTCATAACAGATACCGATGGCAACATACTTTACAAGGTGAGGGCGCAGGGTGCAGCCCCAAACGGGGAAGCTGCGTATGTGTGTTGGCAGAGCATCAATGCAATCTGTCGGGGGTTGATTGTGGCGACCATCGACGGCGGGACTCTCTATGTTTTTACCGGATAACGACAGGAGTAAGCGAAAATGAAACGGATTCTGATTGGCATTGTGCTTCTCATGGCCTGTTCCGGCATTGCCTTGGGTCAGATGTCGAGGGGGCCCATTGGACCTATAATTCCCAACATGAGCGGGCAAAGCGGCAAATATCTCACCAACAATGGAGTTGAAGCGAATTGGGCATCTGTAACCGAGATGGTGGCTCCTGGGAGTGACACGCAAGTCCCGTTCAATGATGGGGGTTTTTGGGGTTCTGATGGCAACTTCACCTGGACCAAGGCCACGGATACGCTGGGGACTGGTGCGAGTGGGAAGGTCAAGACAACAAAGATAATCGCTCCCGCCGACTCCACCAGTGCGATCCAGGTACAGAATGCCGCAGGCAGTTCGACGGTGATGGATTTTGATACGACGAATTTGAGGGTGGGCATCGGCACCACCTTTCCCGCTTCTCTCACAGAGATTCAAGGCGGACTCACTACTACAGGCGCAGTGCTTACTCTTAGCAGCAAAGAACCCTCAACCGTAGCTAATGACGTTTTAGGTAGAGTTGACTTCAAGGCTGCTCTAGATGCGGCTGGAAGCGATGCTAATTTAGTTGCCGCTTCTGTCGTCGCCATTGCTGAGAATACGTTTTCAGCTACGGTTAACGAGACCGGGCTTGCGTTTTTGACGGGAGCGAGTGAAGTTGCTTCGGAAAGGGTAAGGATTGATCATCATGGCAATGTAGGTATCGGGACGACGAGTCCAGACCAGAAGTTAACAATAGGTAGTACTTCTGATTCAAATACACGCATATCCCTTAAAACAAGCAATACTGGAATTGGAGATTTATACTGGGACGATGCGGGTGGTACTAATAGGGGAGTTTTACGCTACAATCATGGCGAAGATAAAATGTATTTTGGCACTGCCGGTACCACGGAGCGTATGGTTATAGATAGTTCCGGCAACGTCGGCATCGGGACGACGAGTCCCGGATATCTGTTTGATGTCAATGGTGTCATTAGGGCAACGGGTGTTGTCAGAAGTGACACTAGTGTGCAGGGCGGGGCTAGTTCACCTGCTTCCAGTCCCGCTTTTGCCGATAATTCACAAGGAAATAGGGGGATGTACTTCCCTACAACCGACCAGGTTGGATTTTCTACTGGGGGAGTGGAAAGGGTTAGGATAGATAGCGGTGGCAACTTCGGACTCGGCACCTCTTCCTTTGGCACCTCCGCAGCCAAGGTCCTCTCCATCGGCGCAGGCACGGCCCCAACTACCTCCCCCGCAGACGTATCTCAACTCTGGAGTGCCAATCAGAACGGAGCAGCGACCAACGCCTTGTACTACCGCAACGAGTCCGGTCAGTCCGGCGTAGTCGCTCATCAGGCACCGCTGGTCAATCTGCTCAGCAACAGCGGCTTCGGCGTCTGGTCCCAGGGAACAGTGACAGCCACGGCCACGGGTGCGGCTCCAGTGACTGATGGGGCTAATGCGGCGCTGACGGCTGGCGGGACGTTGGTGACTAATGGCGGGTTTGATAGTGCAACAACGGGGTGGACAGAGGTTGCCGCTACCCTTGCAAGTGTGGCTGGAGGAAAGACCGGAAACTGTTTGGAGATGACCTGGGTTTCAGGTGCAGAATCTGGAACGTATCAGACAATTTCTGCTGGATCGTTGACATCAGGCAAACTGTACCAATTGTCTGCATATGTAAAATCGGGTACTGCTGGAGATGTAAGTTTTCACCTGTCCATTGGTAATTCTGGAGCACTGGCAGTTACGGGGACAACTTCAGGTTCGTGGGTCAAGCACACGTATTTATGGGAATATCCTGGTTCTGGTGATACTGCGATTAGAGTATATCAAAAATCATCTACTGCTGGTACGACATTGTTCGACAGCATCACCCTCCATGAGATCACGCCAGGGTGTATTGCCTCTGATAGCAAAGGGCCGGATGGTTGGAGCAAGTCATCTAATGTTGGTGGTTATCCATACATATACAGAATCCAATCTAGTCTTCCTGTAGGGGTTCCTTATGGTGTTCAGTGTGACATGGGAGCTTCCACGGATGCTTTGTTCTCCAATAGCAATTACGCATCCTACCCATTGGTAAGTTCCGTTGCTGGCAGAACAGTAACATTTGGAGCCTGGGTTAAAACCTCTACAGCTAGTGCGGCTAGGTTATATATTGGACCGTCTGCTGGAAACACTTACAGTTCATACCACTCAGGTGGTGGTGGATGGGAATGGTTAGAGGTTTCTACCGCAGTAGCCTCCAATACATCTGTCATTGTTTTTGGTATGAGGTATACTGCTGCATCATATATAGCTGGAGTTATGGCTGTAGTAGGCCCCTCAATCGGCCAGGGCAACTACTCCGCGCCTCCCGGTGAGATTGTGTGGACGGATGCACCAATCGGTCTCACAACGCTGGATGGAGTGACTGGGTTTAGTACAGAGGCAAGCTGGCCCACTCTTAACATGGAAGCGGATACATCCGGCAAACTGCCCAAAGGAGCAAAAGCTGCCTACTTGAATGTTATGCTAAACGATTCTGGGTCCAGTGGCAGTGCGAGTTCACCCAATTTTACTATGAGGGCTGATTCTACTTCAAGTAGGACGTTCGACATATCATCCGCTGGATTGGCCAACGATGCGATAGCAAGACAGCAGGGATGGCAGAAATTGGATGCGAATGGCGATGTTCAGTATTACATAGGTGCTACTGGTGTAGGCACAGCAGATTTCCCTGTGTTTAAGATTATGGGTGTACAGGTTAACTAAGGAGGCAACAATGAAGCAAACCATCGTCATAGCAACACTCTCCATTCTTCTCCTTGCCTCCTCTGCTCAGGCAGGAATCTCTGTCAAAGCGGACGGCTATGTATTGAGGAGCAATGGCGGCCAGACGACTTATTTCACGATCACCGCTGACGACAACTCCACTTATCAGTGGCACGCGGCTTCTCCGTTGCTGGCTAACAAATCCGCCGCAAACGCTTGGCTCTCGACCAACAAGACCAAGATCCTATGCGACTGGTACAGGAAGCAATACGAGGATGCAGTCATCCCTAACGACGCGACCAAAACATGCCTCCAGAATTGGAACAAGTGGCTCACTGACTACTCTGCGACCAATACTACAGTCACACCCGCTCAGACTAAGAGCGAATGGAAGAAAGCCTGGAGAGAACGCAACACCACGCAGCAGTGGGTCGTCGTGAGCAAGGCTCGTTGCACAGAACCCTATACCGTAACTGAGAAAGTCCCCGTGATGATCGACCAAAACTCCACCGACGAGAACGGCACTGTGACAACAAAACAGGTGCAGCAGACAGAACCTCAGAACGTCATGGATGAAAACGGGACGCTCACAGTGATTCAGGTTCCGGTATTTACGACAGTGGAGAAGACAAAGAAGCGTTTGCTCAATACCTGTCGTATCCTCGCTAACAAGACGTTCGAGGAATATCAGGCGGTTGTCCCAACTAACGAGCAAGCCGAAGCTGCCGCCAGCGCACCAGGGGGCTTTGTGCAACTGCCTGATACCACAGTCAACACAGTGATCCCGAAGGCAGCGTGGAAGGGGAAGTTTCCGGCTGACATGGTAGCATACTAACCATTACCGTGAGTCGCCTGGATGACAAAGATGCCTAACCAGCAACCCTATCAGTCAAGGGATGGCGCGCCTAAGCCGGACACTCCTGTGGTGGGAGTGAAAGGACGGCGGGCCGAAGTTGGACGCTTGAGTCCCAACGGGTGTGGCCCTTAAATCTGGGACTGAAGGCGACTCTCTACACTAAACTGGAGATTGAGCCATGATAGACTGGAGCACTGTACCCAAAGACACTAAGGTCTTTGACTCAAACCTTAACGCTGAGGGTTATATGGTAATGCACTACGGTCCTGACTCACGCTATGCAGTGCATATTGTTTTTCCAGACTTACGACATGGTGAGACCTACACGACAGAAGAGGCTGATGCCAGACTCAAACTCGTTTAAGGAAACGCAAATGTCACCCCAAGACATCGACAAGGTAATGGAGCGAATCGGAACCGACTGCGCCAGTATCCTTGCCCTCTTTGAGCACAAAAACTGCTCCTCCGTCGTGAGGCAGAAACTATTCCAGACAGTGCTCAATGCCTCTCAATGTCTCCGAGCTGGAATCGCAGCGGCGTACCAACTGGCGCATAAGGAATACTCGGTGCAGGCACTAGGTAAAGAACTGGTCCTACGTAATGGCAGATGGGTGGAGGAATAGTAGAATGGCGAGCGAGAACTCGACGATGAAGTCCCGCTATGGGAGTGTCCAGCCCAGGAAGTCATCAAAAGACTCTGGTGTTGATGTGGCGAACTGGTTATATAAGGCGGCGGCGTTATCCATGGTGGCGCTGGGCCTCTGGGTAGTCTATACTACAGCGATAGAGGAAGTTGTGCATCCTCCCGTAACCTACTGGCCGGGGAGTTTTGTCTCTGTGAAGCCTGAATACCATCCCGGAGAAGATGTCATACTTCGCGTAGTTGCCACCAAGTACAGATTACTGCCTGGCTCAGTCGCATGGCGTTTGACCAGTGATGAGACCGGAGAAGTGTTCACATTCGCGGCCAGGCCACCTACAGTTAAAGGTATAGGCTACGTGGACGAGAACGTGCATATACTGACTCTGCCGACTCGCATTGACCCTGGTCGGTATCATTTAGAGGGAATGATCACTTTCGAGTTGAACACCAACAAGATGGTCAGCTACCCGTTGCACTCCGATTCTTTCACTGT
>Ga0233425_10001959_pt1 | contig 42990 bp, 36 predicted proteins | sample Watercolumn_Towu_2_FD_181712 | JGI IMG/M metagenome (GOLD analysis project Ga0233425, IMG submission 181712) | Freshwater microbial communities from Lake Towuti, South Sulawesi, Indonesia - Watercolumn_Towuti2014_140_MG | ecosystem: Environmental > Aquatic > Freshwater > Lake | place...
ATTTATTATTACAACCACATCAGGATACATACGAGTTTAAAAATGCCTCCGAGCCGCTTTTACCAGCTCGCCAGAAAAAGGTCGTTCTAAATGAACAAAAGTGTCTAAAGTTTGGGGTACTTGCCAGCTATGGGTATTGAAATATTTTGTATAATCTGGCAATATGATAATAAATTTAGAAATTTAGGCGGCGCGCCAATGAAATTGGCGCGGCCTGCAATTCTGCCGGAAAAAATGGTAGTCCGAGCCATAGCGAAGTGGAGCTATTCGAGTATTTTCCGTTCAAAAAAGGTTTGAGTTTCGTTCAGCAATTACGACCAAAAAGTCTGAAGTCTATAAGTTTAAAAATAATCATGAAGCGGCATCGGTTTTTTGTTCAGGAAAAAATAACGGGCAAAAATTTTCTTTTGGTCGACCGGGAAACGGTCAATCAGATTAAGAATGTCCTGCGTTGCCGGGCGGGCGAGACGATCGCCTTGTTTTCCGGCGACGGCCGCGAAGCGATCTGTGAAATTACGGACGTCGGCAAGGAGGCGATCGCTGGGCGGGTGATTAACGTGATAAACTGGCCGGAGAAAAAGACGCGGGTCGAGCTGTTTTCTTCGCTTTTAAAGAAAGAAAATTTTGAATTAGTTGTCGAAAAAGCGACGGAAGTCGGCATCGACCGGATTATTCCGGTCATCGCCCGGCGAACCGTCAAATTGAATTACAAGAAAGATCGGCTTTTAAAGATTATTAAAGAAGCCTCAGAGCAATCCGGCCGAATGATCTTGCCGGAACTTGCCGAGCCGCTGGATTTCCAGGCGGCTTTGGAAGCGGCTGCCGCGAATGATCTGAATTATTTTTTTGATTTGTCGGCGGAAGAGGGGCCAGCCAGTCAGCCGGCCGACATCGGCTCTATCGGTATTTTTATTGGTCCGGAAGGCGGCTGGGATGAAACGGAAATCAAGGCGGTTCGAGAGCGTAAAAATTTTGTTTTTAAAAAAATCGGCCGGCTTACTTTGCGGGCTGAAACCGCCGCCATTATCGCCTCTTATCTGGCGGCCAACCAACATGCCTGAATTCAGGTTAAAAAATCTAGGTTCGGCCATATTCGTTTTAACCGTCTTTTTTTGGCCGTACGAAACCAGGGCCGTAACGGCCGACAATTTTCTCGGGCGGCTAATCAGGTCGAATATTGAAAAAAACAAGATTTGGTTCGTCGGTCAGGCAGACAAAAAAAAGCGGCCGGCCAATCTCCTCTCTGAGGTCCGCGATTTGGCTGAGAAATCATCTCTTTTACCGCTGCGCGACTTCCAGGTTATCGCCCAGGCGGACATGCCGATTCCGGGAAATGCGGCCATAGCTAAAAAATACGCCGGCCGATTTTGGAAGCTCGAATGTTCAGATGAAGTCTGGTATGTCAATCCGCTTAATTTGAAACGCTACCCCGTGAATAGCGAAGAGGAATTTTTATTTTTAAAAAAAGAGGCCAAGGAAATCGGATTGGGTGATATGGCGAAGATCCACAAGTCCGGTTTTGACGAGTCTGTCGACCAGTATAGCCGCTACGAACGGCAGACGATTAAGACCAAGGGCGGCCAATTCACGGTCGACCTGATTACAATCGATCTGGCAAATCCGAACCTCAAAGTGATTACCGACACGACCGAAACTTCCAATCTGGCGCCGCGCAAAGACAAGGGGCAGAAAATTTTTTCAGCCAAGCCGCTCGCGAATTTCGCGGCCGAACACAAAGCTTTTGCCGCCGTCAACGGCTCTTATTTCTGCTCGAACGACGGCTGCCGCGAAAAGAATTACTTCTTTTACCCGGTTTACAGCACAAAAACAGGGAAGATTATCAATGACGATCAGTTGAAATACTGGACGACCGGGCCGGTGTTGGCTTTCGACGACAAAAATAATTTTTATTATTTTAAGGACAGCCGCGATTTCAAAAGCGCGCTCGTACTCGGCGCGGACAAGACTTATTATCTAAAGACAAACGGCGGCCAGGTGAAACTGCAGGCGGCTATCGGCAACAAGCCTCGTCTTATTCAGGACTATATGAATTATCTTATCGACTGGGAGATGGATAAGAAACAGATGACGACGAAGGCCTTGCGCAGCGCCATTGGCTACCGGGATGGCAAAATTTATCTGATTATGGCTAAGAATTCCACGGTTTTCGATTTGGCGGATATCATGCAAAACTTCAAGGTGGAATACGCTTTGAATCTGGACGGTGGCTACTCATCGGCCATGCTTTATAATGAAGAGTATATGGTCGGACCGGGCCGGGATATCCCGAACGCGATTCTGTTCGCCAGAAAATGATATGCTGGAAAAATTTAGGCACGAACTGTTAAAAAACAAGCAAGTATACTTGCGCGTGAAAGCGCATCCTGGTTCGTCCGAGACGCGTTTTAAAGAAATCGTCCTGACGCCGGAGGGCGAGACTTTAAGAATCAATGTGGCCGCCGCTCCGGAAAAAGGCAAGGCCAACGAGGCGCTCGCCAAATACCTAGCCAAGGAATTCGGCGTGTCGAAGAGCGGTGTCAAGATATTAAGCGGCGCTGGCAGCCAGTTGAAGCTGATAAAAATAAATTTATAAAAAATCAAATGAACAGCGAAAAAGATATAGAAAAAAATATTCCGGCCCATGTCGGCATTATCATGGACGGCAACCGCCGCTGGGGACGGGAGAGGAACCTGCCGACGTACGAAGGGCATTTGAAGGGCTATGAAAAAATAAAGAAGGTTTCCGGCTGGTTTTTTTCGCGCGGCGTAAAAGTCCTCTCGCTCTTCGCCTTTTCCACGGAAAATTGGAATCGGTCCTTGGAAGAAGTGAATTATCTTATGAAGCTTTTAAAAACGGCGATCGACGAAGAGAGCGTCGAAGCGCAGAAGAAGGGTCATAAGATCCTGATCAGCGGCCGGATTGACGAACTGCCGGGCGATTTGCCAGATTCCTGTTATGACATTATGAATAAGACCAAGGCCGGCAGCCGCGGCACGTTAAATATCTGCCTGAATTACGGTGGTCGGGTTGAAATCATCGATGCGGTGAAAAAGATCATCAAGAATAACGTCGAGCTGGCGCAGATTCATGACGGCATGATCCGGAAATATCTCTACGCGCCCGATTTGCCGGATCCGGACGTTATTGTCCGCACTTCGGGCGAACAGCGCCTATCCGGATTTTTACTTTGGCAAGCTGCTTACGCCGAATTGATTTTTTTGAAAAAATATTGGCCGGATTTCGAAGAAAGCGACGTCGAAACGATTATTGAGGAATACTCGAGCCGCAAACGCCGCTTCGGCGGCAATTAAAGCGGATTTGTTTAGATTCGAGCCAATTTTTTAGGCACTCTCTTGTTTTTTTAGGTATTATATTTAGGTGGGTTATGAGCAGTTGCCAATATGTTAAGGTCGATTTCTTTGTTTGACATTTTTGTTCACGAGTGTTATTATAATAAGCGTTCAATGACAGATTGATTTCAGCGGCATCGGGGCGGATAGACGGCTACTTCGGCTTCGCGCCGGAGAGGAAAGTCCGGACTCCGAATCCCTTCGGCTTCGCGCCGGAGAGGAGGAAAGCGATGGTGGGTAACGCCCACAGCCTCGAATAATATCGGGGAATGGAAAGTGCCACAGAGACGATACTAACCCAGTTCCTCGCAAGAGGCGGGGTCAAAGGTGAAAAGTGGGTTGGTGATTTTTGTTCTTAAGACAAAAGTCTGCAACCCTTTCCGCCCAGCGATGGGACGGAACGGCAAACCCCATCCGGAGCAAGAGCAAACCATTCCGGTTCTGCCGGAATGAAGAAAAGTGGCTCGCACGATCCGGCCAGCAATGGCCGGACCAGATAGATTGCCGTCCCAGACAGAATCCGGCTTATCGTCCGTCCCGGTGCCGATGGAATTAAATTCTCCCTAAGCTCCCTTGGTTAAAGAGGATATAGCTTGCTTATGAAAAAATCCGAATTGTTTTTTTCTTTCCTGCTCGTACCGCTCGATTATCTCATGATCATCCTGGCCGGCATCTCCGCCTACCATATCCGCTTCGCCAGGTTTTCTACCGATATTAGGCCGGTAGTTTTTTATTTGCCTTTCGACGATTATCTCAAGGTCCTGTTTGTCATCGGCTTGGCTTGGTTGATCGTTTTCGCTTTTGCCGGCCTTTACGCCATCGACAGCTCGCGGAAGCTGGCCAAGGAAGTTTATCGCGTGTTTTTGGCCACGTCGACCGGCCTCATGCTGATCGTCGTCCTGATCTTCGTCCGGCGCGAGCTCTTTGATTCGCGCTTCATCGTCCTGGCCGGCTGGATCATTTCTTTTTTTTATATCGCTTTCGGCCGCGGCCTGGTCCGCCTTATCCAGCGGGCCTTGTTCGCGCAGGGCGTCGGCGTCCACAAGGTGGTGCTGGTCGGGGCGAGCAAGACGACGGATTCGCTTATCCGATATTTTTCCTCGAACAAATCGGCCGGTTACGACGTGATCAAGCGTCTCCGGGATTTCAACCTGGAAACCTCACAGGAGCTGGCCGAATTCATCCGCGGCCGGGAAGTGGACGAAGTGATTCAGTCCGATCCGAACCTGAGTAAGGCGGAAACTTTGCGGCTTTACGATTTTTGTGATGAACATCACCTGGTTTTTAAATACGTCGCCGATCTTCTGGGTGCCAAAGTCCTCAAGACGGAAGTGGCCGAAGTGGCCGGCATCCCGATCGTGGAAGTGAAAAAAACATCGCTCGACGGTTGGGGCCGGATTGCCAAACGGTTTTTCGATATTGTCGGCTCCATTCTGATCATTGCGATTCTCAGTCCGATCATGATTCTGACTGCTCTGCTCATCAAGCTCGATTCGCATGGCCCGGTTTTCTTTTCGCGGCGCGATGACGGCAATCCGCTTTACCGTGTCGGCCAGGGCGGCCGGCTGTTCAAATATTTCAAATTCCGCTCGATGATCACGAATACGGACAGCATGCGCTACGAGGAATTGGCCGATCGTAACATCCGGAAGGACGGACCGATGGTAAAGATCAAAGACGACCCGCGGGTGACGAGGGTCGGCCGGTTCATCCGGCGCTTGAGCTTGGACGAACTGGCCGAGCTTTTTCTGGTTTTTAAGGGCGATATGAGCTTGGTCGGGCCGCGGCCGCATCTGCCGGAAGAGGTGGCTAAATATGAGCATCATCACAAAAAAGTTCTGACGATCAAGCCGGGTATAACCGGCATGGCCCAGGTTTCCGGCCGGAGCGATCTGACGTTCGAGGACGAGGTAAAATTGGATACTTATTACGTGGAAAATTGGTCATTGCTTCTGGACCTGGTTATCGTTTTAAGAACTCCACTGGCCGTGATCCGCGGCCGGGAGGTGGCGTGAGGGATTTAAGAATTATGAAAGTTGCTTTAATTCACGATCATCTGGCTCAGGACGGAGGGGCGGAGAAAGTCTTGAAAGCGCTCTCGGAGATTTTTCCGGAAGCGCCGATTTATACCCTCCTTTACGAAGACAAGGTGATCGACAATTATTTCCGCGGCCGGCGGATCGAATCGTCCATCATCCAGCGGCTGCCGGGCGGCGTCAGGCATTACAAGTGGTACATGCCGTTTATGCCGATGGCGGTGGAGTTTTTCGACCTGTCGGCTTTTGACGTGGTCATCTCCGACGTGAGCGCCTTCGCCAAGGGCGTCATCACCCGCCCGGAGACTCTGCATATCTGCTATTGCCATACGCCGACCCGCTATCTCTGGAGCGATACCCATTCCTATATCAACGAGCTTAAGCATAACAAATATTTCAAGAAGGTTATTTCTTTGGTTTTGAATTATGTTCGCATCTGGGACCGGCTGGCGGCCGATCGCGTTGACAAGTATATCGCCAATTCCAGGCTGATAGCGCGTCGGATCGAGAAATATTATCGCCGCGATTCCGAGGTCATCTATCCGCCTGTCGACACTGACGCCTTCGCCATCGCCGAAACGGTCGGCGATTATTTTCTCGTCGGCGGCCGGCTGGTGCCGTACAAGCGGATCGACATTGTCATTCAGGCGTTCAATCAATTGCGAATTAAAAATTACGAATTACGGATTGGCGATAAGCCGATTAGGCCGAAGTTGAAAATTTACGGCGATGGTATCGATCGGAAAAGGCTGGAAACGTTGGCGGCCGGCAATCCGGCTATTGAATTTTTAGGGCGCGTTTCGGACGAGGAGCGGAACCGGCTTTACAGCCGTTGCCTGGCATTCATCAATCCGCAGGAAGAGGATTTCGGCATCACGCCGGTCGAGGCCATGGCTTCGGGTCGGCCGGTGATCGTTTACAAGAAAGGCGGCGTGCTCGAAACGGTCGCGGAAGGGGAGACGGGCGAGTTTTTCCTCGAGCAGACGCCGGCCGCGGCGGCCGCGGCGGTCATGAGATTCGACCCAGCCAAATTCGACCCGGCCAAGATCAGGAAGCACGCGGAAAAATTTTCTACGGAAAAATTTAAGGAAGAAATTTCGCGGTTCGTGGATGAGGAGTGGAGGAAGTTTAACGGTCAACTATGAAAATCGCCGTCGACATTCGGACGCTCATGGACGCGCGTTATAGCGGCGTTTCCGAATATACCCGCAATCTGCTCGGCAAGATATTGGAGCTGGACAATTCGAACGAGTACCGGCTTTTTTATACCGGTTCGAAGCGCCGGAAAAACCTCGAGCGCGAATGGACGCGGCCGAACGCGGAAGTCGTCTGGATCCGCTATCCGAATAAGTTTTTGAATTATTGCCTTTTTAAGATATTCAACTATCCCAAACTCGATAAGCGGCTCGGGGCCGATGTTTATTGGCAGCCGCATATCAATTTTGCCGGCTTGGCGGAAAAGGGAAGCGCCGCGCCGATGGCGAAGAGGATTCTTACCATCCACGATCTCTCATATCTGCGCTATCCGGAATATTTTTCCGCGCGCAAGAATTTTTGGCATGGCATGGTCGACGTCAGGAAACTGGCCGGCAAGTTCGATCTGGCCGTGGCCGTGAGCGAGAGCACGAAGCGCGACGTTGTTGAATTATGCGGTTTCGACGAAAGCAGAGTGAAGGTTATTCATTCCGGCCTGGATGAAGAAATTTTCAATTTTAAACATGAAACTTTAAAGGAGGTTAAAAATAAATACAATCTTCCGGGCGAGTTTGTGTTGTTTTTAGGAACGATAGAGCCGAGAAAGAATATTAAAGGATTAATCAAGGCGTTTAATCTGTTTAAAGTTAAAAATTCAAGATCTAAAATTAAATTAGTGATTGCCGGAATGAAAGGCTGGAAGACCGACGACATCTATGGCGAATGGGAAAAATCGCCGTTTAAAAATGAAATTATTTTTTTGGGCTATGTCGATGAGAAAGACAAGCCGTATCTTTACCGCCTTGCTGCGCTTTTCACCTACCCTTCCTTTTACGAAGGCTTTGGCCATCCGCCGCTCGAGGCTTGCGCTTCCGGCACGCCGGTCATCACCAGCCAGACTTCCAGCCTATCGGAAGTGGCCGGCGGCGCGGCTATCATGATCGATCCGCACAATCCGGCCGACCTGGCCGCGGCTATGGGAATGATTTTGAGCGACAAGAATCTCTGCGCCGACCTTTCCAGGCGGGGCTTGGAGCAGGCCAAGAAATTCAGCTGGCACAAGACGGCCGAGGAATTTTTAAAACTTCTCCGTTAAGATTAACGCTCGATGAATATCACGAACAAGGTTAAAAAAATAAATCTTCTGCGGCTGTTCTTTTTTCTTGTTTTAGTTGTTTTTTTTCTGTTTCTTCTTGGCCAGGCGCTTGTGCCCGGGGGGCGGATCGTTTACGAGCGCCGGCCCGGCCGGGATAACTTTTTTATCAAGAAGCTGACGCCGGCCGAGCGGGTGGCGATCGCCGGCAAAGAAGAGGCGGTTATCGGCGATCCGGCTTACTTTTCTTTATTCGTGCCGAGGACGTTCGACCGGGCGACATTGAAGTTGAAATTCAGGCCGGTCGGCGGCAATCCGATCGTCGAGGCCGGCCTCTTGGCTGACCGGAAAAACTGGCGTTATGAGCTGCGGCCGTTAGAGAACAGGCATCTCGACGATCTTGCCGGCTGGGAGGCGCTTTCCGGAAACGGCCTGACGCTTTTTCAAAAGAAAAAAATTTACGGTTCGGTTGATGCATTCCTGAAAAAGCCGCCGCCGTTTGACGCGATCGCCGCCTATAACTATGAGCTGAAAACCGCTTACGCGATCGCCGGCTACGCGCCCCAAAAAGAGCCTAGGACGATCGGCGTGCCGCTTCGGGGTTCGTTCCAGCTTTACGCTTACATCAAGAATGAGCCGCTCAAGTTTTCTTTTGTCTACGACGACTTGAATGAAAACCTGGATCGCGACGATATTGATATTTTCGTTTTTCGCGGCGGCGAGAAAAAAGGCGAGTGGCTCATCAAAGATGAAGGCTTGGCTGAAGGCGGTAAAACTATCGACCGAAATAAAAAAGCGCGGATCGAAATCGGCGATCTGCCCGAAGGCGCGTACAAAGTCGAATTCAAGGCGCGCGATGATATTGTCGTCAGAAAAATCGAAACCGGCCAGCACCGGCTCGCCTTTGCCGGGCCGTTATGGCTCGCCCAAAGCGACGCCAGCTCGACCACGCTCTTCACGGACAGCCGGGAAGTGAGCGCCAAAACCATGAATCCGGCCAGCTTGGCGGAAGCAAAAATCGGAGACGAAAAATTAACGATCGCGGAAACTTTCAAACAATCGAGCGTTCTCTCCGGCGACGGCCTTAAGAAAACGGTCTGGCCGAAAAGTGATGTGATTATTTCCGGCGACGGCCTTTGGAGTTTCGGCGAGGGAAGTTTTTTTAATCCGCAGGCGAAAAAAATCGGCCGGCATTTTTCGGCCGCGGATGAAATGGTCAAATTCATCATTGCCGATTACACGCCGCCGCGCCGGGAAGGCGAGTGGCTCGTTAACGAGGCCGCGTTCGATCTCCGGAATGCCTACCGCGAAAACGGCCGGTTCACTTTCCTTATTTCCGTCCCCGGACTCAGGGCGGATGATGGCATTGTGGACAAGGTTGAGATTGGCGGGATTGAAATTATTCTGGAGGGAAAAACCCTGGCAGAAAAATTAGGGGAAGCATGGGACGAGATAAAAAAATAAAATTTATTCAAATGTTCAACCAATATCATTATTTTTTCCGCGAGCTCTTCTATGCCGCCACGGCGGCTTTGGCTGTTTTTTCCTTAATGGAGTTGGCTCGTCCCGGAATCGTGCTCGCTTTCCTGAATCTCAATTGGGTCTTGATTTTATGGCTCGCGGCTGGTATATTGATGTTATTGAGCCTGAATAAATAAAATGAGTAAAGATACCGCCAAAATCATTTTTTTCGCCGTCTTTTTTTTAATCGTCTTTTTGGGCTGGAGGCTGACTTTAATGCTCCTGCCCGTTTTATTTATCATATATTTTATTAACAAACGTCGCGCAAACAATTCCGCCAGGAATGGGGTTGTTTATGAGGCTACCAATTCTATGTTTCCGAATTTAAAAAAGTATACCGTGTCGGCGGTTGCCGCCATCATCGCGGTGATTTTTCTTTTGTCTTCCATTACTATCATCGATGCCGGCACGGTCGGCGTCTATTCCTTGTTTGGCAAAGTGCGGGACGAAGTGCTTCAGCCGGGCATCCATCTGATCAATCCGTTCGCCAACATCATTCCCATGAGCGTGCGTACTCTGGAGTACACCATGAGCAAATCAACGAACGAGGGCAAGGTAACCGGTGATGATTCCATCACCGCCTTAACCAAAGAAGGCCTTGAAATTTCGCTCGACATCACCGTGCTTTACCATATCGACCAGTCCAAGGCAGCAGGAATTTACAAAACCTTGGGACTGGAATACGAAGAGAAGGTTGTCCGGCCGGAAATCCGGAGCGGCATCCGCGAAATCACCGCTCGCTACGACGCCAAGGGCCTTTATTCGGAAAAGCGGCAGGAGGCCAACGATCAGATTGCCGCATTGCTCAAGAAAAACCTCGGGCCGCGGAGTATTATTATCGAACAGATTCTTTTGCGCGATGTCAGTCTGCCGCAGAATCTGGCCCAGTCGATCTCCGAGAAACTGCAGGCCGAACAGGAAGCGCAGAAATATGATTTCGTTCTGGACAAGGAAAAGAAGGAAGCGGAAAGAAAAAGAATCGAAGCGGCCGGCCAGCGCGACGCCCAGAAAATCATCAATGAGAGCTTGTCTACGAATTATCTTTATTACCAATACATCAGCCAGCTGAAAGACCGGCAAGGCACGGTTTACGTGCCGACCAACCCGTCAACCGGCATGCCGCAGTTTAAGGAATTAGGGAAATAGCTTGCGGGGTGAGAGTTTGGTGGAGTTTGCCAGGCCTTTGTTTGTTATTTTATAATTTATGATTTAGATTAATATGATCCAGGGCGTAATCATAAAAAAACTGAATAAATACGAAGACGAGCGCGGCTGGCTTGCGGAAATTTACCGCGACGACGAGCTCCGCTACCAGCCGGCTATGGGCTACGTTAGCCTTACCCGTCCGGGCGTGGCGCGCGGGCCGCACGAGCATAAGCACCAGTCCGATTGCTTTGTTTTTGTCGGGCCGGGTAGTTTCGAGCTCCATCTCTGGGACCGGCGGGAAAATTCGGAAACGAAAGGGGAATATCTGCGAATGGAAATGGGTGAAAACAATCCGACCATGGTGATTGTGCCCCCGGGCGTGGTGCACGGCTACAAGTGCGCGGGCGATAAGGACGCCTATTCCATCAATCTTCCCGATAAGCTCTATCGCGGCGCAAACAAGGCGGAGGAAATCGATGAGATCAGATGGGAAACGGATCCGGAATCGCCGTATAAAATAAATTAGTCCGTAAGGTCTTCGAATTTTTCAGCTAAATCCTATGTGTATTTTTTGCAAGATTATCGCCGGGGAAATCCCGGCGGATAAGGTTTACGAAGACGAGAGCGTTTTGGCGTTTTTGGATATCTCGCCGATAAACCCTGGCCACACTTTGGTCGTGCCCAAAAAACATTATGCAAACTTGGAAGAGATTCCAGAGAAGGAATTGTTTGCGATAATGGCGGTGGTGAAAATAATAGGGAAGTCGGTCAAAGACAGCGCCCTGGCCGCCGGGTATAACGTCGGCATCAACAATGATCCGGTGGCCGGCCAAGTCGTGCCGCATTTGCATGTTCATGTCATTCCTCGCCGCGAGCATGACGGCCATGCCTTGTGGCGTGGCGGGAAATACGAGGCAGGGGAGGCGGAGAAGATTTTAGGGCAATTACGAATTACGAATTAAAAATTGCGATTATGAAAATTTTAGCGACCGGCGGGGCCGGGTTTATCGGCTCCAATTTTATTAGATACTGGCTCGGGAATAATCCGGAAGATAAAATCGTCAATCTGGACCTATTGACTTACGCCGGCAATCCGGAGAATCTGCGCGATGTTGAGAATAATCCAAATTACCATTTTGTTAAAGGCGATATCTGCGATGCCTCTTTGGTTAATGATTTAGTTAAGGACATTGATTTAATTGTTCATTTCGCCGCCGAATCACATGTCGACCGGTCCATCAGCAACAGCGCCGATTTTGTCCGCACGAACGTCGAAGGCACGCGCGTGCTTTTGGACGCGGCCAAAACGCGCGGCGCGCGTTTCCACCATATTTCGACCGACGAAGTTTTTGGCGCCTTGGGTCCGAATGACCCCAAATTTTCCGAGACCACGCCTTATGATCCGAAGAGCCCATATAGCGCCTCCAAAGCCGCTTCCGATCATCTGGTCCGCGCTTATTTTCATACGCACAAACTGCCCATCACCATTTCCAACTGCTCCAACAACTACGGCCCCTGCCAGTTTCCGGAAAAACTAATCCCGCTTTTTACGACCAATCTGATCGAAGGCAAAAAAGTGCCGGTTTACGGCGAGGGCAAAAATATCCGCGATTGGATTTATGTCGACGACCATAATGCCGGTGTGGAAGCGATTATCAAGAAGGGCCGTATCGGCGAAACCTACTGCCTCGGCGGCGGCAACGAGAAGACTAACCTGGAAATCACGAAAATGATTTTGGGGCTCATGGGTCTGGGCGAAGAGATGATTGAGCATGTTCCCGATCGTAAAGGCCATGATTTCCGCTACTCGATCGATTATTCCAAAGCCAAAAACGAACTCGGCTGGGAGCCGAAGCATGATTTCGCCGCCGGCCTTGAAAAAACGTTGAAATGGTATAAAAACAACGAAAGCTGGTGGCGGAAGATAAAAGGATCACAAGGTTGACAATTTTTTAAACATAAGCTTTACTTCAAATGTGCAATGTAAATTTAAAGTATAGTTTATATAATGAAAAATAATTTTATTCTTTGCTCAGCGACACCTTGATTGTCGAAAGAGTCGAGCCTTATTTGAAAAATTCCGAAAAAGACGTCGCGGGCTTAACCGGTTTTCTCAGTAGCTATCCCAAGCAAGCGGATTACGGCTATGTGATTACCATGGTGGGGCAATGAAAAAATATCCGAAAAAATTACGGCTCTGCTGTGGTTTAATTTGTAATGGTCGTATCTTTATAAACCTATGAAAATACTCATTCTTGGCGCCCGGGGGAATCTGGGCGGACAACTTCATAAGATTTTGAAAGACGGGCATAACGTGATTGCCTGGGATCGGGGTGAAATCGATGTTACCGATCGCGGCTTGGTCATGAAAAAGATGGAAGACTTGAAGCCGGACGCGGTGATCAATTGCGCCGCCTATAACGCCGTCGACAAATGCGAGGCAGACGAGAGCGAATTCGCGCTCGCCCGAAAAATAAACGGCGAGGCGCCGGGGATATTAGCCGAGGCCTGCTTGGAACAGAAAGCGGTCCTCGTCCATTATTCTTCCGATTATGTCTTCGGCGGCCACGCCCATCATCACGCCAAAACCTTGAAAGATATCAAGGCGCAGGGCGGTTTCGAGGAAGGGGACGACACCCGTCCAGTGAATAGATATGGCGAAACCAAGCTCATGGGCGAAAAGGAAATCATAAAATATTCCGGCAAGGGATTGAAATGGTATCTTATCCGCACTTCCAAATTATTCGGCCCCCAGGGCGAAAGCGAAGCGGCCAAGCCGAGTTTTTTTGATACGATGCTGAGATTAAGCCGGGAAAAAAGCGAACTGGACGTCGTTAATGAAGAAATAAGCTGTTTTACCTATACGCCGGATTTGGCCCGCGTGACCAAGGATTTGCTTGAAGGGGGCAAGGGTTATGGCATTTATCATATCGCGAACGCCTCGCCTTGCACCTGGTACAAAGCGGCGAAAGAGTTATTCAAGATCGTCGGCGCAAGCGTCAAAGTCAATCCGGTAACGAGCGACAAGTTTCCACGCCCAGCCAAGCGTCCGAAATATTCAGTCCTGAAAAATACCAAAATGGAGCAACTAAGGGACTTTAGGGAGGCGATTAAGGAGTATTTAAAATTTTTTACCTTATAAACTTATGAAAGGCATAATTCTTGCCGGCGGAACCGCTACGAGGCTGTTTCCGCTGACAGCCACCACCTCAAAGCAGCTTTTGCCGATTTACGACCGGCAGATGATTTTTTATCCGTTGAACGTTCTGGTCAAGGGCGGGATCAAGGACATCTTGGTCATTATCGCGCCCGAACATTCCGGGCATTTTTTGAATCTCCTCGGCTCGATTTTTGACAAGCATGACATCCGCCTCGAGTTTAAAGTGCAGAAAACGCCGCGGGGTCTGGCCGACGCGTTTATAGTCGGCGAAGAGTTTATCGACAACAAAAGCGTGGCCATGATTCTCGGGGATAATATTTTTGAAGATGATTTTTCCGAGGATATAAAAAATTTCAAATCCGGCGGAAAGATTTTCGCCGTCAAAGTTCCTGACCCGGAAAGATTGGGCGTGGTGGTGTTTAATAAGGATATGAAAGCGGAAAAAATCGTGGAAAAACCCAAAGAGTGGATCAGCGACTATGCCGTGCCCGGTTTTTATATTTATGATAACCGCGTCAGCAATATCGCCAAAAGCGTCAGGCCGAGCGAGCGCGGCGAAGTCGAGATCACGGATTTGAACAATTGGTATCTCGGAAAAGGGGAGCTTGAGGTCGGGATGGTGAAAGGCAAGTGGCTCGACGCCGGCACCTTCGATTCGCTGCTTGCGGCCGGCAATTACGTCAAAGAAAAGAAACTTTACGAAAATTTTGATCCGATCATCAACCAGGCGATTGCCGAATTCAACGAGGAGTTGAAGGCGCTGGCGAAGAAAAAATTGTAAAGCCATGTCTAAACTCGCTGTCGGTTTTATTGTCTATGGAGAAAATGCGGTCAAGTATCTGACGCATCTTTTGCCGAGTCTTAAAGAGCAAACGCACAAGGGGTTTGATGTTTTATGCCTGGACAACAATGAGGCCGGGAATAATCCGCATAGCGAATACATAAAAAATAATCATCCGGAAATAGATTACGAATGGTCCGGCAAAAACCTGGGGTTCGCCCGAGGCCATAATCGGTTAATAAGAAAAGCGATCGAGGGGGCGGCCGAATATTACCTGGCCCTGAATACGGACATGGTTTTTTCGCCGGATATGATCGAAAAGATGGTTGCCGCCATAGAAGGGGATGGAAGGATCGGGGCGGTGCAGCCGAGAATTCTTCGGTGGGATTTTGAAAGGAATATAAAAACGAACACGATCGACAGCCTGGGAACCGTCATGGACGATAAATTCAGGTTTTTTGATTATGGACAGGGGCGGGAAGCGCAAGAAACTGGGGAAATGCGGGAAATTTTCGGATTCACCGGCGCGGCGGTTTTGTTTCGGCTGAGCGCGCTTAAAGACACAGCTTTCCGCGGCGAATTTTTCGACGAGATGATGTTTATGTACAAGGAAGACTGCGACCTATCTTTGCGCTTGCGCCTCGCCGGCTGGAAAATAGTGTTGGCCTCCAAGGCGACGGCCCATCACGACCGAACGGCGGCGACAGTCGGCATGAGCCTTCTTGATATCGCCTTGAATCGCCGGAGCAAAAGCGTCCGGGTGAAGCGATGGTCTTTTTTTAATCAGTGGGTGATGGTTTTTAAATTTTTCCCGCTTCTGCCCTTGAGAATAAAAATGAAAACCGCCGCCTATCAGCTGGCGAGCCTGGCCTTCGCTTTTATTTTTGAAAGTTATCTCATTAGGGAATTTTTCGCCGTTTGGAAAAAACGGCCGGAAATCGCGGCGAAGCGCGACGGTCTAAAAATCGCTCTGCCCGAACCGGAAATTGAAAAATTATTTTCGTAATTTTATGGACCTCTCGATAATCATCGTTTCCTGGAATGTCCGGGAGAAATTAAGGGAAAATCTGGCGGCGGTTTTTAAAAGCGGCGGCGATTTTAATTTTGAAGTGTTTGTGGTTGATAACAATTCCGCGGACGGCTCGGCCGAGATGGTCAGGACCGAGTTCCCCGAGGCAAAACTTATTGCCAACGCGGAAAATCTTGGTTTTGCCAAGGCTAATAACCAGGCCCTGAGAGCCGCTTCGGGGCGCTATGTTCTCCTTTTAAATCCGGATATGCGCGTCTTCCCCGATACTTTGGAAAATATGGCGGCCTGGATGGACAACCACAAGGAAGCCGCCTTGGCCGGCTGCAGATTGATCGATGAAAAAGGCAATATCCTAAAACATGTCCGCCGCTTTCCGAAAATTTTTGATCAGCTGGCGGTTGTTTTGAAATTGCCGCATTTTTTCCCCTCGCTCCTTGATAATTACCTCATGAGCGGCTTTGATTATGCGAAGGAGGCGGAAGTTGATTCCATCCGCGGCGCTTTTTTTATGATTCGCCAGGAAACCCTCGAAAAAATCGGCCTGCTGGACGAGCGGTATTTCCTCTGGTTCGAAGAAGTGGATTATTGCCGGCGCGTTAAAAATGCCGGATTGAGAATATTTTATACGCCGGCGGCGGAATGCCTCGATTACGTCGGGCAGAGTTTCGGCCAGGTGAAAAGAGGGCGGACGCAGAAGTATTTCCAGGAATCGATGCTCGAGTATTTCCGTAAATGGCATCCCGGCTGGCGGGTTTTCATCTTGCGGCTGGCCTGGCCGCTTGGCCGCCTTCTGGCTTTTATTTTGGGCGACCTGCTCAGAATAAAAAGCAGATTAAGATAAAATTTACAAGCTGTTTGCAAAATAGAAAAACAACCGCCAACGATTATTATTGCGAGGAGTGGAGCGACGAAGTAACCTCGGATAAAACGGCGATTGCTGCGCTCGCGTTCGCAATGGCAAAAACAGCCTGGCCTGCAACCCAAACCCAGACGGCAACGTCTGGGGTTTATTTTGACTGAAAACCCCTTTGGGAATTCAGGCGTGGGACAAGGAACTGCGTTTTGCATTAGTCCGGCGGATCGTGTTATAATGAAACACATGAGTGATTTTCATGCATGGAAAATTGATGCTTGCCTGAAGCGCCTGAAGACGCGGGCCGTCGGATTGTCGGAGAGCGAAGCCAGAAGGCGGATTCTCCGCCACGGTTTTAATGATTTGCCGCGGGAGGAGAAGGCGAGCCGGCTTTATTTGTTTTTTTTTCAGTTCTATAATCCGCTCATTATCATTCTGCTTGTGGCCGGCTTTGGCTCGCTACTTCTCAAGGATTATATCGACGCGGCCGTCATTTGCCTGGCGGTCATTCTTGATGTTGCGATCGGCTTTGTTCAGGAGATCAGGACCAGCGCGACTTTGGAAAAATTGAAAGAGCTGGTCGAGCACAAGACGGTTGTTTTACGCGAAGGCGGCGAGAAGAAAATCGATAGCCGGGAGATAGCGGTTGGCGATATCATAATCATCAAAGCCGGCAACCGCGTTCCGGCTGACGGCCGGATCATCGAGGAAAGGAATCTGGCCGTCAACGAATCGGCTTTGACCGGCGAATCCGCGGCTGTGGAAAAGACGGCCGACGCGGTGGCGAAAGGCGCCAGTCTGGCCGACCGGAAGAATATCGTTTATTCGGGCACGACGGTTTTGAAGGGCTATGCCAAGGTGCTTGTCTTCGCGACCGCCACGGAAACGGAAATCGGCCGGATCGCCGATCTGGTCAAAAACGAAGAAGAGAAAGACACGCCGCTCCAGCTGAAGATCGTCGAACTCGGCCGCTACTTAGGTATGTTCGCCGTAACCATGTCCGCTCTGATTATTCTTATCGGCCTGATTGAAGGCCGGCCGGTTTACGATATGATCATGATGGGCGTGGCCATTGCTGTCTCGGCCATTCCGGAAGGCTTGGCCATCGTCGTTACGGTTATCATGGTTATCGGCATGCACCAGATATATAAGCAGAAAGCCTTGGCCAAAAAATTGGCGGCGGCGGAAACGCTTGGCTCGGTTTCGGTGATCTGCACGGATAAGACCGGCACTTTAACCAAGGGCGAGATGCAGGTCGAGAATGTCATTGTTGGCCGAAGCGAACTCAAAGAGAGTCTGAAAGAGGGAAGCGAACAGGCGGCCAAAGACTTGAACTTGGCTTTGAAGATCGGCATGCTTTGCAATGACGCCGTCGTGGAGAATCCGCACGATAACCCGTCGGATTGGAAGATTCTCGGCGGCAGTACGGATTCGGCCATAATGGCGACCGGCCTCGAGTTCGGCCTGTCATTGGCTGAATTTTTTAACAAAGAAAAGAAGGTTAAAGAACTGCCGTTCGAGAACGCGAAAAAGTTCATGCTTGTCTTATATCAGGCGGAAGGTGGCGCCGGCTATCTTTATGAAAAAGGCGCGCCGGAAGTCCTTTTGGCTAAGAGCGATAAAATATATGCCGACGGCAAAGCGAGGAAGATGGGCGCCAAAGACCGGGAGGCCATCCTGGAAGATTTTTACCGTCTTTCAGCCAAGGGGCTCAGGATTATCGGCGTCGCCTATAGCCGTTATGAACCGGGCGATCTGGCTAAATATAATTTTGACAATTCGCTCAATCTGGCCGAAGCCGAATGGGAACAACTGGATAAAGATTTGACTTTCGTCGGCCTGATCACCTTGAAAGATCCTCTCCGGAGCGAAGCCAAGGAAACGATCGCGATCTGCCGGCACGCCGGCATTAGGCCGGTCATCATCACGGGCGACCATCTCTTGACCGCTAAGGCGATTGCCGAAGAAATCGGCCTCGAAACCAAGGAGAAAAATCTGATTGACGGCGAAAAACTTGATCGGATGGACGACAAAGAACTGCTTTCGAAACTCGGGGATTTGCGCGTCTTTGCCCGGGTCACGCCGCACCATAAATTAAGAATCATCAACCTTTTCCGCCAAAAAGGCGAAGTCGTGGCCATGACCGGCGACGGCATCAACGACGCCCCGGCCCTGAAAGCCGCCGATATCGGCATCTCGCTCGGCGCCGGTACGGATATCGCCAAGGAATCTTCGGACATGATTCTTCTCGACAATAATTTCGGGACGATTGTGGCCGCAGTCCGGGAAGGAAGGATTATCTTTTCCAACATCTGCAAGGTGACCGTTTATCTCATTTCCGATTCGTTTGCCGAAATCATCCTGATTATCGGTTCGATTATCCTTGGCATGCCGCTGCCGATCCTGCCGCTTCAGATCCTCTGGATCAACATCGTCAAAGACGGCTTGCCCGGCTTCGCCCTGGCTTACGAGAAAGGCAGCCAGCTGGTCATGGACGGCACGCCCCTAAAAAAGAACGCGCCGATCGTGAGCGGCCGGATGGCGGCCATTATTTTTTTCGTCGGCATCGTCCGGAACCTTTTCATTATCGCCATCTATTTTTATCTTTCCCGGAAGATCGGCGACATCGATTACGTGCGCACGGTCATTTTTGCCATTCTCGGCGTCGATTCGCTTATTTATATCTACAGCCTAAAGAGCCTCAGGAAGCCGATCTGGCAGATGGATCTTTTTTCCAATCCGATCCTGGTCGCTTCGACTCTTCTGAGTTTTTTTATGATCGCCATCGTCATCTACTGGCCGCCGTTCCAGGAAATCATGTCGACCCGTTCGCTCCGTTATGCCGATTGGCTCATTGTCCTCTGTTCCGGCCTGATCGGCGCGGCCATCATCGAGATGATTAAAAAATATTATCGGCATCCGTTGTTTAAAATATTCAGATGAAGAGGCCCGGACAAAACAAGCCGTTTTTTTTGAACGAGAAGGCTGTTGCCGTTTTCGGCTTGGCTGTTTTAGTCATGATCGCCGTGCCGCTTTACAGGGGTATTAATCAAAAGCGGAAAATCAACCGGGAGATCAAGCAGTTGGAGGCGGAAATCAAGGAAACGGAAAACAAGAATAAGCAGCTCAAAGAGATGATTGATTATTTTTCCTCGAGCCAGTTTTTAGAAGAGCAGGCGCGGCTGAATTTCAAAATGAAAAAACCCGGCGAGGAAACGGTCGTCGTCAAGACTGCGAATCCGGCGGTCGGCGGAACCGAGGCGAATGGTCCGGCGGTCGGCGGGGGAGAGTCGGAAAGAACGGTCCGCTCCGGCAATGCCGGCCGATGGTTAAAATATTTTTTCAAATAGGCGACAGCCCCAAACAACATGGCCAAAACCAAACAAAACGTCGACGGCCTCTATGCCGCCGGATCGTCGAAAACAAAAGAATCGAGAAAGATCGTTCTTGAATACATTGGCGAAGACGCAAGCGAAAAAAAACCGATTGAGACGCCGGCAGCCGGAACGCGCCTGGACGCGCTCGCGAAAAATAAAAAACAGCGCCCGGCTGTGAGCGCCGCCGACAGACAGGCAGCCGCGGCCGCGATCGAGCTGGTCGGAAAAGAGGCGGCTGGCGATCGCAGGGCCGCCGTTTTTTCGGATAAAAAAGAGGAAGCGGAAAAGCCAGCCTTAAAATCGGCAAGAGCCGCCGAGCAACCGGCGCCCGCCGCTTTGCCGGCAATCCGGAAAAGACCTGGGCCGAAAACCGGCCGGCCGCAGCCGGTTGAACCGGCGGCCGAGGCTGGCGTTACAAAAAGATCGGCGCGGCCGAAGACGCATCGTCTGATCAGCGCCAGAAAGATAAAAAGAAAGACGCTTGCAGTCAAGAACCGGGTGGAGAAGAATATCGCCAGGGCTGTCCGCCCGGAAAGCCCTGCCGGCCGGTCAAGCGCTCTCATCGGAAAATTTTTTTCCATAGCGGCCGCCGTGGTGTTCGCCTATTATCTATTATTCGCTTTGTCGGTTTACTGGCTTCACCCGGACAACCGCTACTCCCGCCTTCTCAACCGCTGTCTGCCAGTGCCGGCCATCGTTTCCAATTTCGGCTTTCTGGATTATTATGAATATAATGACGGCGTCGCCGCGGCTTTGGCCGGAGGCGCGCCGTCGCTCGGCGAGGCCAGGCAGGAAATGGCCCGGTTGATCATCGCGAAAAAAATTGCCAGAGAACACGGCCTGGAGCTTGGCGCCGGCCGGCTGTCTCCGGAAAAGAAAAGCGAACTGGATGCGATTCTCCTGGAAGCAGGCTTGAGCCGGGGCTTCGGAGAAAAAGCGGTCGAGGCGCGGAAGTCGATCGACAGCGGCGAAAATTTCGACGACGCGGCCAAGCGTTACGGTTTTGATTTGAACAGCCGCTACTTCACGGCCGAAGAGGCGGCTGGCAAGTTCGGCGGCAAAATCGCCCTGATGCAAATCGGCCAAGTGAGCGATATTATCGTCGGCGAAGATGGCTACTTCGTCGTTCAAGTCCTCGAAAAAAACGACGCCGCTTTCGGACTGAAGTATTTTTACGCGAGAGGCAAGATACTCGACGACTATATCGACGAATATCTGAAGCGGATGAAGCTTTGGAGCTTGGTCAGATAAATCGGAGCGTCTTTACGACTTCGCTCGACTTGCTTTATTAAAAATTCGAAACTAATTTTTTCTTTAAATTTTGACCGCGCGGTAGAGGGATATTTCTTTCGGAAAACTTTTGTTGGTTGGTGTTCTGGCTATATTTTGGTTTATCGTTTCAATCAGTATCTTTAACCGAGCAATCAAGAAATATGAGAGTTCTAATTTTATGACCTTTGGGAATTAATGCCCGCCCGCCAAAAAATTCAGAAAGCTAGCGCGGATTCCTCCCCAGATCCATCCTCTGCGCGAACAAAATTCAAAAAACCCACGCTCTGGGGTCTTCTGTATCTTTTTCTACAAAAACTGGAGCCCTCTGCCAGAATCGAACTGACGTATGCGGTTTACGATACCGCCGTTCTGCCACTGAACTAAGAGGGCCTAAGCGAGTGAAGGGAATCGAACCCTCGCCTCAACCTTGGGAAGGTCACGTACTGCCATTATACTACGCTCGCGCCGCAAGAGCCTGTTCAAAAAAATAATTTTTGCTCGAAACAAAAATTATGTTATAATTATAAAGCAACCGGTGGAAAATGTAAAGTCGCTTGATTTATGCCGATAAATAAGAAAATAAAATTAGCCATCGTTTCCTTTTTATTGCTCGGAACCGTTTCTTCCGGTCATTTGAGCTACGCGCTCGATGATCCGGCGGCTGTTCCGGAGAGCGCGGTTTTTCCGTTCGGCCCCGGCGTCCGGCAGGCATTGGCCGGCGCCGCGCTCGGCGATTTCCAGCTGAATATATTGCCGGATGCTTTCTCCTCGTCGACCGATGTCGAGCTTAAAAAAATCGACGGCGGCCTGGAAACGCCCTGGCAGTTGAACCGCCTTAGCGCTATTTACCAGTTCGACGTCAAAAACAAAGCGGCCTATGCTGGTGGCAAACCGCTTTACATCCAGATCAAATACGGCGCGGAAGATAATTTTTTGAAAACCATTTATTTTTTTGACAAGAATAAGAATCTCTGGCGGCCGCTCCTTACTAAGGACAATTACCGGTCGAAAACCGCAACCGCGCCGGTCAATTTCGGTTATGCCCAAGTGGCCTTATTTTCCAATCGGAGCCTGCTGGCCGCCGGCCAAGCCAGTTGGTATAAACATAAGGGCGGTGATTTCGCCGCTTCGCCGGATTTTCCCAGAGGCGCAAGACTCAGGGTTTACGCCGTGCCGCCGCAGAAAGGCCGGAAGGAATTCGTCGATGTGACCGTGAACGACTATGGGCCGGACCGTAAAGTTTTGCCGGACGTAGTTGTGGATTTGGACAAAGCGGCCTTCGCCAAGATTGCGTCATTGGGGCAAGGGAAGATCGCCGTCCGGGTTGAGCCGCTTACCATGCCTTCGTCGGAAGTGCGAGCCCGGGATTTCCGGCCGCTTGTCGCTCCGGCCATTACGGCCAAGTCGGCCTTGCTTATCAATGAAGAGAGTGGGGAAGTGCTATACGGCAGAAACGCGACCTCGACCTTGCCGCTCGCCAGCCTGACCAAGCTGGCGGCCATGAAGGTTTTTTTGGACACTAAGCCGGATTTGAAAAAAATCGTCGCTTACGACGTCCGGGACGAGGAGTATAATTATAGATACGTCGAGCATAAATGGGAATCGGCCCGCCTAAAGGTGAAAAGCGGGGAAACCATGACGGTTGAAAATCTGATCTATGCCGCCCTGGTTGGTTCGGCGAACAACGCAGTGGAAACGCTGGTCCGGGTGAGCGGCTTAAGCCGTGATGATTTCATTAGGCAAATGAATCAGTCGGCTGTCATCTGGGGAGCGTCGTCGACCTATTTCCTGGAACCGACCGGTCTTTCGCCGGAGAATGTCAGTTCGCCGCAGGATTACGCCGCCATCGCCAAAGCGGCCCTAGCCCATCCGGTCATCGTCAAAGCGAGCGCGGCCTCGGATTATGTCTTTGAAACGATCAACACTAAGGCGAAGCACCGGCTGCGGAATACGAACCATCTCATCCTTTATGGCGCCAACTTCGCCATTAACGGCTCGAAGACCGGCTATCTGGAGGAGGCCGGCTACTGCCTGATGACGCGAGCAAAGCTTAATCAGAAAGAGAATCTAATTGCCATTGTTTTTGGCGTCGCCAGCCGGGATAAGAGTTTTGCCGAAACCAAGGACCTTATCCTCTACGGCCTGAAGCAGCATGGACAGGTCGGCGCCGCTTCAGTCAAATAAGTTAAAATCATGATCAAGCTTGTCAATATAACCAAAATCTACCATCCGGACATCAAAGCCTTGAACGGTGTCAACCTGCATATCAAGCCGGGCGAATTCGTTTCGCTAGTGGGGCGATCCGGCACGGGGAAGACGACAATCGTCAAGACCCTGATCGGCGAAGAACGGGTCAGCACGGGCAAGGTGATTATCGGCGGCTGGGACATCACCGACATCCGCCAGTCGGAAGTGCCGGTGCTGCGTCGGCAAATCGGCGTGATTTTTCAGGATTTCAAGCTCTTGCCGAAAAAGACCTTGTTTGAAAACGTGGCTTTCGCCCTGCAAGTCTGCGGCCAGCCGTCGAAGAAGATCAGCAATATCGTGCCGCAAGTCATGAAGATCGTCGGCCTGGAAGGCAAAATGCACCGCTACCCGCAGGAAGTTTCGGGCGGCGAACAGCAGCGGACGGTTATCGCCCGCGCCTTGGTTCACCGGCCGAAGATCCTTCTGGCCGATGAGCCGACCGGCAACCTCGATTCGATCAACGCCAACGAGATCATCGATCTGCTTCTGAAAATCAACAAGTTCGGCACCACCGTCCTTCTGGTCACTCATAACCGCGAGGTCGTCAACGCCCTGAAGCGGCGAGTGATTACCGTCGACAACGGCCTAGTGGTAAGCGACCAGGCGGTCGGCAAGTACCTGTTGTGATTTTTATTTCATATCATCAATAGTCTTATGTTTTTCCTTTCACTCTTGCGAGTCATCAAGTTCAGTTTTCAGGATATCGGCCGGAATATCTGGCTGTCGATCGTTACCATTACCATTCTGGTCCTGGCTTTGTTTTCGGTAAACGTCCTTATTGTGGTCGACACGATCAGCAAAGCGGCGGTCGATTCAATCAAGGAGAAGATCGACGTCAATCTTTACTTGAAAAATAGCGCCGACGAAACTGATATTATGTCGCTTAAGGCGAAGATCGGCAATCTCGAAAACGCCAAAGAAGTGCGATATATCTCAAAAAGCGAAGCTCTGGAAGTTTTTCAGGAAAAGCATCGGAATAATCCGGAAATCATCGACGCCCTCCGCGAGCTGGGCAAAAATCCGCTGACCCCGAGCCTGATCGTCAAGCCGAAGGACGTTGACCGCTATGATTCACTCATCAACGAGTTGAATCGGATTGACAGCGACATTATCGAATTGAAAAATTTTGACAACCACAAAGCGGTGCTTATGAAAATCAATGATATTTCCCGGAAGATCAACAAAGTCGGCCTGACCGTGAGTCTAGTCTTCATCTTCACCACCATCCTGGTCGTCTATAACGCCATCCGCGTAGCCATCTATACTCATAAGAAGGAGATTATCATTATGAAGCTGGTCGGCGCCTCCAATTGGTTTATCCGTTCTCCCTTTATTTTTTCCGGAATCATCTACGCGTTCGCCGGCATTCTCCTGATTGTGGCTGTTTTTTTTCCGCTTCTCAATCTGCTTCAGCCCTATCTGGAAACTTTTTTTATCGATTACCGGATTAATATCGTCTCTTTCTTCCAAGATAATTTTTTAAGGATTTTTCTCGTGGAATTTTTAGCCGCCTCGTTGATTAACATTCTAGCCAGCCTGATCGCCGTCGGCAAGTATTCGCGGGTATGACGGAAAAGAAAAACGCCGCATGGTAATCGATTTATTTTAAAACCTCCCGATCGGGAGGTTTTATTGCGCGCTGATCGCTTCTACGAGCTGGCTTAGGTGCTTTATCCTAGTCGGCTTGATCCGACCGGCCTTTGCGTCCGTATCCGGCATAATCGCCCGGGTGAAACCGAGTTTCTCGGCCTCGGCCAGGCGCTGGTCCAGCCGGGCCACGCTCCTTACTTCTCCGCCTAGGCCGACTTCTCCCAGGATAAGCGTTTGGTGGCTTATCGGCAAATTAGAAAGGGAAGAGATGATGGCGGCCGAAACGGCCAGATCGAGGGCAGTGTCGCTCACTTTAAGGCCGCCGACGATGTTTACGATGATATCCTGGTTGGACAGGTTTATTTTTGTCCGTTTGCTTATGACGCTCGCGAGGACCTGCAAGCGGTTCAGATCCAGCCCTGAGGCTTTCCGTTGCGGGTAGCCGAAGATCGTTTTGGTGGCGAGGGCCTGGATTTCCATAAGGAATGGCCTGGCGCCTTCGATGGTGGCGCTCAAAGCCGAGCCGGAATGGCTGTTGTCGAGACCGGCCAAGAAGATGCCGGACGGATTGGCGATTTCACGGAAGCCTTCGGCCGTCATTTCCAGGATGCCGATTTCGTTAACTGAGCCGAAGCGGTTTTTCGTTGTCCTAAGGATGCGATAGTTATGTAGGTTCTCGGTTTCAAGATAGATGACGGTATCGACGATATGCTCGAGCGTTTTCGGACCGGCGACCGTGCCGTCCTTGGTGATATGGCCGATCAGCATGACAGCGATGTTCTTCTGCTTAGCCAATTCCAGGAACCGCGAAGCCGAGGCCCGGATTTGGACGACGCCGCCGGCTTCGCCCTCGGAAAGCGGGGAATAGATGGTCTGGATGGAATCGATGATCAGAAGAAGGCATTTCGGACCGAGGGCCGCGGCCGCGCTGATAATTTTTTCCGAATTGGTTTCGCTTATGAATCTGATTTTTTTTAAATCGCATTTCAGCCTGACCAGCCGGTCCTTGACCTGGGCGGGCGATTCTTCGCCGCTCGCGTAAAGGATAATCTTCTCGCCGGCTTGCCGCCCGAGTTGGTCGGCGATCTGGGCGACGACCGTCGATTTGCCAATGCCTGGTTCGCCGGAAAGGAGGATAAAAGACCCAGGCACCAGGCCGCCGCCGAGCACGCGGTCGATTTCATTCACGCCGGTCCGGATCCTGGCCTGGCCGGCACTGCCCTTGATTTCGGCCAGGTCGATCAATTCGGCGGCCGGCATTTCCATCTGCCGTTTTTCTTTTTCTTTGTTATCGACGATTTCCGATTTGAGCGATCCCCAGGCGCCGCACTCCAGACAGCGCCCGGACCATTTAGGGAACTGGGCGCCGCAGCTGGAACACGAGAAGATGGTTGATAATTTGGCCATTATTTTTATTGGGAAGATTCTAAAAAGCCGTTGATTATTTTCCTAAGCTCGTCCGCCGACACTTCACCCATAAGCTCTTTGTCATTGATATAGATAAACGGGACACCTTTAATTTTCAGAGCATCGGCTTCTTCCATATTGCTTTTGATCCGGTCCAGATATTTTTTTTCGGCCAGGCATTGTCGGAAAGACGGCAGTTCGATTCCCGCTTCGCCGGCCAATCGGATCAGGTCGGATCCGGCCAGGCCGTCATTCTGGAAAATAAGGTCGTGATAGGCCCAGAACTTTTTCTGCTCATTGGCGCAGCGGCCGGCCAGGCTGGCGCGGAAAGAGGCGCTTCCCTGGTCTTTTTCCGGATAGTCTTTCCAGACAAGGCGGATCCGGCCGTCGTATTCTTTAAGAATGTCTTTGATAACGGCTTCCTGTTTCCGGCAATATCCGCATTGGAAATCAGAGAAGGCGATGATGGTCACCGGCGCATTGGCGCTGCCGAGGGACGGATCGTTAGGACTCAAAATCGGCCCTTTGAGGATGTTTTTGAGCTGCGGCACGGTCGTGATCAGCGGGTCGGCCACTTCCGCCTCTTTGTTTAAATAGTATTTGTCGCCGCCACTCTCGGCCGGAAAGGCGCTCCGAAGCGGCACAGAAAAAACCAGATAAAGGAGGGGCAGGAGCACCAGGACCGTGAATGATGCCAAGACGAACAGGAAAGTCGGGAATTTGATTTTTTTGAACATATTGTAGGTCTGTCATTGCGAGTGATAGCAAAGCAATCTTGGCTTTGAAGAGGCGAAGGGCTGTTTCGCGGCTCGAATCCAGGCAATGATAAGATTTCTATAAGTCGATTTTAAATAATTTTTTCGTATCGGCGTCGGTGAAATAAAGGTGCTGGCCGTCGGCCGAGAGCATCAGTTCAGCCACGTTGTAATCGGCGGACGGGGAAGCGATGATTTTTTTGGCGCCGGTTTTCAAATCGATCTGGTAGAGCCGGTCCCGGGTCGATTGCGCTAGCTCCGGCATCATGCCCGAGCCTTCTTCCAGATAATCCGGCACGCCGCAGTAGATGGCCGTGTCGTCCTTGAAGACGCATTTGTTCGCCCAAGTTTCCACGTCGAGCCGCTGCCGGGCCGTGCCGATGTTGTCGCCGACGGCATTGTCGATCCAGAGCATCGGCTTCAAATTGGTATCGGTCGAGTAGACGCTATAGAGCAGGCGGTCGCCTTTCGGCGACCATTTCGGGATGAAGCCGCGGCCTTCGACCACCATCGATTTGAAATTCTCGCCGTTCAAGCCGACAAAGAAGACTTCCTGGCGGTTCATATCAATGCCTTCGGTATAGAGGGCGATCATCTGGTTGTTCGGCGACCAGAGCGGAATGACCTTGTCCGCGTTCAGGCCGATTTCTTCGATGCGTCTAGACTTGGTGCCGTTCGCGTTGGTGATCGCCAGCCAGCGGTTGTTCGGATCCATGCCAATGCTCTTAAAGACCAGGCTGGCCCCGTCCGGCGAAAAAGCAAAGCCTTCCCAATGCGCCGGCAAAGTAATTTGTTTTTTTCCGTTGAAGTCGTAAACGATATTGGCCCCGTCCGGATATTCCAGGACCGCGTTTTGCCTGTCCGGCGACCAGGTCACTTTTTTTACGTCAAAAAATTTCTGGTCGTTCAGGGCGATGATTTGTCCGTCATTGCCTACGCGGTAAAATTTGCCGTCACTTTGATCGTAAAATTTGATGTTCGCGCCGTCGGCGGCCGCGCCGAGAATTTGGTTGTCCGTGACCGGCGCGACTGGCTCGGTTTTAATTATATCCGTGCCATTCGCGCCGCCCTCTTCTTTTTTTTCTCCGCCGCCAGGATAATTATTCGCGGCGATTTTTCCGCCGGCCACCGGCAATCCCGACGTTATTGGGGATATGTTTTCCGTCGCCGCTGGTTTATTTTCAACAGGACCGCCGGTCTGGACAAAAAAAACGACGTAGAGAAGATAGCCGATCAAGAGAGGAAGTAACAGGAAAATTATGATAAAAATGATTTTTTTGTACTTTTGAAAGAATTCCATAAGAATAGTTGTTGGCAATCGGGAGAATATGCTATAATTAAAAATAGATGCCCCAAAGGCGGTGTTGTTGATATTATATAATAATTTCGCATTCTTAGGAAGTTTTATTATCTTATGGGTTTTTTTTCTCAAAATAACAGTTTTTTGGGAGTTGATATCGGCACTTCGGGGATCAAGATTGTTGAGCTAGTCAAAGACAATAGTGAAGCTAAGCTGGTTTCTTACGGTTTCAGCGAGAATAAAGTCGAAGGCGTGAAGAACGACTGGAAGATTGATGTGGATAAGACGGCGCGGACGATCGAGAAAATCTGCAAGGAATCAGGCATGCACAGTCGGAAGGCCATTGCTTCACTGCCTAGCTTCTCGGTTTTTTCTTCCATTATTAACCTGACCAACATCAATGACAAGGACCTGCAGTCGGCTGTGCAATGGGAGGCTAAGAAAGTGATTCCCTTGTCTTTGGAGGAGATGATCCTTGATTGGCGGATCATCGGCGGATCCGGGGCGATCAGCGAGAAGAAGGATGACATTAAGGTTTTTTTGACCGGCGCGCCGAGGGTTTTAGTCAAGCGCTATCTAGACATATTTAAGGCAGTACAGATTAATCTCTATAGTCTCGAGACCGAAACTTTCTCCCTTATCCGGGTGCTTCTCGGGAATGACAAGTCATCCGTCATGATCGTCGACTTGGGCGCGAATACGACTAATATTTCAATCGTCGAAAACGGCATTCCGATGCTTTCCCGCAGCATCGATATCGGCGGGCGGACGATCACCAAAGCGATCAGTAACAATCTTAATATCGCTATCGAACGGGCCGAACAATTTAAATATGACCTCGGCATCAGATCTTTCAATAGCCGCGAGGACGTCATTCCGAAAACCATCATCGAGAACATCTCACCGATTTTGAATGAAATCAAATATACGCTGACGCTGTTCCAGAGCAAAAATGAAGTCCATGTGGAAAAGATAATTCTGGCTGGCGGAGGTTCAATGCTTATTAATCTGGCCAGTTATCTTTCGAAGATTCTGAACATCAAAGTGATCATCGGCGATCCTTGGGCTAGGATTTCCTATCCGACGGATCTAAAGTCGTCGCTCGATGAGATTGGCGTCAAGCTGACCGTCGCCCTCGGGCTGGCCATGAGGGAGATGGAATAATTTTATGACAATGTATGCCTGATATCGATTTCTTGTCTGGCCGAAGCAAAAAGGGAGGAGAAGACAAGAAAAAACCGAAGACAATCAAATGGTCGCAGCCGGCGAAAGAAAAGAAAAACGAAGCGGTCCCGGCCGCCGGAAAAGCCGGAAAAAAAGAGGCGGAAAAGAACGAGCAAAGCCCCTTGGTTCATCTGCTGTCTTTTTTTAATGGCGGCGGATCGGATGACGGCAAAAAAGATATTAATTTGCTCCGTGAAGAGGTGCTGAAAGCCATTGCCGAAAAGGAAACGGAAAGAAAAACGGAGTTTGCGGAGGAGACTGGAAAAAGGTCGGCTGTCGATTCGTTTAAAAGTTTTTTTTTCGGAAAGAAAAAGAGCGAGTCCGGAAAAGCCAAGCCGGCCGAATCGGGAGAAAATATTGCCGTCGATTTCGGTGGCGCCATGAAAGCCGAAGTGGCCAAAACAGTCAAGCCGTCTGCCAAAGAAATGGCCGCCAAGCCGCTTTTGCCGAAAGCTGATCGAATAAAAAAAATCACCGGTTTGTCGGCTGTCGAGCCGGCTTACGCTCCGCAGTTTTTGGAAAAATTGCGGATGGCCGTCAACAAGCCCAAAGTCGAGGCCGGCGGCAAGACCGAGCCGGTCGAGTTTCAAATAAAATCGGAGGTAAAAATCGCCGCGGACGGTTTGAGCGAGCGGCTGAAAAAATGGCTGGCCGGTTACCGGGCGCGGCGTGAAGAAGCGGCTAAGAAAAAAGCGGAAACGGATCGACTTAAAGCTAAAGAGCGGGAAGAGCGTCAGGCAGAGAAGAGAAAACTCGAAGCGGCGGCGAAACTTGAAATGGAAAGGAAAAAAGCGGCGGAAGAATCAAGAAAAGAAGAGGTGAAAAAGGAAGAACTGAGAAAAAAAGAAGAGTTAAAAAAAGAAGAGGCGAAAAGGGCGGTGGAAGAGGAAAAGAAGAAAACGGCCGCGGCCGCGCTGATCCCCGACAGTAAAAGCGCGGCGCCGAAAGAGGCGGCTGAAAAGAAAATAGCGCCGTTGCCAGCCATGGAAAATCCGCCGGCCAAAAAAGAGGGCGAGCTACCGGCCAAACCGGAAACACCAGGAAAAGTCGCAGATAAAAATAGTTTGCCAAATATAGAAGCGGCGGTAATGCCGACGAGAGATGCCGGAAAAGAACTGGAAACGCCTAAAAAATGGAAAAAGCCCGATACTCTCAAAACCAATCTGATTGAAGGCGAAGTCTCGACGTTTTTCAGCTGGAAAGAGAGTTTGAATTATATTTATGTTTTTTTCGGACTGGCCGCCATAGGCATCGGCTTGAGTTACGCCGGTTTTTATTTTTTAGCTAAAAATAAAGAAGTGGTCAGATTGGAAACGAATTCGGCGGCGGTGGCACGCTTGGAAGCGGAAAAGAAAACGCTCGAGACGGCCATGGAAAAATCGGAAAAGCTCGGCCGGAAGGCGGAATTGGCCGATGAACTTCTTAAAAAGCATGTTTACTGGACGAATTTTTTCAAGTTCATCGAAGAGGTTACCTTGCCCGAGGTCGGCTATGGCGAAACTTTTTCCGGCTCGACTGATGGTGAATACAGCTTGGCCGCCAAAACAAAAAATTTTGTGATCATGGCTGAACAGATCAAGCAGTTCCGGGCCAATCCGAAAATAGACAAGGTCGATTACAGCGGCGTCCAGCCGTCGCTTGCGGTGAAAGGTGTCAATTTCAATTTAAACCTGAAAATAAAACCGGAAATTTTCTACGATGAAAAAAATCAACAATAAACTCAAAAAAGACGTCGATATTTTTTTGTCGCAATATTTCAAAAGGATTGCGGGCGCCGTGGCTTTGGCGGTTTTTCTTGCGGGCGCCGCTTTCGCTTATAAGCATGCCTATTTTGACAGAATGAAAACAATGGCGGTCGAGGAGGCGGCGATCCGGGCAGTCTTGGACGTGCGCCAGGTCGAGCTGACTAAGGCCAAAGATGACAGCGCCAATCTGAAAGCGATCGCCGACAAAGACTTGGAAAAGATCGAAAAAATGATCGCCGACGAAGGCAATGATGAGGATCTTTATGAGTATTTCAGCCGGTTGATAGCGAAGAACGGCTTGCTTTTGACTTCAATCGCGATTGCCAAGGAGGAGGCGGTGGCCGACCAGGCCGCGGCCAGTCCGGATAAGCCGGCCGACTTAGGCGTTTATAACATCACTCTGAATATCATTGGCACCAACTATAAGGGTTTTCTTAATTTGCTTGCTTTTCTTGAGAATAACCTGCAGCTTTTGGATATTCAGAGCGTTAATTATACGGGGCAAAGCGTTGTTTTATCGCTTAACACCTATTTTCTCAAAGCCGCGCACAACAAGCCGTCCAAGAAACCAGGCAGTTTGTCCATCTTTCAGAATCCGCGGTTTAAGAAGATGACCGAGATGGAAGCCGCGTCGGCGCCGGTTCTGAAGCCGGGAAACAAAGTGCCTTTTGGAGAGGGCGGCGCGAAAAAGGAAAAAGAATAATCCATGCCAAAACAATTATTACAAGAAGAGATTCTTTCCGTCCTTGTTAAGGATGGTATTTTGAATGAGAAAAGCGCGGATGATATCCGGAAGAAAGCGGCCAAAGCGAAAAAAAGCATCGAAGATGAATTGTTTGCCGGTCAGCTCGTGGATTACGAACGTCTGACTATGGCCAAGGCCAAGGCTTACAATCTAAAGTACAAGGATCTCTACGAAAAAAAGATTGACGACGCATCCATCCACACGATTTTTCCTGAGGTAGCCAAGAATTACAAGGCGATCTGTTTCGAGCGCAAAGCCAACAAGATCAAAATCGGCCTGGTCGACCCCCTAAATCTCAAGGCCATGGAGGCGATCGAATTCATGGCTAAGAAGAACGGCTGGGAAGCGGAGTATTATCTCATCTCGGAAGCCAGTTTCGGTTCGGCCATGAAATTTTACCAGACGCTCAACAAGGAAGTCATCTCTGCCCTGAAGAACAAGGCTGAAGAAGACGGCGGCGAAATGGAATTCAAAAGCCAGAAGAGCGTTTTAGAGCTGGAAGAAGCCACTAAGAGCGCGCCGGTGGCCAGGATTGTTTCGGTCATCATCCGGCACGCCATCGACGGCGGCGCTTCGGATATCCATATCGAGCCGATGCAAAAAGAAACCCGCGTCCGCTACCGCATCGACGGCATTCTTCATAATTCATTAACCCTGCCAAAGAACGTGCACGCGGCCGTGGTCGCCAGAATCAAAGTGTTGGCCGGCCTAAAACTGGATGAGACCCGCGTGCCGCAGGACGGCCGCATTCATGTCAATATGAACAGCCGCTTAATCGATCTGAGAGTCTCTATTCTGCCGCTTCTTGATGACGAGAAAGTCGTCATGAGAATTTTGGATATTTCCAGGACGGCGCCGGATATCAAGGATCTCGGTTTTATCGGGCCGTCCCTCAGGGTGGTTGAAAAGAATATTAAAAAAACCGACGGCTTGTTTCTTATTACCGGTCCGACGGGATCCGGCAAGTCGACTACGCTTTTTTCCATGTTGAATATCATCAATAAGGAAGACGTGAATATTTCCACCCTGGAAGATCCGATCGAATATTTCGTCGAAGGCGCCAATCAGTCGCAAGTCAAGCCGGAAATCGGCTATACTTTCGCCACCGGTTTGCGCTCGCTTCTCCGCCAGGATCCGAATGTCATCATGGTCGGCGAGATCCGTGATATCGAGACGGCCGAGCTGGCCATCCACGCCGGCCTGACCGGCCACTCCGTCCTATCCACCCTGCACACGAACGACGCCGTCGGCGCCATCTCCCGCCTGATCAATATGGGCGTCGAGGCTTTCCTTTTAAGCTCAACCCTGAACACCATCGTCGCCCAGCGCCTAGTCAGGAAGATCTGCGTAAACTGCAAAGTCAAGATCGCCATGCCGAAGGAAATCGAGGATATGGTCCGGGAAGAATTGAACAACGCGCCCAAGGAATATCTGGACGAAATGCTTCCCGGTCTTGATTTGGACAAGCTGGAATTCCACAAGGGCAAAGGTTGTCAGAAATGCGGCAATTCCGGCTATTCCGGCCGCATGACCATGGACGAGGCCATCGACATCAACGACGGCATGAAAGAAGTGATCGCCAAGAAGCACAAGTCGGTCAAGCTCGAAGACGTCAAAGCCACGCAGGAATTTATTACCATTCGGCAGGACGGCATCACTAAAGTCTTAAAAGGCGAAACCACGATCGAAGAATTCTTAAGAATAGTGCATACTTAATTTTTCATATGACCAATGATAAAATGAAAATTCTTTTGGTTGAAGACGACCCGTTTCTCTTGGGGATGTACGCCGCCAAGTTTGAGCTGGCAAATTTTAAAGTGATAATCGCCACTGACGGCGAGAAAGCCTACCAGGCGGCCAAAAAGGAAAGTTTCGACATTATTTTACTTGATGTCGTGCTGCCGAAGATAAACGGCCTTGAAGTATTACAAAAATTCAGGGCGGGAAAGGAAAACAAAACCACGCCCGTCGTCATGCTGACCAACTTGAGCCAGAAGAACGAAGTCGATGAGGCGCTCAGGCTCGGCGCGGTCGACTATCTAATCAAGGCCCATTTTATGCCGTCCGAAGTGGTGGAAAAAATCAAGACTATCTTAAAAAAATAAAACCATGGAAGTCCCTTCAATATTTTTAAACCGGGTCCTTATGGAAACGGCCAAAAAAAACGCCCAAAGCGTTCATATTGTCGCCGGCAGCTATCCGATCATTCGCCTAGACAACAGCCTGTTCGAGTTGGAAGGCGAGAGCATTGCCTCGGTCGAAATGATCGAAAAAATACTCACTTCTTTTTTAAATGAAGAAGAAAAGGCCGCTTTCCGGCATAACAAAGAGATCGTCGTTATGAAAACTTTTGCCGGCAGTTTTCGCTTTCGCGTCGGCATTTTTCTCCAGAAAGGCCTGCCATCGCTTTCTTTTCATTACATTCCGGAAAAAATTATGGCCGGAGACGAGCTTGGTTTGCCGCCGATCCTCCAAAATTTAGTTAAGCTGAATTCCGGCCTTTTTGTCATTACCGGTTCGCGTCAATCCGGCAAGACGGCGACTGCCGCCGCTCTAATTGAGGAAGTAAACAAGACGGCCAAAAAACGCATCATTACCATTGAGAATCCGATTGAGTACATGTTTATCAGTAAAAAAAGCCTGATCGAACAGCGGCAGGTCGGCCGCGACGTGGCTTCAATTGAGCAAGGCATAGTCCATGCCCAGGAAGAAGGCGCCGATTGCGTTTATATCGGCGAAGCGCGGGAAAGCGCCGATAGTTTTGCCGCCCGGATGCTTGAGCTGGCGGCCGGCAACGCGCTCGTCATTTACGAAACCAACTCGGACAATTCCAAACGCGTCCTGGAAAAGATTATTGCGGCCGCCGGCAAAAGCTCGACTTTGGAGGCGGCTCGCTACGCTTTATCCGATGTGCTCGTCGGCGTCATTTCCCAGCGGCTTTTTCCGAGGCGCGGCGGCGGTTTAGCCCTGGCGGCCGAAGTACTTCTGGTAAATTCGCCGGTCAAGGCATTGATTCGCGAAGGCAAGGTCTCCCAGCTTGAAAGCATTATGCAGACGTCCCGGCGCGAAGGCATGATCAGCCTGGAGAAAGCCATCGAAGAGCTGGTGGCAAATGGCGTCGTCAAAAGAGAAGACGCCGAAGACGGAAAACTGGGAACAGTTTAGGGCTTCGGCGATTCCCATCCCAGGAGTGGTGTCACGGAGGGGCGGGGTTAGTCCGGCAAGAAAGGAAATAACGTATTCATATTATGCCCATATTCAAGTACAAAGCATTTAACAAAAACGGACAGGAGCGGAGCGGCCAGGTGGAGGCGGTGAGCGAGATCGACGCCCGCGAGGAATTGCGGGCGGCGGGTCTTTCGGTTAATTCGCTCGCACTGAAAACCGAAAAAAATTTAAACCTGCCGTTCTTCGACAACATTAAATTGAAGGATGTGGTTATCTTTTCACGCCAGTTTTCCGTGATGATCTCGGCCAACGTGGCCGTCTTCCAGGCTTTAAAAATCCTCATCGACCAGACGGAAAAGCCGAAATTCCGGCAGATTATCATGGAGATCGCCGACGCAGTCGATAGCGGCTCGAAACTTTCCGATTCAATGGAAAGATATCCGAAAATTTTCAGCGATTTTTACGTGAATATCATCCGCTCGGGCGAATCGTCCGGCAAGCTCGACGAAACCTTGAATTATCTGGCCGACGAGATGGAAAAGGATTATGACATGACTTCGAAGATTAAAGGTGCCATGATTTACCCGGCTTTTATCTTTATCGGCCTGATCGCCATGGCTATCATTATGATGGTTTTTGTCGTGCCGAAATTGACCGGCATGCTCACCGAATCCGGCGCCGAACTGCCGACGGCCACGAAAGTCCTGATCGGCATATCGGATTTTATGGTCGGATATTGGTGGACGGTCGTCGCCGGCCTGGCCGCCTTGCCGGCTCTTTACGTGGCTGTCAACCGGACGAAAGCCGGCCGGAAATGGATCGACCGGATAAAATTGTCATTGCCGGTTTTCGGCCGACTGTCCCAGCGCATCTATCTTGTCCGCTTCACCCGATCCATGAATACCTTGCTTCTGGGCGGCCTGACCGTCGTCGAAAGCCTCCGGATTACCGCCGGCGTGATCACGAACGAAATCTACCGAGACCTTATCAATGAGACGATCAAGGAAGTGGAGGAGGGCAATTCCATCTCGACTTCATTCATCAAGTCGAAACTCATGCCCAGGATGGTCAGCCAGATGATGGTCGTTGGCGAAAAAACCGGCAAGCTCGACGTCATTCTCGCCAGGGTGAGTGAATTCTATACGCGCGAAATCAACAACATCGTCGCCAACCTGATGACCCTGATGGAGCCGATTATTATGGTGATCATGGGCGCGGCCGTAGCCTATATGATTTCCGCCATCGTTCTGCCGATGTACAAAGTGGCCACGGCAGTTTGACATAAAACAAAAATTAAGTATAATAAAAGCATGATGAGTAAATTGTAATAATATGACTTTAACGCCCGAACAATTCAACAAACTTGTAACAAAAGAAGAATTCAATAGCTTGGAAAAAAGAGTCGAAAATATGGATTTAAAAATGGACAGGCTTCTTGAAGCTGTTGAAGTGATTGCCACTAAACATCAAGTTTTTGAGCTTGAATTAATCTCAAATCGGGCAGCTCACGAACGATTTGAATAGAAATTCGCCGAACTGGAATAATGTTTTGTTTAGAGTAAACACCATCCCGCAACAGCCGGAGGGTGTTTTTATTTTCCATAGCCGGCCTTCCATGCTATAATTATATTATAATTGTGGATAATTATTAATTCATAAACACGATCGCCGGGTCGTAATTTTATTTTATTGCCCGGTCCGTTCGTATCTAGGCAGGGGGTGAAAATATGATTAAATTAAACAAAAAAGGCTTTACCTTGATTGAGCTCTTGGTTGTCATCGCCATAATCGGCATCCTGTCGACCTTGGCCGTGGTCAGCTTGGGCGATTCAAGGACTAAAGCAAGGAACGCCAAGAGATATGCTGACGCGAAGGTTCTCCAAACTGCCGTTGAAATATATATGACAGAGAACAGTATGGCACCCGTAGTACCTGCGGCGGCTGCTGGTGCATGGGCTAGTGTTGGCAGCACACTTTCAACTTATCTTAAAACTGGCATGCCAGAGGACCCATCATCTCCGGCTAACACCTGGTGTTACTGCAGGGATACAGATCAGACGAAATATTTGATCGCGGTTGCCCTGGAAGGCACTGCCAGCTCTACCGATCTTGATGGGGCTGCTTCTACGTATGCAGTAGGCGAATGTATATGTAATAATGATTCGCAACCAAGCGCTGTCATCAACTGTAACGACGACACGGGTGGCAATCTTAACGGCGCCAATAAAAACGTTTATTGCATCGGTTCTCTGTAATTTGTTTTATAATAAAACCGCATGAACAAAAAAGGCTTTACGTTGATTGAGCTTTTGGTGGTGATCGCCATTATCGGTTTGCTTTCCACTTTGGCCGTCATTTCCTTGGGGAACGCCCGGGCGAAATCCAGGGACGCGCGCCGATTGTCCGATATCAGGCAGATGCAAAGTGCTTTGGCTTTGTATTACAACGAAGCGGCCACCTATCCGGCGGATGACGATGGCACGCCCAGCTGGTTTGCCGCCGCCACGATCGATTACGGCGGAACCACCTGGATGGCCCAGATTCCGACCGATCCGGGCGGCAATGCCTACACTTATACTCTGGATAGCGCCACAAGCTATACCATCACTTACCAGCTCGAGAACGACACCAACGGCATCACTGGCGGTGTTGCGCACAACGCCACCCCGGCAGGCTTGGTCAACGACTAAAAAATTCTTAAGGAGATCTCATTAAGAATTCAACCCCAAAAACGCGGCCGAACGGCCGCGTTTTTGGGGTTCGGTGATCGCCTTTATAGGCATTGTCCGGAAAATGTTATATAATCAAAGCATGCGCAGCGTTCAAAAAATCTGCAATTCGCTTTTTGAAATGTCGCTTCTGGCGGCCGTTTTTTTTACGCCTGTTTTTTTCGGTTTTTTCCTCAGGACAAGCGATGTTTTCGAGCTGAACAAGGCGGCTATCTTTAAAATTTTTGTTTCAGCCGGCTTGTTTTTTTGGGCCGCGGAGAAATCGGCCGGCTTATTTAGAGGCCTTCACCACCAACCACTCTCTCCGCTTTCGGCGGGGCGAGGGGAACTTGATCACATAGAGAAAGTTGAAAATGTAAATTTCCCCTCCTCAGCTAAAGAGGGGACAGGAGCGGAGCCAGACAAAGGAAGCCTGGCCGCGCGGGGTTTTTTGCCGTTCGTTCTTCCGTTTTTTTATCTGGCTTATTCCGCCGTCCGCGCGTTCTGGCCTGGCGGCGATTGGCGGACGGCCTTTTATGGCCAGTACAGCCGCTGGCAGGGTTTGGAAACGCAGATTTTCTATTTTCTATTTTTCATTCTCGCTTTCCTTTTTATTTCCTCGGGCGAAAACCGCGGCCGGCGGACAAGGCGTCTTCTCGCGGCCGTTTTTTTTTCCTCTATTCTGGCAAGCCTTTACGGCCTGGTCCAGGCAGCCGGCTATGATCCGCTTGCCTGGAGCGAAACCTCGAATCGCATCACCTCCACTTTCGGCCAGCCTAATTCTTTGGCTGCTTTCCTGATTATGGCCATCCCGGCCGGTGTTTATCTCTTGTTGGGCGAAGGTAATTTTTTTGGCGAAAGATATTTTCTCCGCCTTCGCGGGAATGACAAATCCGGGGAAAGACGCGATGGCCGAACCGCGCTATTCAGTCAGAGTCTTTTGGGTTTTTTCATTCTTTTTGGTCTGCTCATCGATCTTTTGGCCCTTTTCTTCACATTCAGCCTGAGTGCCTTTGCCGGCATCATGGCCGGCGGATTGTCAGCGGCGCTTTTTTATTTTTCCGCCGATAAAAAAGCGCGGGCATTTCTCAGAATGGGAAAAACCGCGCTGGCGGCCGCGCCGGTTTTAGTCATTATAATTTTTTCCGCCGCTTATTTTTCAAGTCAGTTTTTCGCGAATCGCGTCAAACATTCTTTTGATTTCCGGCAGGGGAGCCTGGCGTCTCGCCTGAATCTTTGGGAGGCGTCGGCCACGGCCATAAAAGAAAAACCGTTTTTCGGCTACGGCCTTGACCGGCAGAGCGAGGTGCTCGCCAGGCATTACCAAAAAGATTGGGCCGTCCATGAGTTCGTCAATGTCATTCCGGATCGCGCGCATAATTTTTTTCTCGACCAGCTCCTCGTCGGCGGCTTGGCCGGCCTGTCGCTTTATTCGGCGGTTGTTTTTTTCTTTTTCAGTCTTGCCTGGAAAAATCTGAAAGAAGGGAGCGATAATCCTCTTATTTTGGCGGCCGTCTGGGGAATCGCCGGCTATATTTTTTACGAGCAATTGAGCTTTGCCAATATCGCCGCGGAAATTTGTTTGTGGCTTTATTTCGCGCTGATCGCTGGCGGGATTGCCCTCACACCCTCTTTCTCGCCAGAGCGGGCGAGGGTCAGGGTGATGGCCCGCGCCCCATTCCTTCTCATCCCCGCAACCTTTTTTTTCGCCTATCTCGCCTTTGCCGAAATCAACGCCGAATTTAAAAAAATATTCGCCGACCATTTTTTTTACGAAGTGAAAAAGGCGCATTTTAACAAGGATTATTATCGCGGCTTCGAGATTTTTTCTTACATCGAAGACTTGAAAATTTACGACGCGCCTTATGCAAAGCAGTATGCCGCTTTGCTCGCCGGGATGCTCGACGAAAACGATTATCCGATCTATCGCCGGCCGGCTGAGAAAATATTGGAAAGAATCGGAGCCGGTTTGTCGGAAAACAGTCTGAGCGGCCGCTTTGCCAGGGCGGAAATCGCCAGGACCTTGGCGAAAAAGGCGGGCGATGAGAATTTTCAGACCGCGGAAAGAATTTTCAAGGAATTGATCGGCGAGGCGCCGGAGATGCCCCGCTATCATTTTTTCCTCGGCCGGCTTTATCTTAAGGCCGGAAAATTAGCCGAGGCTGAGGCGAGCGGCCGCCAGTCGCTTGCCAGCCTGCCGGATCTTTCCGATCCGCGCCAGAACGATGATCATAAAAAATCAACTCGCCAATTCGAAGCCCTGGCCAGGCGGGACCTGGGCGACTTGAGAGCGAAGCAAAAAAGATACGGCGAAGCGGTTGATTTCTACAAGCTCTCGCTCGCCGGTTCGCCGTCCGATTATTCGCTTTACGCGCGGCTGGCCGAGGCCGAAAACAAGAAAGGGGATTTTCAAAGAGCGATATGGTATAATAAGAGAGGCTATCATTTCGAGCCGGCGAATATCCGCTGGCCGCTCGCCCTCATGCGGATCCACCGGCAGGCCGGCGACAAGACGCTTGCCCGTTTTTACGCCGAAGAGGCCTTGAAGATCGATCCGAAAAACGAGGAAGCGAAAAAAAGCATTATAAAGGGATTGCCTCAATAAAATATCATGTCCGTCGCAACCCAAATTCTAATCTTCATGTCCGGTTTGACAATCGGTTCGTTTTTGAATTGTCTGATTTGGCGTCTGCGTGCAAAAGAAAGCATTCTTGGGCGGTCGTATTGTCCGCGCTGCAAAAAGCAGATTGCCTGGTACGACAATATTCCGGTTTTGAGTTTTGCCCTGCTTTTGGGAAAATGCCGGCATTGTGGAAAACCTATTTCCTGGCAGTATCCGGCGGTCGAGTTATCAACAGCCGTTTTGTTTCTAACGGCTTTTCTTGTTCATTTTCCGATTTATTATTATCCTCTGAATTTGCTTGTCTTGGCGCGGGATTTTTTCCTAATCGCGTCGTTTACGGTCATTTTTGTTTATGATTTGCGCTGGTATTTGATTCTAGACAAGGTTTCTCTTACTGCCGTGGCCGTTGTTTTTATCCTAAATTTTTTTATCGGGTTTTTCTCTAAGAATACGTTTGTTAATTTGGAGAACATTATAATTTCTGGTATAATAGGGGCAGGATTCTTTCTGGCGCAATTCGTTGTTTCCCGCGGCCGGTGGATCGGCGGCGGCGATATCCGGCTCGGTCTTCTTGTCGGCCTGGCGCTCGGTTGGCCGTTCGTGGTCGAAGCGATTTTTATCGCCTACCTCATGGGTTCCGTCATCGGCGTGGCGCTCATCGCCTTCGGCCAAAAATCCTGGGGATCGAAAGTGCCATTTGGAACTTTTTTATCGATCGCGGCCATTGTCGTTTTATTCTGGGGCAAGGAATTGATCGACTGGTATTTTACAATGCTCATGTGATTTTTCAAGCAGGTTTTTTAAAAAAATCATAAATCATAAATTTTAAATAGCGTACTCTATGAATTCTCAAAAATTTTTCTTTCGTCTCGCCATTGCCGTGGCTACGGCCGCCGGCTTGACAATCGCCGTCCAGTCGATTATCGCCGCCAATTGGACGCCGCCGACGGCGAGCGCGCCGGCTGACAACCTGAAGACCCTTATCAATTCTGGCTCGTCCGCCCAGGGTCTGCTCGGCAATTTCGGCATCGGCACTATGACGCCGAATAAAAGGCTTCACGTGTATCAGGCCGACAGTAACGCGGAAATTGATATCCAAAGCGTGCCTGGGGAGAATAACCATTGGGCGATTTATCATGACAGGAACACGAATAATTTGCGGTTTTGGAATAATGCGCTTGTCGGCGAAAAAAACATTTTAACAGTAGGCGCTTCCGGCAATCTCGGCATCGGCACGACGAATCCAGCCGAAAATCTGCATATCGGTAACGGAACAGGGTATGCTCATGTTCTTCTCCAGTCTAACGGCGGTGGAGCCTATATAAAGTTTAATAATCTCGAAAATGGCAATACTCAGTATATAGGACACCTAAATAGTACCGGCGCGATCCAGTTTGCGGTTGATACCTTGACGCCGCAGATGGCTTTGACTGCTTCTGGCAATCTCGGCATCGGCACGACGAATCCGACAGCCAAACTATCAGTAGATAAGAAGGACAATGAGGAGGGAATTAGAATAATTTCTAGCAATTATTCCCCTTTTGTTATAAGAAACAGCGCGGATAATAACGATTTTTTTAGAGTCAAAGAAGATGGCAGGCTGCATATTGGCTATAATGATGGAGCAAAAGACGGCGAGTCTCATACGAGATTATCTTTAGAACCACCATCACACACCGGAGGTGCTTTTGATTTCCGAACAAGAGATGATGTAACTTATGCTTTCATGGATATTGGATATGCCACAGAAGATCCCAGAGAAAATGTCAGTCGACAAATTTTAACTTTGAAAGGTAATTCTATTCTTAGCAACGTTGGCATTAACACGCCTAATCCAATAGAGAAATTAGAAATCACGGGCAATGAAAAAATCACGGGCAAGTTGGCTGTTTCTGATGACGGCAGCTATAATGTTGACGCGAACTATAATATCACCACTAAAAGTATTTATGCCAATAAGGGTGAATTCACCAATCTTTGCATCGGGTCGGGTAATGGCGCAGACTGCAAGGATAGTTGGAGTAAGATTACCCAATCGGGATTGCCGGCCGGCTCGAGCGGCCAGACCTTGCGTCATGACGGCACCGGCTGGGTAGCGAATGGAATTTTGTATAATGACGGCACTAACATATCGGTTAAGTCCGGATATTTGGATATTGCCAATACGAGTGGCAACTCTATTCTTTTTGACGGCGGACACGGCCGGATTACGGCGCATGACGGCTACGGCAATTTTAACATAAAAACCGGAGTTGACAACAATGATAAATATGTAACTACCGATGACGGAGCGGCGAAAATAAAAATGAATTATGATAGATCCGGTGGATCTATACGGCTTCAGACCGCGGCCCAAGGCATTCAAGGCAATCAGGTAACTTGGAATGAAGGAATATTTATAAGATCCGATGGCAACGTCGGCATCGGGACGGCGGATCCAGCCGAAAATCTGCATATCGGTAACGGAACTGGGTATGCTCATGTTCTTCTCCAGTCTAGCGGCGGTGGAGCCTATATAAAGTTTAATGATAGCGAAAATGGCAATACTCAGTATATAGGACACCTAGATGGTACCCGTGCGATCCAGTTTGCGGTTAACAACACCATGACGCCGCAGATGGTTTTGACTGATTCCGGCAATCTCGGCATCGGCACGAAGAATCC
>Ga0233425_10001960_pt1 | contig 42959 bp, 25 predicted proteins | sample Watercolumn_Towu_2_FD_181712 | JGI IMG/M metagenome (GOLD analysis project Ga0233425, IMG submission 181712) | Freshwater microbial communities from Lake Towuti, South Sulawesi, Indonesia - Watercolumn_Towuti2014_140_MG | ecosystem: Environmental > Aquatic > Freshwater > Lake | place...
CACCAGGTTCAGGTCGAGGGTGAAGACCACGTCCACGGGCTGGTCGGCAAACGCGGTCGCGGGCGTCGCGGACAGCGGCCTCGGAAACACGACGCCGGGGTTCACCATGACGATGCCGGAGTCCGCTGCCTTCCGATCCCCGGAGGTGACCGTGACCCACACGCGGGTCGGCCGCGACTCGAAGACCTCCCCCACCGCAGCGGGCCCGGCCAGCTCCACGCCCGGGACCTGGAAGTACGAGAACGGCTTGGCCCCCTCGTCGCCACCCTCGACCGTCTTGCTGAACCCACGGTCCGTGGTCACGGTCAGCGACTCGTAGCTGCCCTTGACGAACCCGCTCAGGACGATGGTGGTGGGCATCGCGCCCGTTACATCTCCGGTGGAGACGGCCCAGGACGGCCCCGCCAGCGCGCCCTGCGGAACGAGCCTCACCAGGAGGTCATTGGCGCTCTCCAGCGCCACACCCGAGATGTCGGGAATCGGAGGGATATCGTAGTCCACCAGCTCCCCGCCCGCGTCGACTCCGGGCTGGTCCGCCGCGAGGTCGGCCTCCGGTCCGTCCGGTGGAACGTACGCCCCGGTCTCCCCGCCGCAGGCGGCAAGGAAGAGGATCACGCATGACAGTCTGGCTTTCACTCCGTCACTCCAGGTGAGCCGCCCAGCCTACTTGAACTTGATGGTGTCGATGAGAACGACCGTGTCGTAGATGGAGTCGCCCATGTCCGTGCAGAAGAAACGCATGGTGACCGCACCGGTGCCCGCCAGCGCCATGACGTTGCTGGTCGCCTTGCGCCAGTGCGTGTTCCACACGCCGCCCTGGTCGAAGATCACGTCGGACTGGATGAGCCCGTCGTACGATCCACCGCACCCGCCGCATTCTTCCGGGGGACACAGGGCGTCCACGTTGACGCTCACCAGCGTGATGACTCCCTCGTCCGACTCCAGCGTGGCTTCGAACGTGTCCTGGAAGATCGACCCGCACCACTCCTTGAACTCCTCGGAGTAGAACTTCCAGTAGAAGCTGGCCTCCATCTTGTCTTCCGGGATGCAGAAAGTCTGGAAGATCTCGCCGACCTGGGGAGTGAACCCCATGCCCGTGGAGATGAGGCCCATGAACTTGCCTTCCACCGGCACCGTGATGCCGAGCCGCGACACGACGCGGCCGTCTCCGGACTTCTGCCAGCCGGTGAGCTCTCCGGTCTCGAAGCTCGGGTTGATGAGGTCCGCGTTGGTCACGTTCAAGTTCGGCGCACCCAGCAGCCGGATGGTGGTCCCGGGATTCTGCGGGTCCTCGGTGCCCACCGGAAGCGCTTCCCCGGTCAGCTTCATCTCCTCCAGCAGCGCGGAGAAGAACGCGGTGCCCTGCTCGTACGCGAACTGCGAGCTGACGTACCCGTCGTACCCGACGACCGCCTTGGCCCCGGCCCCGTAGAACTCCATTCCCAGGGTCCCGTTCCACAGCGAGCGGCAGGTGCCGAGATACACGAGGCTCTCCGGGTAGCCCCTGCCACGGTAGTATTTCACGAAGGAGGGGAGGAAGCCGTACCGGTCCGCGCCCATGACGATCCGGCCCCGCCGCAGGTCCACCTGCTTCCAGTCGATGCAGGTGCCGGACAGGCTCACGCCCTGCACCGCGGACTCGGTGATCTCGCAGTCCGAGCCGTCGGGACAGGTCCCGGGCCCGGTGCACGTCGGCGTCGTCTGCACCAGCTTGGAGCAGTCCACCGGCTCGCCGGTCCAGACCAGCTCCTGGCTCTTCATGTGGGTCCAGTCGAAGGCCTTCTTGGCATCCTCGCTCATCAACTTGAAGTAGGTGTCGCCATGTCCGGTCAGCGCGATCACGCCGTAGTCCCGCATCGACCGGTACTTGGCGAGCTTCGCCTGCTCGTTGTTGTACGGGCCGTCCAGCACGAAGGCCGGGCATTCCGACTTCTTCATCAGGTTGTTGGCGAACTTGCCCTCGTCCAGCTCGCCCAACTCCGCATTGGACGGGCTGAACACCGCGGCCCGCTTGGAAGCCACAAGGATCTCCTGCATCCCGCCGATGGGCTCCGCGGCCTGCTCGTACTCGCCGGCCCCCTCCTCCTGCCCCCCGCGCATCCCGTCCAGGTTGAAGTCGAACGCACCCAGGAGCCCCGACGCGTACCGGACCCACACGCCGAACCCCTGGAAGCTGGTCCCCACCTCGGCCACGTCGGGGTTCTTCTGGAGGAAGCTCACGACGGCCTGCCTGGCGGTGCCGGGATCGGACGTCGCCAGGGTGGTCTCGTAGAGCTGCTTGGCCTCCGCCTGGATCGCGTTGACGGCCTCGCACGTCTCCTTGGTCACGTGCTGCACCACGTCCACGCACGTCACCGGGGTGAACGCGGTGTACTGCTGGTAGCCGGCCTTCACCGCGACGTGCGCCCGGAAGCACAGCTTGCCCGGCTGGCCCACCGTGTAGTCCTTCTTGAACGAGTAGACGCCGTCCTCACCGACCTCGTCGCACGTCGAGTTCACCTGCCCGTCGTCGCTCATCTTGCCCACGTCGCTCACGCACTCGCCGTCCTCCGTGCTCTCGCACAGCTTGAGCGTGTTCGGCTCGAAATTCGCGTAGAGGCTCATGTCCAGGTTGAAGCACATGGTGGACTTGGTGCCGACGAACGCGGCACCGGGACGCACCACGATGACTCCGCCGAAGAGGAACGCAGGGTTGTACGTGATGACGATGGTTTCGGAAGCCTTGTCGTCCCCCTGCATCGCAGACACGGTGACCACGTTGTCTCCCTGCTCCAGGTCGACCTTGCCGGTCAGGAAGAAGGGCATGCCCTCCGCGTAGCCCGACTGGCCGGTGGTCGCGCTCTCCCACATGATGGCATCGGGCTTGCCCGCCACCAGGCCCGCAATCTGGATGCTGGCTCCCAGCGCCTGCGCCTTGCCGGTCGATGAGGGCCCGAGGATCTTGATGCCCAGCTCCGCGGACTTGAAGAACGTCTCCGGCGGCGGCTCCACGGTCTCCTCGACGTCCGGAAGCGGCCCGTTGTCCTCTCCCGCGTCGCTCCCGTCCGGGCCCCCGCCGTCCCCGGAACCCAGGTCCGGAACGTCGCCAGCGTCCGTCGCGCTACCGTCGCCGCCAAGGTCCCCGGCGTCCGCCACGTCCGTCGGGACGGTCGACTCTCCGGTCGCCTCGAACCCCGTATCCCCGCCAATGTCCTCCCCCGCGTCGGGATCGTCGCTGTCCACGCCGTCCGTGGTGCCTCCGGTCTCTCCGCCTCCGAGGTCGTTCTTGACGTCGCCGGAGCTGCTTCCCCCGGAAGAGGAGCAGCTTGCGAGAACCGCGATGAGCGCCAGCACTGCCAGTTTCTTCATCTCTTCACCTCGACGTGGTCGCCACCCCCGTCAGCCGGCTGTTGCCGGACCTTGGGACATGGTTAAGCAGATAGATTCTACAAAGAGTATCCATGAGGTCAAGACCAATCTAATCTGGAATCTAGATGCGGCCAGGGGCGCTACTTGAACTTGATCGTGTCGAGGAGGACGACCGTGTCGAACACGGAGTCGCCTATGTCGGTGACGAAGTAACGCAGCGTCACCGCACCCGTCCCGACGAGCTGGGCAACGTTCTGCTCCGCCTTGCGCCACGCGGTCATCCAGCACCCGCCCTGGTCCAGCACGAAATCGCACATCAGGAGGCCGTCATACTGGGATCCGCACGTCGCACACTCCTCGGGCGGACAGAGCACGTCGATGTTCGCGTCCACGAAGCTCACCACGCCCGCGTCCCCTTCCAGGCTCGCCTCGAAGGTGTCCTGGAACTTGCTGCCGCACCACTCCTTGAACTCTTCGGAAGCCAGCTTCCAATAGAAGCTCATGACGGTCTTGCCCTCGGGCACGCAGAAGGTCTGGTAGATCTCTCCGATCTGCGGGGTGAAGCCCATGCCGGTCGAGACCAGCGCCATGAACTTGCCTTCCACCGGCTGCGAGATGCCCAGCTTGGTGATGACGCGTCCGTCGCCCGACCTCTGCCACCCGGTCAGGTCGCCGGTCTCGAAGCTGTCATTGATGAGCTCCGAGTTGGTCGCATTCAGGTTCGGCGCGCCCAGCAGCCGCATCGCGGTGCCGGGATTGTCCGGGTCCTGAGCGTAGTCCACGGGCATCGCGTCTCCGGTGAGCTTCAGGGCCTCGATCACGTTCATGATGAAGTCGCTGCCGACCGAGTAGGCATAGCTCGTGGTGACGTAGCCGGTATAGCCCACGATGGCCTTGGCGCCCGCGGCGAACAGCTCCATGCCCAGCGTCCCGTTCCACAGCGAGCGGCACGCTCCGAGGTAGACGAGGCTGGACGGATACCCGCGGCCCCGGTACGCGGCGATGAACGCGGGGAGCACCGCGTACGTGTCGGGCCCAAGGGCGATGCGCCCGCGGCGCAGATCCACCTGCTTGAAGTCCATGCAGATGCCCGCGATGCTCTTGCCCATCTTGTCCGCCTGCGTCACCACGCACTCGCTTCCGTCCGGGCACGGCGTCGACGCGTTGCAGGAAGGCGACTGCTGCACGAACCGCGAGCAGTCCACCACCTCGCCGGACCAGAGGGCTTCCTGGCTGAACGGGTGCTTCCAGCCGAAGCCCACGCGGGCCTCGGCGCTGAGCTGCTTGAAGTAGCTGTCCCCGTGCCCTGCCAGGAGGATGACGCCGTAGCGCCACAGCTCGCGGAACCTGTCGAGGGTGGCCGCAGCGTCGGTGTGCGGCCCGCTCACCACGAATGCCGGGCACACCGACTTCTTCAGGAGCCCCCCTCCCCAGAACGCCTCGTCCTGCTCGCCCAGCTCGGAATACGCGGGCGCCAGCACGATGGAATCCTTGGAGCCGACGCGCACTTCCTCCCCGCCGATGGGCAACGGCTGCCCCTCGGTGGCAACGTCAAGGCCCCCGCCGCCACGCATCCCGGGCGGATTGAGCGGGTAGGCGCCCAGCAAGCCGTTCTGGAACCGGAGCCACAAGCCGTGGCCCATGGCGCTGGGCCCGACCTCGGCCACCTCCGGCTTTCCCTGGAGGAACTCCTGCAACGCTGCCCGCGCGGTGCCCGCATCGGTCTCGGCCAGCTTCTCCTGGTACAGCTGCTTACCCGCAACGAGCGTGGCCCGCATCGACTCGCACTCCTCGGGAGTGATGTAGCTCACGACGTCGACGCACGTCACGGGGCTGAAGGCCGAGTACTGCATGTAGCCGGACTTGACCAGCGCGTGGGCACGGAAGCAGAGCCGTCCGGCCTGGTTGACCGTGTAGGTCTTGCGCCACGAGTACACGCCGTCCAGTGACACCTCGTCGCCGCTGATGGTGACCTGGCCGTCGTCCACCATCTTGTGGACCTCGACCGTGCACGTCCCCTCCGGCGTGCTCTCGCACAGGTAGAGCGTGTTCGCATCGAAGTTCGCGAACAGCCCCGCATCGATGGTGAACACCAGCTCCGTCGGCGCCCCGACGAACAGCGCCTGCGGCCGCACGAGCAGGTCGCTTCCGAAGAGGAAAGCGGGGTTGTAGGTCACGACGATGCTGTCCGTGACGGATACTCCGCCGAACGTCGCGGTGACCGTGATCCGGTTGTCGCCCATGTCCAGGTCCACCTTGCCCGAAAGCCAGAACGGCGCGCCCATTGCGGGCCCGGACAGCCCGGTGGTCTGGTTGTTCCACGTGATCGAGTCGACCTTCCCCGCCACCAGGCCGGCCACCTGGATCGAGGCGCCCAGCGACGTTGCGTGCCCGGTGGCCGAGGGCCCGAGGATCCGCAGCCCCGGCTCGGCAAATCCCTCCTCCAGCGGAGGGTACTCCGCGGTCCCGTCGCCTCCGGCGTCCTGCCCTCCCTGGTCCGGAGTCGCGACATCCTGCGTGCCGCATCCGCCGTCCGTCCCGCAGTCTCCGGGTGCCGCGTCCACCGGGGCGCCGTCCGGAAGCGGACCACCGTCGGCAGCGTCCCCGTCGCCGGTCACCAGGTCCGCAAGCGCGTCCGCGTCGTGGGACCCGTCCGGCCACGGCCCGAAGTCCGGTCCCGGGGCATCCGCGTCCCCGCCCGCGTCCACGGCCGGCCCCTCGGCCTGCTGGTCCGGAGGCTCGATGCTGCCGTCGGTCTCCTGCCCGGACACGTCTGCCGGCGCGGCCCGGTCCCCGTTTCCGTGGTCCTTGAACGACAGCCCGTCCCATTCCCCGGCGTCCCCTCCGCCCCCTCCCGACGACGAGCACGCGGCCAGGAGCGCCACTACCGACACAGCGAGGATCGTGCGCATATCCCGAGATCTCCTCCAGCAACGAGCTTGAAGTGTACCCGTGAGCGCGTGCCATGGCAAGCGTGACCGCGGTGGCCATGCCAAACTGATCTGCGGTCAGGGACCGCGGTCGCAGGGACGGGACGTCAGCGGGCGCCGGCAGTCGCGGACGGCTCCCGCTTGCGCTCCACCATCACCGCGCCCGAATCGCCGTCCACGGTCACGTGGTCGCCGTCCTTCAGCAGGAAGGTCGCATCCTTCACGTTCACCACCGCGGGCACGCCGTACTCCCGGGCCACGACGCAGGAGTGGGACAACGGGCCGCCCAGCTCCGTCACCACCGCACCGGCAACCAGGAACAGAGGCGTCCACCCCACGTCCGTGAGCGGAGCGACCAGCACGTCCCCCTGCCGCATCTTGCCCTGCTCAGACGGGCTGCGCACCACGACCACCCGGCCGGACGCGGTGCCCGGGCTTCCGGGAAGCCCGCTCAGGCGCACGCCGCCCGACACCGGCACCTGCGGGGCGACCAGGCGGTCCCCCTCCATCACGAAGGTGCCCGGAGGGTCCGGCAGCAACTCCAGCGCCTCGTGCTCCAGGCGCCTCAGCACCGCGCTGAGCGACAGCTTGCCTGCGTCCGCGCGCCCGCCCAGGAAATCCACCTGCTCGGGACGCGTCACGTAGAACACCTCGTCGCTCCGGCGCAACAGCCCCGAGGCAACCATCCTCCGGCCGACCTCCAGGGCCAGCGCCCGGTAGAACCCGATGGTCTTCACCACCGCGTTGCGCATTTCCTCGCGGCTGCGGGCCGCCTCGTGAGACGAGCGCAGCAGTCTCTCGAAGGCAGGCCGCATCACGGCAGGCAGGCTCCTCACCAGCCGCTTGGTCGTCTCCTCCCTGCGGCGGATCCGGTCGCGGACCATGGCTTCCGGGTCCGCAGGCCGCGGGTCCAGGAGGTACTTCTGCAGCACGGACAGGGGGAACGTCGGATCCTCCCGCCAGCGCGGGACGGACATCTCGGCTTCGCGCGCCGCACGGTGCCCGTGGCTTTCCAGGAAGGCACCGATGGCGCTGCGCAACGACCGCTCTCCCGCATCCCCGTCCGACAGCTCGACAAGGAGCCTGTCCACTGCCGTGTCCAGCACCTTCCGGCGCAGCCGCTCCGATGCAGCCACCTTGCGCGCCATGCGTAGAAGGTCGAGGCCGGGCTCCGCGCTCCGGATGCCCGACAGCCCGGAGAACAGCAGCCGCTCCACACGCTGCGCCCGACCTCCCAGCACCCGCTTGAGCGCAAGCGACGTGAGCAGGTAGTTCATGAGGAAATGCGCGGACACCTGCAGCGTCAGCGTGCCCGTGTCCTCGAACACCTGGTCGGTCCGCCGGTACAGCGCCAGGAGCTCTTCGTCGGAAAGCGTCTCCAGGCGCGTCTGTCCCAGCTGGACGCAGAACTTCTTGAACGCCTGCGACCAGAGCGCGACCCGCGCGGGCTCCACGGCCCGCGACACCGCGAGCCATGCGGCCGTGCCCGGCAGCCGGGCGAGAAACCCCGCGCTGGACAGCCTGCGGTAGGTGCCATCCAGCTCCGCGACGCCGCCACCGCCGCCCACCCGCATGAGCATGTCCGCGGAGATGAACGGCACCTGCGACGCGACGGACATGAACTCCGAGAGGTTCAGGAACACGCGGCCCCGCACGCTTCCCACGATGCGGTACTGCGAGGGCACGGTGCATCCAAGCCCCGAGAACGCGTGCACGAAGCCCTTGCGCGAGAACCCCTCGATGATGCTCCACGTGAACGGCGTCGCCACGCCGGGAAGCGCTTCCCCGACGTTCGCGTTGCTCCACACCGTGCGGCTCTCGCCCTTCCGCTTGCCCGTCACCGGCCGCGCCTGGAGCAGCCACACCCTGCCGTCCCCCTCGGCCCACTCGATGTCCTGCGGGGCCCCGAACGCGGCTTCCACGTGCCGGCCCAGCGCCAGGAGCTTTCGTACCAGCCCCTCGTCCACCGCGGGCTTGCGGGCCCGCTCCCCGTCCAGGTGCTCCCACCGCGTCCCGCCGCCGGCAACGGGCACGAGGATCTCCGATTTCTCCCCCGCCTGCACGTCCAGCACGCGGCCCGACCGCTTGTCCAGCACCAGCGTGTCCGAGCCCCGGCCAGACACCACCGTCTCCCCGAGGCCCCAGGACGCGGCCAGCAGGCATTGCCCCGTGTTGCCGGTCAGCGGGTTCACGGTGAACAGGACGCCCGCCCGGCGTGCATCCACCATGCGCTGCACCACCACCGCCATCTCCGGGAACTCCCCTGCGCCGGTGTGGCACGAGCGGTAGGTGAGGCTCTCCAGCGTGAACATCGAGCCCCACGCCTTGCGGACCGCGGCCAGGATCTCGCGGTCCCCGCGCACGTTCAGAAGCGTGGCGTTCTGGCCGGCCATGGAGCTTTCCTCCACGTCCTCCGAGGTGGCGGACGACCGCACCACGACCGGCCCGGAGGAGAGCAGCCGGAGCGTCGCGACCGCACCGCATATGGCGTCTTCCAACCCCCGCGGGAGCGCGACCTCCTCCATGCGCCGCGCCATGCCGTCGATGCCCGCACCAGGCAAGCTGCCGTCCACGGCCAGCGCCAGCACCTCCCGGAACGCCCGCGTCGTCACGATGAACCCCGCGGGCACCTGGAAGTTGCCGTGCATCAGCCGCTGCAGGTTGTACCCCTTGCCGCCCAGCACGTCCTTGCCGTGGCCCAGGTCCCCGGTCAGGGGCACGATGTAGTCGAGCGCCAACGCTTCCTCCCCGCACCCCATACTAGACCATGTGGCCGTGCATGGGCAATGCCGATGGCCGCACTTTCAGGTTCCCTCCCCTCCCCGTTCGTGCTACACACCAATAGGACAGGAGGCGCTACGATGCAGCGGTTCACGGCCGCGTCTTCCGCAGTCATCGCCCTGCTTCTCGTATCGGCAACGGCTGCGGCGGAGCCCTTCCCGCTTCCGATCCAGACCCTCGCTGCAGAGGCCCGCAGCGTCACGCCCGATGCGTACCCCGCCGCGGACCGCGTCACCGTCTGGTCCATGACCGACGTCACCATGCTCGACTCGGGCGAGTCCCTCCGCCACGAGCAGACAGCGGCCAAGGCCCTCACGGAAGCCGGAGCCCGCCAGCTCAAGATCCTCCGGTTCGACTACGATCCCGCATCCTCGGACGTCACGGTGGTGTCGGTCGCGGTCATCCGGGCAGACGGCTCGGTCGAGAGCGTCGACGTGGCCCCCCTGCTCGACCTGCCCGCACCCAAGCACATGATCTACTGGACCATGCGCGTCAAGCTGCTGGACCTGCCCCGCCTCGATCCCGGAGACACCGTGGTCTGGGAGACCCGCTTTCGCGGGTTCCAGATCGCCTATCTCGACGGTGACGAGGAGCGCTTCGTTCCGCCGCAGCTGGGGGAGTTCTACGACGTGGTGGTGTTCGGCGCGGCCTGGCCGGTGGTGCGCCAGGCCTACCGCCTCACGACGCCCCGATCCAAGAACGTCCAGTACGCGGTGTACAATGGCCCGCTGGCTTCGCGGCTGGACACCGGCACGGACACGACCCGGCTGACCTTCTCCCTTGCGGACATCCCCGCGTACCCCGCGGAAACCGCTGCCTTCGCCCCGTCCGATGCGCAGCCCAAGGTCGTGCTCGCCACCCTCATGGGCTGGCCCGACAAGTCCCGCTGGTTCTGGACCACCAACGAGCCCAGCTTCCTGGCGACTCCCGAGATAGATGTGAAAGTGCGGGAAATCATCAAAGGTAAGAAAACCGATGCGGAGCGCATGACCGCGCTGAACCGCTGGGTCGCTGCCAACATCCGCTACAGCGGGCTCAGCATGGGCCAGGGCGAAGGCTACACGCTCCACCCGGCTACCATGACGTTTCGAGAGCGCTGCGGAGTCTGCAAGGACAAGGCCGGCATGCTCGTGGCCATGATGCGATCCGCGGGGTACAAGGACACGTTTGCCGCGATGACCATGGCAGGCGCCCGCGTGGACGACATCCCTGCGGAGCAGTTCAACCACAGCGTGGTCGCATGGCGCAACCCCGCAGGCCAGTTCGTGCTGCTCGACCCGACCTGGGCCCCCCTCTCCCGCCAGGACTGGTCCCGTGCCGAGGCCGAGCAGCACTACGTGGTCGGGACTCCCACGGGCGAGCAGCTGGCCATCACGCCGCCGGTCTCAGCCGACGACAACGCGCTCGTCACGACCGTCACCTCTTCGCTGTCCATCGCAGGCGACCTGGACCTCCTTCTGCGCCTGGAGCCCGTCGGCTACATCGAGGACACGCTGCGCCGGCTCTTTGCCAACCGGCCCGCGGACGAATGGCAGCTCGTGGCGCTCTCCATGGTCCGGAAGCCGTTCCCCTGGGCAGCGCTCACATCCATGGACGTGGACTCGGCCCGCATCGAGGATCTCGACTCGCGGTTTGCTGCCAGCTTGCGCTTCCGGGTGCCTTCCGCGGCTGGGGGGGTGGAAAGCGGCGCGTTCACGATCCGGCCCTTTGCCCTGAGCCTGCCCGTTCCGGACCCGCGCACGGGCGAAAACCTCATGACCGAGCGCGTGGACGGCCGCCAGCGCGGCATCCTGTTTCGCTGCGCCAAGAGCCTGCGCTTCAAGGAGACGCTCACCCTCCCCTACCCTTCGACCATGGCTGCAATGCCCGCGATCCGCGTGTCCAACGACCTCGGCTCGGTCACCGCTTCCGCGTCCCTCGCCGGCGACCGCCTGACCCTCGAGGCAGCGGTGCGGTTCCACACGCGGTCGGTCCCGGCCGCCAGCCTCGCCCAGTACCAGGCGCTGCTGGATGCGATCCAGTCGGTCCGGGACGTGCGCCTGCGGATCGAGCGCCAGGGAGCTGCCCGGGCAGCGTCTCCCGCGACGGCCGACCCCGAGCCCCCCGCGGCGTCGGCCCCGGACGCCACCGTCGACGACCTGTCGGTCGCGGTGACCGTCCACGCGGACGGCAGGGTGGACGTGCGGCGCCGCACGGTCACCACCCTCCGCTCCTTCTATGCGATGAACCTGCTGGCCGACCCGCGCATCGAGCTGGACGAGTCCAGGCAGACCCTGGTGGTCCACGAGGCCCGCACCACGCTTCCCTCCGGGACGACGCTGGATGCGCCGGCCCACGCATTGAACGCCTCCACCCCGGATGCGGTCGCCGCAGCCCCCGCGTTTGCCGCGGTCACCGAGCTGGTGGTCACGCTCATCGGCATCCAGCGTCCCTGCAGCGTGACTCTGGACTACGAGATCAGGGACAAGGCCCCGTGGCGCCCGTTCTCGGCCGCGGTCATCCCGCTGGCCGACCGCTTCCCGGTCGCCGCGTCGCAGGTGACGGTGACCGTGCCGGCACGGGCCCGTTTCTCCTCCGCTCTCGTCGGGGACGGCGGACCGGTGACCGCAGCGGCTCCGGCGCTGCGTGCGGCCGATTCGACCTACACATGGACGTCAGGCCCGCAGCGCGGCTACAGGCCGGACCTGCCCCTGGAGGCTGCGGCCATGCCGCGGCTGGTGTTCTCCACCGCGGGGGACTGGGACACCGCACTGGCCCCCGCCCTGGCGCAGCCCGCTGCCCCTCCGGGCACCGGGGCCGCCCCGGGCACGGTTTCCGGAAGCGCCCCTGCGTCGCTTCCGGACGGGGCCGCCCCGCCTCTGGACCTCGTGCCTGCGCTCATCCGGATGCGCGATGCGCTGGTCCGCATGCCCGCGCTGGCCTCCCTCGAGCCCTGGGCCCCACGGCCCCCCGCGGAAGTCCTCTCTTCCCGGCAGGCCACCCCCATGGAGACTGCGTTGCTGCTGCGGTCGCTGGTGGCGTCCCCCGCGTCGTCCCCACGCATCCTGCTCTTCTCCAGGCCACTGGCCCCGTTCCCCGAGACGCCGGACAGCCTGCCTCCGGTTCCCGCCCTGCTGCCCGACCTGTACGTCGAAGTGCAACAGGCCGGTGTGCCGGTGCTGGTGGATGCCTCGGACCTGTCCCTCGACCCGTACGTCCCGTATGCGGATCAGCGGCTCGTCGCAGTTCTCGCCCCCGGGGGGCGTACCACGTTCGGGATGGCTCGGGACGTGCTTCCCCCGTCGTCGGCCTCGGTGGTGGTGACTGTCGAAGTCACTGCCGCGGCCGGCACCCTGAAGCTGTCGGGCGAGGCCCGAACGTCTGGCGCTGCCAGCGCGTGGTACGACGTGGCGTTGTCCACCTCCTCCGCTCCCTTCCACCCAGGCATCGCACGGCTCACGTCGCCCGCGTGCCAGGTGGACACCGTGGAGATCCTGTCCCGCACTCCGGCCGAGACGTCGTTCGCGTTCACGGCCCATGTGCCTCTCGAGCCCGGAGCCCCGGTGGAGCTCGATCTGGGCTTCCTTTCCCAGCGCGTGGAAGCCGCGCTGCTCCCGCTCGCGCTGGGCGACGCGTCGGCCCAGGAGGTGTCCGGCGACATGGAGTACACTGCGACCTTCCGGTTCGACGTGGGTGCGGCCCGTCTCTTCCCCGGAGTCTCAGCGGGGTCGTCGGGCACGCGGCAGGCCAGCCACTCGGTCACGTTGGGGCCCGCGGGAGCGGGACAGGAGATGGTACGGCGATTCGCGCTGAAGGCCCGGGGCACGCAGGCCGCATCGAGGTTCCCGGTTTCCGCGCTGGTCGAGTTCATCGCAGCAAACCGCGGCAGGGCCGTGGTGGTGGCCCCATAGCAGGCAGAGGGAGTCCCGGATGGATCTGTTCGAGGTCGTTGCAGCAAGCGTCGCCCCCGCGTTCATCATCATCGGGCTCGGCTACCTGTTCGGCCGCAGGGGCCTGGTGGACATCTCGCAGTTCGTGAACTTCGTCATATACCTGGGAACGCCGAGCCTCATCATCGACGCGCTGGCCACCCACAACATCGACCCGTCCAGCATGCTGACCACGGCCCTGGCCGCGGCGTTCGTCGTGTTCGGGGTGGGAGCCCTCGCGTTCGCCTACACCCGCATTACCGGGGACCGCAGCAGCGAGGTCCTGCTCTGCTCCATGTTCGGCAACACCGGCAACATCCCGTGGCCCCTGGCGCTGTTCGCATTCGGCGATGCGGGGCTCGCATACCAGGTGGTGTACGCGGTGATGACCGCCACCCTGCTCTACTCCGTGGGGGTCGGCATCGCCGCGGGCAAGTCCCGCGGGGCGTTGTCGTTCCTGAAGCTCCCGCTGGTCTACGCCTCGGTCATCGGCGTGGTGCTCTCGGTCTTCGATGTCCATCTGCCTGCGGTGATCATGCGTCCCATCGGCATGCTGGCGGACACCACGATCCCCCTGCTGCTCTTCACGCTCGGCATCGAGATAGGTCGGGCCCGGCCCGGGCTCAGCCGCCCGGTGCTTGCCATCGTCTCCCTGCGCGTCCTGGGAGGCGCTGCCGCGGGGCTCCTGTTCCTGGCCCTCGTGAACCCTCCGCTGGAGGTGCGGCGCGCAGTCATCCTGGCCTCGTGCGCTCCCAGTGCGGTCCACGCATTCATGCTGAGCGCCAAGTACAACGGACAGGCGCCGCGTGCAGCTTCCGCGGTGTTCTATTCCACCCTCGCTGCCATGATCTACCTGCCCTTCGTCCTCGCATACCTGATGACCCTCGAGTAGCCCCGCTGCGGGTTGCTCCAATGCTCGCCCCCCCCGGCACTCCTGCCTCAGCGGTGGTACAGGACCGCGAACTCGTCGTCTTCGGGCCGGTACTCGAGATAGACGGAAGCACCGCAACGGCCCGTGAACACGAAGTGGTTCTCACCCTTGTCCCTCGGCTTGAGGCCGCACTGCTTCTTCATGCCGCCCAGGAATGCCTTGATGGGGTCGAGCCGCCGGGGCTCGAAGGGGTTTCCCCCGCCCGACACCTCACGGTCCGGCGCTACGGTGACTCGTGCCAGGACGGCTTCCAGCTTGCCGCCTGCAAACGCAAACAGCAGGACCTTGCCTTCGGCCGTGGCACGGAGGAACACGACGCCCCGCTCTCCGGGCCTCTCCAGCAGCGAATGCTTTGCTCCGCTCCGGTTGAGCATCACGAGGAGCCCGCTGCGCACGAGCCCGTCTGCCAGTTGCTGCGGCACGACCGCGTCCAGCTCCTCCACGACGCCTTTCAGGGACGCACAGGCCTTGCGCACTTCCTGGATCGAGTTCCCGAGGGACACCGAGGACGGCACCGGCCCCGGGAGGGCACGCGCGCTGGACCACGCCAGGAGCAGGACGGCAGCCACGACGAGCCTCACCGGAACCTCCTCAGGAATGTGGACACCACATCCCGCTCCAGTCTTTCCGGGTCTCCCTCGATGCCCGGAACGGACTCCTGCTGGAGCAGGACGCCGCTGCCCGCGTCCATTCGCTTGACCGCGGCAGTCACGCGGTTGTCCTCCCGCGACAACGTGACGGTCACGACCTGCTGCGCACCCAGCTGCGACGCGGCAGCAAGCGCCGTGGTCCCCCCCTTGAAACCCGGGGGAGCCGGCACGATGTCGCACACGCTGCCCTGCACCAGCGCCCCTTCCAGCGCCTGCACCAGCCTGCCGCACAGCTTGCCCGCACCCGCGTCCCCCCCGCAGACCGGAGACACCAGCAGCTTCACCTCGAACACCTTGCCGCCGAGCCGCCGCAGCGCGGCCTCTGCCTCGAGACAGACCTCGGAGGATTCGTCCGCGTGCTTCACCTGGTACAGCACGGGCTTGGCCCCCGCATAGCCGAGGGTTCCCAGGGACTTGACCGCTTCCCGGCGAACCATGCTGTTCTCGTCCCGGGCCGCGACCTCGGCCAGTGCGGGGCCGATGCGGCCGTCCTGCATGCGTCCGAGCACCTGGGCAGCGCTTGCACGCACCCGGAAGCTCCGGTCCGCCAGGGACTCGAGGAGCACCTCTACGGACTCGCTGCCCCACGTCTTCAGGATCCGTTCGGCCGCCGCGGCGACGGCCCGGTTCTCGTCTCCGCAGCGCTGCAGGATGGCCGAGTACACCTCGCGGCCGGCGAACGCTCCCAGCGCTTCCACCGACGCGAGTCGCACCTCGCTTGACGGGTCCTGCGACAGCGCGATGAGGTCCGGTATGGCCCACGTATAGCTTCCACGGGCCAGCTGGTTGGCGCATGCGACCCGAATGGCCTCATCGTGGTTGGAGCGCAGCTCGTTCCGGATCCGCTCGTACCTCCCGGCATGCCCCCACGACTCGATGTCCGCGACGCTGGTGGCGCAGCCCGCCAGCATCGCGGTCACACAGACGAGAATCCCTGGCACGCGCAGCATCGCCATGCTACTTCCTCACGATCACGCCCGGACGCCCGGACGAGCCGTCACGGCCCGAAGGCATCCGATCGAAGTTGGCAGGTCCGTTCATCCCGCCCTGGCCGAACTGGCCGGACGAGCCCATGCTTCCCCCGCTTCCGCCGTATGCGCCCCACCCTCCGTTTCCGCCCCCGCCGCCCCCGCCGCCCGGCCCGCCGTAGCCCGCGGCGCCCTGCGCTCCGTTGTCGCCCGGAGCACCGCGGTCGCCTCCGGCCCCGGGAACGCTTCGGAAACCGACGCTGGAGTAGAACCGGGACCGGAACGCTGCCGGACCCTCGACCTCCACGGTGATGCGCCCTCCGTCCCCGCCCCGGCCCGCGTCCCCGCCCGGGCCGCCCGTGCCTCCCTCGGCCCCGCTTCCTCCGTTGCCGCCGTCGCCGCCGTTGCCGCCGTCGCCACCCCGGCCGCCGTTGCCCGGCGGCCCGGCGTAGATCCCCCGCGCCGCATCCCCGGGTCCGCCAGAGCCTCCGTTGCCCCCTGCGCCGCCCCAGCCGCCCGGCCCGCCCGGGCCTCCGTGGCCGCCACAGCCTCCGTCCCCCCCGCGGCCTCCCTGGCCTCCGTCCCCTCCGCGGCCGCCCACGGACGTCACGGCAAACGCTTCGCCCTGGTGGAAGATGTAGTTCAGCACCTCGGTCCGATACGCGGCCCCGTGGATGTCGTGCCAGGTCGCGTGCACCTCCATGTACACCAATTCCTCGTCCGGGTAGAACTTCGAGTAGACAGGCCGGACGAGCACCTCCAGGGTGGGTCCGTCCTCCCCGCGCTCGCCGTCCTGGCCCCTGCCGCCATCCTCCCCGCGCCACCCGTGGCCGCCACCGGCTCCGTCGCCGCCGTTCCCGCCGTTGCTGCCGTCGCCGCCGTCCCCGCCCTGCTCCCCCGGTCCGTACGCCGCGTTTCCCGCGTACCCGCCCTGGCCCGGGCCGCCCGCGCCGCCCGCTCCTCCGTTGCCTCCGCACTCGCCGGGCGAGGAAGCGCTTGCGCCGGGAGAGCCGTCCGACCCGTTGTATCCGGTGCCGCCGTTGTAGCCGGAAGCTCCTGTCAGAGCGTTGTTGTACCAGGCGCCCCAGAAGCTGAGGCCCGTGGGCCCCGGCGGCTTGGACGCGCCGTCCCGTGCATACGGGGAGTACAGGTCCGAGTGGTAGAGGGGCCTGAGCACGAGCGTGTCCGAAGCGGAGCCGAGGCTCAGGGTATAGCGATAGCCGCTGTCCAGCGCGCACAGCACGTCCCGCACCGGGCGCAGCCGGAAGTCGCCGGCCACGGTCGCGCACGTGCCGCCCGCCGCGAACGCGGACAGGGCCAGCTTGCGTGCGGTAACGACCTGGGCAGTGGCCCCGTGAGGCACGTCCGTGTAGTACAGGCGGTCGTCCGCGGCCAGCACCGACACCATGCCGAGCACCGGCAGCGGCGGGTCCTCGGCCGCCATGCCCACAAGCTGCGGCCTCCCCACTCCGCCGCGCACGTCCGCGGCCGGATGCACGACGACCACGCGCACAGACGCAGATTCCACACCCGCGGCTGCGAATGTGCGCGCCACCACGCCTGTGAAGCTCTTCGGCTCGGGCAGCTCCGGCGCGGCGGTGGAGCCCACGCAGGCAGCGGCCACGAGCGCTGCCGTCACGACGGGCCACGACGCGACGGGACGCAAGGGTCGAAGGCTGCTGCAGCGCTCCCGGCTCATCAGCGGGTCCTCACGCGCAGGATCTGCTGCATCAGGTCCGGACGCCCTGCGGAGCCGGACATCGCGGCCAGAACCCGCAAGACCCGATCGTCCGTTTCCCGGGCAAGCACGCGGGCGACCAGCGCATCGCCGGCCGCGTCGTCGTAAAGCTCCATGCGCGCCAGCGACCATGCGACAAGGAACCTGAGCCGCGGCTCGGCCGCATCGGCCCAGGCCACCACCCGGTCCGCGGCCAGCGCGGCGATCTCCCGGTTGTCGCCAAGCACCCCCGCATACCACACGACCAGCGACAGCAGCAGCCCCTGCGTCTCCTCGGCCTCGTCGAAGGAGAGGTCGATCACCCGGCCCACGGACTCCCCCGACCGGGCAAAGGACGCGAGGTACTTGTCCTTGGCCCCCTCGATGTGGGCCATGGCACGCAGCACGGATGCATAGACCTCCGCGGGCGTCGGCGGAGCCTTGGCGTCGACAGGCCGTGTCGCGTGCTCCAGCGCCACCGCGAGGACCACGAGGTTCACCACGTGCTCGCTCACCAGGTCGTACATCTCCGGAGGCTCCTGCGACTGGCCCGCGGCAAAGGTCGTCATCGCGTGGGCCAGCCGTTCCATCTCCTCGGTCTGGCCCACCAGGTCCGCCACGGTCTTGCCCAGGCCTTCCAGGACGTAGTATGCGGTGGTCGGGTCGATGGGCCCTTCCAGCGCCGCGACGTAGGTTGCCGCGGCTTCCTTCCGCCGGATCTCGCCGAGCGCGACGGCCGCCCACGAGCGCAGCTGGACCGCACAGCCTGCACACGCGACCAGCGCTCCCACGTCCCGCACCACAGAGTCGGGAACACGCTCCAGCTGCGACAGGGACCGCAGCGCCCAGCACCGGAGGGCCAGTTCGTTGGCCCCGTCCGCTGCAAACGCTGCCAGCTCAACGGCAGCAGCGCTCTCTTCCCCGGTGCCGCGGGACTCGGACTTCTCCATCAACGAGTCCGCGGTCACGCACCCCCCGCTGAGGAGCACGCACAGGAGCAGGCCGACGGGCGCTCGACAAGCCATCACAGCGCCCCCCTGCCGGAATCCGACTCCGCCCGTCGCTTGCCGCACTCCAGCAGCCCCTTTCGCGCGGCACGCGAAACAAAGAGGTCCGTGTCCGACACGTGCTCCTCCAGGGCCGAGACCGCCTCCGGCGTGCACATCCTGCCCAGCGCCCACACCAGAGCGTACCGCTCCTCCGGATGACCGGCCCTCTCCAACGCGGACAGCAGCGCGGGCGCCGCGGCCGCTGCCTGCAGCTTCCCCAGAGCGAAGGCAGCTTCCCCGCGGGCCCAGGGCCCTGCATCCGCGCGCGCCAGCAGAGCGATCAGCGCGTCGGCTGCGCAGCCGCCACCGGTGCGGCCCAATGCGCGTGCGGCATCCCCCGCGACCCACGAGGTGCCGGTTTCCGCGGCCCGGCACAACGCGGCCACGTTCCCGCCCGCGCGGGCGGCTTCCAGCTCAGCGCCCTCGGTCGCACACCCCGACAGGCTCACGAGCAACAGGAGCAACAGCGACGACTTCCCGAGGAACAAGGCTCTACTCCGGCCGGTTCGGCAGCATGAACAGGAAGCGGGACCCCTTCCCGACCTCGGATTCCACCCAGACCCTGCCGCCGTGCTCCTCGATGATCTTCCTCACGATGGCAAGGCCCAGCCCGCTTCCCTGCACCTCTCCCTTGTGCGGGATGCGGCGGCACGCCTGGAATACGTACTCGAAGTACTCCGGCTCGATGCCGATGCCGTTGTCCTCCACGCAGAAGGTGACCTCGCCCTTGTCCTGTGTTGCGGAGATGGCGATCCTGGGTGACTCGGACTCGTTGTACTTCAGAGCATTGGATACCAGGTTGTGGAACACTTCCTTCATCTTGATCGCGTCGCAGACCACCTCCGGCAGCTCTTCCACCACCACCCGTGCCCCCTTCTGCTGGACCGTGTCGGAGAACCGCTGGAGCACCTCCTCCACCAGGTCGACCATGGAGGTGCGGCGGTAGGGGTTCCGCATCCGCGTGACCCGCGAGAGGGTCCTCAAATCCGACAGCAGTCGCTTGGCCACGTCCACGTTCTTCGAAATCTGCTGCAACAGGTAGAGGATATCATCGGGAAGTGATTGCCGAAGGCCCAGGTCGCGCTCGAGGAACTGGACGAAGATCTCGATGTGGCGGAACGGCTCCTGCAAGTCGTGGGAAGCGATGTACGCGAAGCTGTCCAGCTCCTTGTTCACCGCCTCGAGCCGTGACGCACGATCCGTGAGCTCGCGGTTGAGATTCTTGAGCTCCACGTTCAGCGCCTCGATTCGGGACCGCTCCCGGCGCAGGTGGGTCACGTCGCGGAAGATGATCACGCGGTACGCCACCTTGGTGGGGGTCTGGATCGCATACACCTGCACGTCGAAGAACAGCTCGTGCCCTTCCACGCGGACCGCCACCTGCTTCTGCACGGAGTGCGAGAACCCGCTGGGCGCTCCTCTGCCCGCAAGGGACGGGTCGATGGAATCCACCGCGTCGAGGCACACCGACAGCTCGGCCTCGGGAATGACGCCGAGGATCTTGCGGGCCTGGGGGTTGACGAACCGGACCGCGTAGTCCTTGTCCACGACCACCACGCCGTCCCTCAGGTGGTGCAGGAGGTCCACGATCATCTGGTGCTCGTGGGTCGCGCCCATGAAATGGCGCTGGGCAATCAGCGTCACGCTGCGTGCAAAGGAGAGCGCCATCTTGACCGCGTCCCGGCGGAAGGCCCCGGCCTCGGGGTGGGCCACCACGTACTGGGCCTCGACCCCTTCCAGACCCATGACCGCCACCGGCACGAGGCTCTTGAACTCATGCACCGTGGGAGCGGTGATGTCTTCCCGGGAAAGCTCCTGTGCCACGTTGCACCGGGCGAACGCTCCGGCCGCTCCCATGCTGTTCATGGCCATCGCCAGGAGCTGGTCGGTGGCAGCGTTCGATAGCAGGTACTCCGTGGACACATGGCACGAGTAGTCCTTGCCCGAGCGATAGACCGAGGCCACGGTGGGAGCTTCCAGAATGCGGGACAGAACCCGGCCTGCGAGGGAGAAGAACGCGTCCCGCGTGTCGCCGAGGCAGGAGACCTCGCTGAGCTTGAGGATCGTCCCGGTCACCGTGGCCTGCATCCGGTTGAGCGTCTCGAGCGACCGCTTCTTGTGAGCGTTGCGCACGACCAGCCTCACCGCATCCGGCGAGGAGAACGGCTTGGTGAGGTAGTCGTGGACGCCGAACCGGATGGCTTCGATGAGCGTGTCGACAGTGGTGAACGCGGTGATGATGATGAAGCAGGAATCGGGGCTTACCGCAGCAGCCCGGGTCATGAGCTCCAGGCCCGGAAGCACGGGCATCTGCAGGTCTGCGAGAACGACCTCGGGGCGGTATTTTGCAATCGCGGACAGTGCCTGGAGCGGGTCGGTGAAGGTGCGGACGTCGTAGCCCTCCCCCTCGATGTACCCGGACAGCAGGTCCAGCACCGCGGCCTCGTCGTCCACGATGAACACGCGGGCGCTTCGGAACGACACGCCCAGTGCGTCGACGTCCTCGCGCATGGGGGTCGGATTCAACAACGGGTCGGTGGTTGTCCGGGCGTCTCTCATCGGCTTGCGGCACCCGAGTCGAAAGGCGAGCGTCCCGGGGCTACCCCTGCCGGGAGGAGTCCTCGCACACGATGAACTGCAGCCCCGGCGAAGCGGACACGATGTCCAGCAGGTTCTCGGGCCTCACGGTCTTGGTGATGAAGGAGACGGCTCCGTAGTCGTAGGACCGGATGATGTCCTCCTCCTCCTGGGAGATGGTGAGCATCACGACCGGGATGGCCGCCAGCCGTGGGTCCCCCTTGACGCGCTTGAGGACCTCGAAGCCGGAAACCATCGGCATGTTGATGTCTGCGAAGATGATCCCGGGCATCTTGTCCCTGTTCTTCTCGTCGAACAGGTAGGCGAGAGCTTCCTTGCCGTCACGGCACACGATGACGTCGTTGAGGATCTTGGCGTCCTTGATCGCGCGCTTGAAGATGTAGATGTCTCCCTCGGAGTCCTCAACGAGCATGATATGAGCGGGCCTCAGCTTGCCGATGTCCATGATCGTCCTCCTTGGTTCGACCCTAGCACGTCCCGAAAACCGACTCAAGAAGATTTCAAGGGGAGTCAGGCCGCCGCCGCGTCGAGCACCGGCACGAGGCCGGTGACCAGCGACACGATGCGCTCCCGGGCCTTGTGCGCGTTCTCCTTGACCTCCGCGTGGGACAGGCCGGAGGAGGACACGCCGGCGGCGTGGTTCGTGATGACGCTGATGCCCACGACCTCTGCACCGAACCGACGGGCGGCGATGGCTTCCTGGACCGTGGACATGCCCACCGCATCCCCGCCAAGGGTCCGGGCCATGCGCACCTCTGCCTTGGTTTCGTACGAAGGACCGAGGAAACCCGTGTACACGCCCTCCCGCAGCGCGATGCCCGCATCCGCGGCAAAGTGCTTGACCGCGCTGCGCAGCCGCGCGCTGTAGAGGTCCGACAGGTCCACGAACCGCTCGGGCAGCCGCGAGTCCCACGGCCCTGCCAGCACGTTGACCCCTTGCAGGTTGATGTGGTCGCGGATGAGCATCATGTCTCCCGGAGCCCACATGGGCCACACGCAGCCCGCCGCGTTGGTCAGCAGCACGCTCCGGACCGAGTGCCGGATCGCGGCCATGAGCGGGAACGCTACATCCTTGGGGGTGTGCCCTTCGTACAGGTGCACCCGGCCCGAGTACACGAGCGCAGGCACTCCGTGGACCTTGCCCGCGACGACCTCTCCCGAGTGCCCGGTGACCGTGGACACCTTGAAGTGCGGGACATCCGTGTACGGGACCTTCACCACGTCCGTCATCTGGTCCGCGATGAACCCCAGCCCGCTTCCCAGCACCACGCACACCCTGGGCGCCATGCCCGTCCGCTTCGCCAGGAACGCGGATGCTTCCTCGATCCGCTCGTACAGCCGTTCGTCCGACATGACTGCTCCTTGTCCGGCCGCGTTCACCCGCCAATCACCTGAGCGATGAGCGGGCGCTGCGCCACGGCCGTGTCCCCGATCTCGTACGCGGACGCCAACATGGCCCGCGCCTCTTCCAGCTTCGCGGTTTCCGAGTAGTGCACCTTTGCCAGCACGTCCCCCGCATCCACGCGGTCCCCGACCTTGGCAAAGACCTCCAGGCCCACGCCCGGGTCCACCCGGTCCTCCATCCTGCGCCGCCCGCCGCCCAGGACCACGATGGCCTGTCCCACGCGCTCCACGTCGATGAAGGACACGGTGCCGCTGCGGCCCGCGGTGAACGGAGCCACGCCCGCCGCAGACGGAAGCCGCTGAGGGTCGTCGCACACCCTCGGATCCCCGCCCTGCGCCTCCACCATCCGGGCAAACCGCTCCAGGGCCGCACCGCTGGCCAGCGCGCCGCGTATCCGCTCCAGCGCCCGGTCCCGGTCCCCCTCCACGCCCCCCGACCGCAGCATGGCGACCGCAAACTCCTCCACCAGCCGCACGAGGTCCGCGGGCCCGCCCCCTTTGAGCACCTCGATGCTCTCCGCAACCTCCAGCGCGTTGCCGCACTTCACGCCCAGCGGCTGCCCCATGTCCGTCAGGAACGCGGTCACCCTGAGCCCAAGGGCCGCGCCCAGCCCCACCATCTCGCGGGCCAGCGCGGCAGCAGACTCCTGCGTCTTCATGAACGCACCCGAGCCGAATTTCACGTCCTGCACCAGCGCGGAGATCCCCGACGCCCGCTTCTTCGACAGGATGCTCGACGCAATGAGCGGGATCGAGTCCACCGTCGCAGTCACGTCCCGCAACGCGTACAGCTTCTTGTCCGCGGGCACCAGCGCACCGGTCTGCCCCACGATGGCACACCCCACCGTGTCCACGATCTCCATGAACCGCGGCACCGGCACGTCGGTCCGGAACCCGGGGATCGTCTCCAGCTTGTCCAGCGTGCCGCCCGTGTGCCCCAGGCCGCGACCCGAGATCATCGGGTCCCGCAGCCCCAGGCTCGCTACCAGCGGCGCCAGCGGCAGCGACACCTTGTCCCCCACCCCGCCCGTGCTGTGCTTGTCGACGTAGGCGCCAGGGCCGGGAAACCGGATGCGGTCGCCGGAGTCGATCATCGCCTCGGTCCACTCCGCAAGCTCCGCAGTCTCCATGCCCCGGTAGAACACCGCCATGAGCATCGCTGCCATCTGGTAGTCCGGTATCGAGCCGGACACGAACCCGGTGATGATGTGCCGGATCTCCTCCGTGCTCCACGCACGTCCGTCGCGCTTCTTCTTGATAAGGTCGTAGACGATCATGCTTCCCCCTGACAACCGCCCCTCCTATATCACGCGCAGGGCCGCGTTGTCCATTGACGAAACCAGCACGTTGTGTTTGAATTGCGCAACTTCTGCGGGGGAGGCGATGGCCCAGGACAAGAAGGGCCCCCAGGCCAACATCCGGAACATGGGCATCATGGCCCACATCGACGCAGGGAAGACCACCCTGACCGAACGCCTCCTCTTCATCACCGGCCGCATCCACCGCATGGGCGAAGTCCACGAGGGCGCCGCCACCATGGACTGGATGCCACAGGAGCAGGAGCGCGGCATCACCATCACGTCCGCGGTCACGACCTTCGAGTGGAACAAGGCGGACGTCCACCTCATCGACACCCCGGGCCACGTCGATTTCACCATCGAGGTCGAGCGCAGCCTGCGCGTGCTGGACGGCGTCATCGCGGTGCTGGACGGCGTGGCAGGGGTCGAGCCCCAGACCGAAACCGTCTGGCGCCAGGCCGACAAGTTCGGGGTTCCCCGCTTCGTCTTCGTCAACAAGCTCGACCGCCCCGGCGCTTCCTTCGACCGCTGCCTCGAGTCGCTGCGGGACCACTACGCCGCGTCCCGGGTCATCCTCCCCCTCCAGATCCCCATCGGGGAGGAAGCAGACCACAGGGGCGTCATCGACCTGCTGGCCATGAAGGCCCTGACGTGGGATGGCGACGACCCCGCGGAAACCACCGTGTCCGACATCCCGCCCCACCTCCTGGAGTCCGCGACCGCCGCGCGCAGCCGCATGGTCGAGGCGCTGGCCGACGTGGACGACGGTATCGCGGAAGCCTTTCTCGAAGGCCGGGACGTGGACGTCGACCGCATCAAGGCCGTCATCCGCAGCACCACCATCGCCAACCGCGTCGTGCCCGTCCTGTGCGGCTCCGCCCTCAAGAACAAGGGGATCCCACCCGTCCTCGACGCGATCGTCGCGTACCTCCCGTCCCCAGCGGACATCAAGACCATCGGGGGGGTGCTGCCCGAGTCGGGTGAGCCCGTGTCGCGCGACCTCGTCCCCACCGCGCCGCTGTGCGCCATCGCTTACAAGGTGGCCATCATGGAGGACGGACGCCGCATGACCTTCGTGCGGGTCTACTCCGGCAAGCTGCGCGTCGGGGATCCGGTCTGGAACGCAACCCGCAAGCTCGAAGAGAAGATCTCCCGCATCTTCGTCATGCACGCGAACCAGCGCACCCGCATCGAGACCGTGGACTGCGGCAACATCGTGGGCGTGCTCGGCCTCAAGCAGTCCAAGACCGGCGACACCCTCACCGCGGCCGGCCACCCCATCCTCCTGGAGAGCATCGCGGGACAGGAGCCGGTCATCTACCAGGCCGTGGAGCCGCAAACCTCCGCGGACAAGGACAAGCTCGACGAAACCCTGGACAAGCTGGCCGACGAGGATCCAACGTTCCGCTCCTACGAGGACAAGGACACCGGCGAGCGCCTCATCTGCGGCATGGGCGAGCTGCACCTCGAAATCATCGTGGACCGCCTCAAGCGCCAGTTCGGCCTCGAAACCCGCGTCGGCAAGCCCCAGGTCGTCTACCGCGAGACCCTCACCGCGGCAGCCACCGAGCAGGCGGTGTTCGACCGCGTGTTCGAGGAGAAGCACCTGTTCGCAGGCGTCACCGTGCACGTGGAAGCGCGCGAACGGGGCAGCGGAATCCGGTTCGAAAACCGGTGCGACAAGCCGTTCCTGGTCGGCGAGTTCCTCGATGCCGTGCGCGAGGGAGCGCTGTCCGCCACCCAGGGCGGACCCATCGAAGGACACCAGATGGACGACCTCCTCGTGGCCGTCACCGACGCGCTCTTCCAGGAAGGGATCTCCGCTCCCATCGGCTACCGCATCGCGGCCAGCGAAGCCGCGATGAGGGCGTGTGCCAACGCGTCTCCGGCCAAGATGGAGCCCATCATGGAGGTGGAGATCGTCGTCCCGGACGAGTACCTCGGAAGCGCCATCTCCTCCATCAACGAGCGCAAGGGCAAGGTCGAGAGCATGGCAGAGCAGGCACAGTACAGGCTGGTGCGTGCCAAGGTTCCGCTGCGGGTCATGTTCGGCTACTCCAAGGACATCCGCACGCGGACCCAGGGCAGGGGCACGTTCACCATGAAGTTCTCCCACTACGACACGATGCAGTGAGACCATGGGAACAGAAATGAAGCTGAAAGACTGGGTGACTCTGCTCAACCTGCTGTCAGGTGCGTGCAGCATCATCTCCGTCTTGGAGGGGCGCTTCGACATCGGCTGCTACCTCATCATCCTCGGCTTCTTCTTCGACGCGGCCGACGGCCTCGTCGCGAGGCTGACGAAGCAGTTCAACAAGTTCGGAAGCGAGCTGGACAACCTGTGCGACCTGGTCACGTATGGCCTGGCCCCGTGCTTCCTCGTGTACCACGCGTTCCGCAACGTCGCCCAGTACCCGCTGTGGGCCTGCATCGGCATCGCGTTCCTCCCCATCGCGGCCGGAACCGTGCGCGCTGCCCGCTACAACGTCCGCCGCGCAGAGTTCCCCGGGTTCTTCATCGGAATGCCCCGTACCGCGTTCGCGCTCTTCATCGTCGCGCTCCTCCAGTCCCACCTGTTCGCGGCCGCGGGCGACTTCCTGTCCGGCTATCTCTACCTCGTGCCCGCGGCGCTCGTCGTGTGGGCTTCCTGGGGGCTCCTGTCGCTGCGTCCCTTCGTCGGCCACCACAACAGGAAGTGGACCGGGTGGATCCGCTTCGGCATATGGTGGTTCCTGCTCTCCATGCCCATCGCGTTCTTCGGAGGCTGGCTCCTGTTCGACGCACCGGAGCTGGTGTTCGACGCGGTCCTGTTCGACCTCATCATCTACTTCGCCCTGTCCAACCTCGTGCTTCCCAGGCAGCTGCTTGCCGACTACGCCGCGTACATCCGCGAGTGGAAGGCCATGGGCGAGACCCCGTCCGCGAAGTAGCCGGAACCGCAGGAAGGTCTTTCAAGTCGGCACTGTGTGGAACACCGGGTTGGGGAGCGGAGAATCGGAGCGGAGGCGGGGCAGTCGGAAAACGGTCTACTCCTCTTCCTCGCCGCCGGTGTTCTCGTCGTACCCGAGATCCTCTTCCATCTCCGGCAGGTCGTCCTCGCCCCCGGTCGCGGCAGGCTCGTCGTGCAGCTCGACTTCCTCGTCGGTCGCGACGACCTTGTCCTCCTCCTCGACCTCTTCCTCGACGAACTCCTCTTCCTCATCCACCCTGTCCGCCTGGTCCGCCTTGCACTTCGGGCAGATGGCCTTGGGCCGGTTCAAGTCGTAGAACTTGCAGTCGCACTTGAAGCACGTGTACTTCTTACCCCACTTGTTCGGATCGGCCATCTCTGCCCCCTCTCTCGACGTTCAGATCCCCCGAAAGGTCGCTGATAAATAGCCAGACACTCCGCGCTTGTCAAGCAGGAAAAGGAGACCGCTGTCACGGAGAGCTGCCGCCGCAGCCTACTTGGCCTTGACCAACATGTCGTAGGGCTGGGTCACCGCACGCACTTCGGGAGTGTAGTAGGAGTAGACCGTGGCCGGCGCCACCGTCGTCTTCACCGGAAGCACCGCGGCCATACCGTAGGCGAAGCTCACCTCCGCGCCGTCCGGGAAGTCCTCGAGGTAGACCACGACGGATCGGTCGCGCACCTCCCACTCGCCGAGGGTGCCCGCTTCCTTGAGCGCGTCCAGGTCCGACCCCTTGACCGACATTCCCAACGGCACCGGGATGGACACGATGGACATGCCGTGGTCCGTGCCCGTGGGGTTACCCACGGTAACGCCCACGGTGACCGTGTCCCCTTCCTGCGGGTCCGGGGGCACGACGCTCACGTCGATGGCAAAGCCGTCCGGCGGCTCGGGCTCGTCCTCGAAGGGAGTGTTGTAGCAGGCCTCGTACTGGTACTGGATCTTGCCGATGCCGTCGAAGCTGAAGGACCAGGGGTTCTGGCTCTGAGTCATGCACGCATCCAGGTCCACCACGTTCAGGATGTCCGCGTTCTGCGCCTCAATGGGCAGGCTGGCGAACTCCTGCCCCCCGCACGACACCGTCACCGTGCCCGATGCGATCACGCCGGACAGAGCCAGCGCCCGGAGCGCCGCCACCGTGCTCTCGGTTGCCCCCCACCCTCCGCCGCGCTGCTTCTGCTTCAGGATGTAGTCCACCGCCATCTCCGCGAGGTCCAGCTCCTCGCCGGTCAGGAGCAGCAGGTACGCAACGACTCCGGTTCCGGTCACGTCCGCTGTCTCGCCGTGGGACCCGAACAACGTGGACTCGCCGCTGACCCAGTGGGCCACATCGCCGTCCACCACCACGTCCTGGGCCAGGCTCGAAATGATCGTGGACAGCGCTTCCGGGTACTGCCCGCTGAGGGCCAGAGCGACACCAGCCAGGGCACGGGTATACACCGGAGCGGCAGGCGCCTTGTCGGCAAGAGCGGCCAGAGCCTTGTCCAGGACCTGACCCTGGTACCCTGCCGCGGCCAGCGCCCACGCGATGCTCGCGGTGCGCATGAGCCCCGATTCGCCCTCCCAGCCGTTGCCCCAGGTCCCGTCCTCCGCCTGCTGCGTCGCCACGAACTCCGCTGCCTTTGCGATGACCGCGGGATCGATGTACGTCACCTTGGACATCTCGGCCAGCTGCATCATGGCCAGCGCGGTGTAGTGGATGTCTCCGCAGCACCCGCCGCCGCCCCAGACCACGAAGCCGCCGTCGTCGGTCCGGAACGTCAGGATGCGCTGGTACGACTCGCTCAGCATGCTCTCGGTCTTCTTCTCGATATCCACCGTGGGGTACTCGCCAATGGACTTGAAGTACTGGGCAACGACCGTGTTCGGCCACGCACACGACGTGGTCTGCTCGAGTCACCCGTAAGGCAGCTGCAACAGCGAATCAACCCCCTCCAGCACGTGCACCATTCCGTTTGCGTACAGCTTGATCTGGGAGCGCACGCTTCCCTCGATGGTCGCGTCCGGAAGCTCCAGCGTCCCGCTGCCCCCGTCCGGAGTCGCTCCCGACTCGGTCTGACATATCTGCTTGCCGCCGGGCAGGACGTCCACCGGCCGGGCGACCGCATCGGCCGCCAGAGCCCCCGAGGCTTCCACGGTCAGCGTGTGCCAGCCCGCCTTGTCCACACGCACCGAGAAGTACACCGCATCCACGCTGCCCGCGGGCATGGTGATGCTCTGCGTCACGCCGGCCAACGGCACGAACCACGGCTCCTGCTTGAGGCTGACGGTGACGCTCTGCTCCTCATCGAGGTAGTTGTACACCGCGACCGGGAACTTCACCTCGTCTCCCCGTGTGTACGTCGTGGGCAGATCCGGATCCACGAAGAAGTCCTGGAACACGGTGATGCCGTGGGCCGCACTGCCGAGCCGGCCGTTCATGGAGCTGCCCAGCGCGGTGGCGCGCCACTGGGTGATGGAATCGGCAAGCGGCACCTCCACCGAGGCCTTGCCCTGCTCGTCGGTGATGACCGCTGGGTCCACGTACAGCGTCTCCGGGAACCACGACCGCACCTTGACCGGCTTGCCGCCCGATGCGAGGGGCTCCTCGCCTCCCCCCGCGTCCCCGGTCGGATAGCTGTCCTCCGGAATCCCGACCTCGGCCCACGAGCTGGAGTCCATGGGCGCCACATCGTACATGCAGTAGTCCTCGTCGAAGTCGCACCGGTTCAGGGGCAGCGCTGCATCGTCTGCAGTGCCGAACAGCTCGTCCATCCCCGCGGAGCGGAACAGGACGTATCCGTACTCGTCGGCCTCGACCTCGTAGGCCCTGCCCCACGGGTCCGCCCACTGGTGCCCCGCGACGTACGCTGCAAGGGCTGCAAACGACCAGCCCCCCTGCTGGAACTCCTGCAACAGCACCCCCTGGATCTGGCTGATGGAGGTGTAGACGAGCCCCCGCGACAGGTTGATCGCCCGGTCGTACTGCGCCTTTCCGCCGCTGGCGGTCGCCGCGTATACGTCCAGAGTCTCCACCGCGGCAAGGGCTGCGGCCGCAAGGCGCTGGAAATGCTCCATCTGCTCCCCGGCCTCGGGAAGCGCGGCGCCCAGCAGCCCCACCAGGTCGATGGCCGGGAACGCCTCGTGGAAGGTCGGGTCCGCAATGGCGCCGCCCGCCTCGAACACCTTCCAGAGCAGGCCGGGCTTTGCATCCTGGATCGCGTAGAGCGCCTCGTCCACCACGGTCAGCCCCACTGCTGCCTGCAGCGGCTTGTCGTTCTCGTCCCTGGTGCTCACCGCGAGCGTGAGGCTGTCTCCCGGAGCGTAGCTCGGCTTGTCCGCGGCCAGCTCGAGCCGAAGCTCCTTGTGCCGGTGCACGAACACGGTGCGCTGCGCTCCCACGGTGGCATCGGTGCCGTCGGGCAGCACCGTGGCGGTCAGGGTCAGCTCGCCGTCGTACCCGTCGGCAACCGGCACCTCGAAGGCCGCGGTCCCGTCCTCCAGCGCTCCGGCTTCCATCGCCAGAGTCTGGCCGGCCCGCGTCACGTCGAGGTAGACCACGCCGGCAGGGGCTCCGGTCAGAACGGTCACCGCCACCGAGTCTCCCACCTCGTACACCGCCCTGTCTGTGCGCACCACCGCAGCGCCGGACGCTTCCGCTGTCAGGAAGCCAAACGTCCCGGTCCCGGTCCACTCCCCCGCGGTGGCTTCGACCTCCAGGGTCTCCCCCTGCTCCGCCGCGTGCACGAACACCCCTACGCCCTCCGCGTCGGTCTCCACCGGGATCTCCTCTCCCGACTTCGCGGTCACCGTTCCCACCGACGGCATAGGCTCCCCGGTGGGCCCGGTAGTGACGAGGTAGAAGTACTGCTCCACGCCCACCAGCAGGGGCTCGGCCTCGGGGACGAGGTACACGCGCACCGGGCTGGTCGTCAGCCGGAGCTTCAGCAACGCTTCCTGGTCCTGGTCCGCGGTGTCCACCACGCGCACGGCCAGGTACACCGTCCCGTCCGCTCCTTCAAGGTACTTCTGGATGTCGTCCGGAAGCTTGGCCGAGAACTCGAAGTACCCCTCCGCGTCGGTTTGCCCGGTCACGGCAAAGGGCCCCGGGCTCTCGCCGTCGGCCATGAGGGTGGTGACCAGCACCTGGCCGCCGGCCACGGGCTTTCCGAACAGGTAATGGGCGCGCACCACGCCCTCGACAGTGTCCCCGGCCAGGAACCAGCTCTTCTCCAGGTCCACGTCCACCTTGAACTTGGGAAGCGTGTAGCGGGACACCTTCACGGCCCGTGCGGCCTGCACGCCCGCGATTTCCACCACGAGGTCGTACGCGCCCAGCTGCACCTTGCTCCCGAGCTTGAACTGCGCGGACGCGACCCCGTACGCGTTGGTCTTCGTCTCGATGCGCGCCAGCTTGTTGCCCGCGGGGTCCACGACGATGAACTCCGCGTCCTTGCCCCCGGCCGGAACGTTGGACGGAGCGACCAGCGCCATGGCCCGCATGTGCATCACCTGGCCCGGCTGGTAGAGCGGCTTGTCCGTCGTGAGCAACACCCGCGTCTGCCCCTTCCACGTGCCCACCGAGACCCCCGCGTAGGACCAGTACGGGCCCTGTCGGGCCAGGCCGAAGAGGGGCAGCGGACCACCGACGCCGGACTGGAACTGGCCGGTCCACACGCCGGTGGGCGCGGTCTGGCCTGCGTCCGCCTCCTCGAACGAAATGTCGTAGTCCCACGCTGCGACAAGCCCGGTTGCAAGCGCGGCCGAGGCCCCGTCCGCCGGCGCTCCCGTCTCCCACGAGGTGACCCGCAACCGCGCCTTGTTGGTCGAGCCTTCGGGCACCGCGGAGGAGGCCCAGATCTGCACCTCTGCCGGATCCGCAGCCTCCCACGCGCTGCGCCGCCCGCGCAGCAGGTCCGGCCCGTCCGAGTCGGGCTCCACCTGCCATTCGAGCACCGTGCCACCCAGGATGCTGATGCACGCATTCCCGTCGCCGACCGGCATGGGAACCGGCCCGATGTGCACCACCGCCGCGTCGCTCCCTTCCGCCAAGTCGAACCGCGCGCTGGCAGCGTCTCCCGGGCTCCAACCTGGCGCATTCGCCCCGGCCGATAACGCGGCCACGGAAGCGGTTCCCTGGACCCGGCCGAGGGCCCCGTCCCGCTCCACGACCAGGTCCACGAATGCCGCCTGCCCTTCGAACAACAAAGCGATCTTCGTCTCGTCCACCTTGAGCCCGGCCGCCTGCGGCTTGTCCGGTACCACCTCGCCCACTGGCAGCACGTCCACGGGCGCGGTCCACCCGTCCGGGAGGTCCGGAGAAGATCCCCCCGGGTCCAGGACTGCGTCCCCTCCGTCCCCGCAAAGCCCGCCAAGCGAGCCGCACCCGTCATCCCCTGCGTTTCCACCCCCGCCGCACGCCGCTACCACGAGCGGCACCACGACGACATGCCATCCCAACCATCGTGAGTTCATGGGTCCCCCCTCCGTTCCAGGTCGGTTTCCGCCGACTCGGCCCGACACGCGTTCCACTGTGGAGTTATTCACCCCCTCCACACTCCACGGTAAACGTCCTGCACGATTCCGCCCCCTCATCGGGGCTGCCGGAGGCCATAGTTGCAGGAATCGTGCCGGGCAGGTACGACTCACGCGTGCCGCGGCCGTCGCCTGTGATCATGTGGACATAGACCTAGGCGTTTTGTATGATGCTACTCGCTTGACAGGAGGTTCCCGTGCTCCGGAACATGCTCTGCTTGATGGCGACGTGCGCGGCCCTGGTCCCTGCCGCGGCAGGCGCGGTGGTCGTCCTGGACGAGCATTTCGACTCCGACCTCCCGACGTTCGCCCAGGCAGCGGGCTGGGAGTGGGGCTTCTGCGACGACCAGTGGCGCACCGACCTCAACGGCGGCGTCGTGCCCGCACTCGATTTCCCCTGCGCGGACTGCTCCTGCGAGTACGGCGTCTACACCAGCCCCATGAGCCAGTGCGTCGACTCCGACCCGTTCGACAACCACATCAAGACCGGCAACCGCCAGTGGCAGAACTACACCTACTCGGTCAAGTTCCGCAACACGGACAACGACACGTTCGGCGTGGTCTTCCGCTACTGGAACAGCGCCAACTTCTACCTGTTCTACCTCACCCAGGAAGGCTGGCCGGACTTCTCCACCGGGTGCTCCGGCGCCAGCGCGGCCGGCGCACGCCTGGTCCGGGTCCGGACCGGGGCCAACGAGCAGCTCAAGTCCGATCCCTTCATGATCTACGACGCCAACGTCGTCCACACCATCCGCGTCACCGCGGTCACAAACCACATCCGGATCGAGTTCGACCGCAACGGCGACGGGTTCTTCGACGCGGGCGACGTGTTCTACGATGACTACGACTCCATGAACCTCGCCCACCTCTCGGGCAAGGTCGGGCTCTACGCCTACAACAACGGCGTGCTGGACGAGGACTGGGTCACCGCAGCCCCGTGCGCCAACGGCACCTGCTACTTCGACGACATGCTCGTCGACCTGGCCCCGCCCAACAACCAGGACTGCGGCAATCTCCCGCCGGAAGGCAAGTGCACCGGCAACACGCTCACGTTCTGCTCCGTGGCCGGGTACAAGCAGCAGGTCCCGTGCGCCAACGGCGAGTGCTGCCGCTACTTCGCGTCCGAGTCCATGTACACCTGCATGGCCGGGCTGCAGTGCCAGAGCTGCGCCAACGCGTGTGCAGACGGGCAGAAGGGCTGCAACGCGAACCTCACCCACAAGTTCTACTGCGGCCAGGGCGATGACAGCGCGTGCCTCGAGCCGGTGTACGAGGCGTGTCCTCCCAACGTGCTGTGCGACCCCGCAACCGGAACGTGCACCACGCCCTGCGTGCCCGACTGCAAGGGGAAGGCATGCGGCGACGACACCTGCGGCGGATCGTGCGGCAGCTGCAACGCCGGCTTCGTCTGCACCGCGGGAGCCTGCGTCAAGGAGAGCCTCGGCCAGTTCGGTGAGCCGTGCGCCACCAACGACGACTGCACCAGCGGCCTGTGCATCGAGTCCCCGTCGGGCAGCGTCTGCACCACGAGCTGCTCCGCCTTCTCCACCTGCCCGGAGGGATGGGAATGCAAAGAGGTAGCCGGCGGCAACGGAAGCACGTGGGTGTGCGCGCCGACCGGCGGCTGCACGCCGAAATGCGACGGCCTCGACTGCGGCCCCGACGGCTGCGGCGGAAGCTGCGGCTACTGCACCGGCAACCTCGAGTGCGCGGCAGGCCAGTGCAAGCTCAAGGCCGGTGACCCGTGCGCAGCCGCAGAGAACTGCGCCAGCGGCCTGTGCATCTACTTCCAGATCGGCGCACGCTGCTCCGGCCCTTGCAGCACCGACTCCGGCTGCCCCGAGGACTGGACCTGCATCCCGTGGCCCTCCCCCGAAATGCCCAACATCTGCGCACCTCAGAGCGCGGTCACCCCGTACGACGAGTGCAAGGAGCTGGCTGACTGCATCAACTCCTGCCCCGAGGGCGACCCGGGCTGCTACGCCACCTGCTACTTCATGGCCAACAAGTCCGCTCAGAAAGGATATGCGGATCTGCTCAATTGCGCTGCGGTCAGCTGCGCTCAGTGCGCGCAGGACTCCGACTGCATCAGCACGTGCATCCTGGACCAGTGCTTCCCCGCGTTCGGAGCCTGCTTCCCGGGAACCGAGCTGTGCGTCGACACGCTGGCGTGCATGGACAACTGCCCTCCCGCTGAAACCGCGTGCACCGACGGCTGCTACGACCAGGCGCTGCCCGGGGCCAAGAAGCAGCTCGTGGAGCTGTTCGACTGCATTGCGCCGCTGTGCGGTCCCGCACCCGAGGGAGGATGCCTGGCCGCGGCCGTCGCGGGGCCGTGCAAGGCAGCGTACGACAGCTGCATCGGCCAGTGCCAGCCGGTCTGCGCAGGCGCGGTCTGCGGCGACGACGGCTGCGGCGGCAGCTGCGGGTCATGCCTCTCCTCGCAGGTCTGCGACCAGGGGCAGTGCGTCCAGTCCTGCACTCCGGACTGCGACAAGAAGGACTGCGGGGACGACGGCTGCGGCGGCGTCTGCGGCACGTGCGCGCAAGACCTGGTGTGCACCCTCGACGGCCAGTGCGAGACCCCGGCCGCGTGCACCCCGAGCGCGGCCATGAAATGCGTGGACAACGACCTCTACTGGTTCGACTCCTGCGGCCTCCGGGGAGCCCTGGCCCAGGAATGCCCGCTGGGCTGCCAGTTCGACGCGTGCGTGCAGCCCAAGCCCGAGGTCGAATCCGACGTCGTGGCGCCGCAGGACGACGCTTCCACCGGCACCCAGAACCTCGGCGAGGCAGCGGACTTCACGGCCAAGGGAGGCAAGAGCGGCGGCTGCTCCGCAGGCGCTCTACCGTCTCCTTCCTGCAGTCCGCTCTTCCTGCTTGCACTGCTCCTTTCCATCCTCCTGCCGTTCCCCGTGGCCCGGCGGCTCTCGGCCCGTCCGGAGCCTGTGGCAGCACCCGGGGAGCAGGCCCAACGTACCCGGAGGTCCGCATGATGAGAGTCCTGCTTCCTGCTGCCCTTGCTGCGCTGCTGGCCGCGTGCAGCGCAACGACGGTGGTCCCCGGCGAGATCGGAGACCCGTGCGAGATCACCTCCGACTGCGCACAAGGTCTCGTCTGCACGCCCACCGGCATCTGCACCAAGCCCGCGGTCGCGACCTGCATGGTCGACGACCAGTGCCCGGGCGGTGACTGCGTCAACGGCGTATGCGTCTACAACGTTACGCCCCAGTGCACCCTCGACACCGACTGCGGTCCGGGCGAGAAGTGCGACGCGGGAACCTGCGTGCCGACACGCGTCGAGCCCCAGTGCGCCAAGGACGAGGATTGCGGGCAGGGCTTCGCCTGCAAGGCCGGCACCTGCGTCGGAAGCACCGCATCCAAGTGCGCCAAGGACGAGGACTGCGACCCCGGGTACAAGTGCATCGAGGAGGAGTGCGTCAAGGACCCCGAAACACCCGAGTGCACCAAGGACGAGGACTGCGAGTCGGGCAAGTGCGACGAGGCCTCGGGCACGTGCGAGCAGATCACGCCCCCCAAAGACTGCGAGGCCGACGCGGACTGCAAGGACGAGAGCGACTGCACCGTGGATACCTGCGCGGAGGGCAAGTGCTCCAACGCGTTCAAGGCCGGAGCGGGCTGCTGCCTCACCGACGCGGACTGCCCCAAAGTCTCGTGCAACAAGGTCACGTGCGAGAGCCAGAAGTGCGCCTACGCACCCGTCGAGGACTGCTGCATCGAGAACTCCGAGTGCGAGGACGGCAACATCCTCACCATCGACACGTGCGTGGACTTCCAGTGCCAGCACGACATGCCCGAGTGCGTCAACGACGGCGAGTGCGACGACAAGAACCCCTGCTCCCTCGACTACTGCTCCAACGGCAAGTGCAAGCACGACGTCCCTCCGGGGTCGGGCTGCTGCACCTCCGACGCAGACTGCGCGGACGGCGACGTCAACACCACCGACATGTGCATCGACTCCCAGTGCTCTCACGTGTCCTCCCAGAAGTGCAACTCGGACGCGGAATGCGTGGATGCCAACCCCTGCACCACCGAGATGTGCAAGAACGGGCAGTGCTCCTACGGCGCGGTCGAGTCCCAGGAGTGCAAGTGCGTCTCCAACGCGGACTGCACCGGCATCAAGGGAAACACCTGCTCGGTGTTCCAGACCGGCGCCATCAGCATCGAGACCTTCTGCACCAACCCGAAGGGCTCCAAGAAGGGTGGACAGACCTGCGCCATCAACTCGGAGTGCCAGACGAACTTCTGCATGAAGCTCCAAGACGGCAGCTACTGCTTCGGCGGGTGCAAGTCGGACGTGGACTGCGTTGCCGGCACCGGCTGCGGACAGGTGAACTTCGGCGTTGCAGACGGAGTCGACGTCCAGATTCCCGCGTGCGTGCCCTCCTCCCCGGCGTGCGACGGAGACAAGGACTGCGGGGTCGGGGACGTGTGCCTCCCAATGGCCAAGCCCAACACCCCGGAGACGCTGTTCACCGCGTGCGGAGACGCCAAGGGCACGAAGAAGGGCGGCGAGACGTGCAGCAGCGACGCGGAGTGCGGGACCAACATCTGCTTCGACCTGTTCGAGAAGAACAAGAACATCTGCTTCTCTGCGTGCAAGGCCGACGGCGACTGCCCGGGCGGCCTCAAGTGCTACCCCAACATGGTCTTCTTCGTCTTTGACAAGAACACCCCGGCGGAAGACGACGACACGTACTACGGCGTCAGCGCGTGTGCGGACAACCTGGGCAGCTACAAGCCGTGCTGGGCCGACGCGGAATGTCTCGCCAACGAGTTCTGCTACCCCTACCCCAACCAGAGCCTCACGACCATCGAGCCTCACTGCGTGGTCTCGTTCACCGGCGGCATGCTCAACGCGGGAGCCAGCTGCGGCATGGACTCCCAGTGCAAGAGCAACGACTGCGCGGACATCGGCAGCGGCGGCATCTGCTTCGGCCTCTGCCAGAGCTCGGGGCAGTGCGCGGGCAACACCTCGTGCAAGTCCATCGACTACACCCTCAACATGGCCACGGTAGCCGTCGATGTCTGCCTCCCGTAGCGCGCTCCTCCTTGCGGCCCTCCTGGCCGCTGCCCCGCCCGGGTGCGTCCAGCAGGACGACGCAGCGTACGTCGTGGCGCGGTTCGCCCTGCCCGCAGGCACCAAGGCCGACGACGCAGCCAGCCCGGTGCGCGACGGCAACGGCTTCCTCTACCTCGTGGACCACCCCCTGTTCGTCTCGGTCCGGGTCTCGGCACCGGACATGGAACCCGTCGAGGTCTCCTATCCGGACTCCGCCGCGTCGGTCGACGCGGCAGGGGAGACGCTCGACTTCCCGCCCATCGAGGTGCCCCCCGGCTCCCAGCGCCGCGCCACGGCCCTGGCGCTCCTCCACGAGGGCGGCAAGCCCGTCGCCTACCTCCCGCAGGAGACCGAGGTCGTGGACCTCGACCCGGGCAGCACCGCGTCCGTCGCCATCACCCTGAGCCAGCAGACCGCGGGCAAGGTCTACGGAAGCTGCGAGGCGGCCATGTCGCTGCTGCTCATGGAGACGGACCACCTCGTGGTCCTCGACCAGGTCCCGTGCGAGGACGGCACCTACTCGTTCCTCTCCGCTCCCTGGGGCGTTCCCCTGACCGTCGCCTCGGTCCAGCACGACCTCATCAGCTACGACGCGGACGAGTTCTTCGTCCTGTCCGGCGAGGTCCCCGGCATCTCCTTCGACGCCCTGTAGCTACCGGTTCTCCACGAACAGGATGCGCGACACCTCCTCGGGAGTCGTGATCCCGAGGTTGAGCAGCATGGACGCATACGACCGCAGCGACACGTACGCACGCTGCGCTTCCGCTGCCTTCTGGATCTCGGTGAACGGCACGTCGGAAGCGATGACCGGCTTCAACTCGTCAGGAACCGAAAGCACCTCGTAGACCGCGGCACGACCGCGATAGCCGCGGAAGTTGCAGTGCACGCACCCCTTGCCACGCTGGAACAGGTAGTGATCGCCGGAGCAGGGGGGCAGGCCGGGAAGCTCCATGGGGTCGATGAGCTGCCGGTGGTACTGCACGCTCTGGGCGCAGTGAGCGCACACCCGGCGCACCAGCCGCTGCGACAGCACGCCGATGAGGGAGTTGGCGATGACGAAGGGCTCTGCTCCCATCTCGCGAAGCCGGTACGCGGTGGCAAACACGTTGCTTGCATGGATGGTGGAAATCACCAGGTGCCCCGTGAGCCCGGCTTCCAGCACCGCCTTGGCCGTCTCGCTGTCCCGCGTCTCCCCCACGATGATCACGTCCGGGTCCTGCCGCAGGAACGACCTCACCGCGTTGTGGAAGTCCAGGTCCACGTGCGGGTTCCGCTGCACCTGCGTGATGCCCCGCAGCACGTACTCGATGGGATCCTCGATGGTGACCACGTTGACCGGCTCCGCCTTCTTGGCCATCAGCAGGCTGTAAACCGTGGTCGTCTTGCCGCTTCCCGTGGGACCCGCCACCAGGATCACGCCGCAGGGCTGCTCCAGCATCGCGCGCACCGAGTCCCGCACCTCCTTGCTCAGCACGAGCTGGTCCAGCTCGATGAGCATGGTGCTGGGGTCCAGCAGCCGCATGACCATCTTCTCCCCGAACCGCGTGGGCACGGACGAGACGCGCATGTCCACCGTCCGCCTCCCCAGCGTCACGGAAAGCCGGCCATCCTGCGGCTTGCGCCGCTCCGAGATGTCCATCCCGGCAAGCACCTTGGCCCGCGACACCAGCGCGGCCGCCATGGGCCCGGACACCCGGTCCGGCCGGGCAAGCAGCTCCCCGTCGATGCGGTACCGGATCTCCATGCCGCCCGTGAAGGGCTCCATGTGGATGTCGCTGACCCCCAGCTCCATGGCCTCGCCGATGAGCTTGTTGAGCTGCGATACCACCGCGGCCCCGTCCAGCTCCGAGCGCGCCCCCTCCGCTTCGGCCTTGACGTCGGCCGCGGTCTCGAACTGCAGCGCGTAGTCCTTGCCCCTCACTCCCCGGTACCACGTGAACGGATCCTCCGGTGCGCCGGCACCCGCCCGCTTCTGCACCGCGTCGATGTAGATCCGCTCGAACACCTTGGACGGGATCCGGTACAGCATCACGCGTTGCGCGTTCAGGATCCGCTGCATCTCCGCTTCGATACCGCTGGTGTCCGGCGCCGCCGTGGCCAGAGTCACCAGGCCGCTCTGGAACGACAGCGGGAGCAGCTTCTTGGACAGCAGGTACTGTGGCGGGAATCGCTGCAGCAGCCGGGCGTCGAACACGACCCGGGCCACGTCCAGGTCCCGCCCCGTGGTCAGGCGGTCCTGCAGCAGCTTCCGCTTCGCTTCCACGTGCCGCAGCACGGCCATGGCAAACGTCTTGCTGCGCCCGAGCAGGCGCAATACCGCGTCCAGCGGGGCCACCAGGGCCGCAAACCCCTCGTTGGCAATGATCCCGCACGGGCTCACGTTCTGCCCTTCGCCGATGCCAAGCCCGATGACGTCCCCGGGGTTCAGCGTGTCGAACACCATGCGGATGCCGGTGGCCGCATCCCGCATCACCGCCCGGGCGCTCCCGCCGGTGATGAAGTACACGTGGTCCAGCACCTCCCCCGCGGCCGCCACCTCCCCGTCCTCCACAAGCTCCACCTGGGCAAGCTCGAGGGCCCGCCGCTCCTCGTCCGCCAGGCACGCAATCATCGGATGTGAGAGCATCCCGCCAGCCATGCGCCCTCCTTATCTCTCGCCCGCCAGTTCGTGGACCGCATCCGCAAGACCGCGGTCGCACGCTCCTGCGATTCCGCTCCAGAAATCCGCTTCCGGAAGCTCCAGGTGCTCCACCACCCCCGAGCTCCAGGGGTGCGGGAACCGCAGGTACGCGGCGTGCAGCGCGATGCGCTCCGCCTCGTCGCTGCCCTCGACGAGCGTCCGGCCCCGCGGGACGTGCCCCACGCCCGCACCGTACTTGCGGTCGCGCCACACCGGCACGCCGACTCCCGCCAGGTGGCAGCGGGCCTGGTGCGTCCGTCCCGTCACCAGCCGCAGCGCCACGAGCGCGAGGTCCGCGCCCACGTCCGCGACCCACCGCACGACGGAGAGGCTCGGCTTGCCCCCGGGGCCGGGTACCGCCTTCTGGCTGCCGCCGATCCACGCCAGCGGAGCGTCCACCGCGACGGCCTGGCCGCGGCAGCGGTCGAGGAACGCAGCCCCTGCCGGGGTGCGCATCACGAGCGCGACGTACACCTTGGCCACGTCGTGCGCCTGGAACCGCTCCGTCAGCCGGGCCGCTGCGCGCGCCCCGTTGGCCACCACCATCACTCCCGAGACCGGCAGGTCGAGCCGATGCACGGCCGTGGCGTGAAACGCGCCCCCGCGGTCCTTCGAGATCTGCTCCGACAGCACGTCGAGCAGGCACGGCCCGCTGCCCAGCCGGGCCGGGGTCACCGGGATGCCCGCGGGCTTCACGACCACCGCGAGGTGCTCGTCGCGGTGCACGACCCGCACCGCGGGCGCCTCGGCCGGCCCCTCTCCCTTCCACCGGATCCGGATGCGGTCCCCCGCGGCAAGCACGGTCCCTGCATCCGGCGTGCGGGTGCGGGAGACGCGCACGCCCCTGAGCCGGATGAGGCTTCGGGCCGTGTCCCGGGACACATCGGCCAGCGACGCGACCGCGTCGTCCAGCCGAGCGCCTGCCATGCTCTCCGGTATGGTCACGCTGAGGTCGAGACGGGGCTCTAGCATGACGCCCGCGGCCGGTGTCGCCTGCGCGCAGCGGCCGCCGCGCGCCACAGGCACAGCGTGGCCAGCACGGCCAGCAGCAATGCCGGCGACGTCGCGCAGCGCGAGGCAGCGGGACCGGGTGCGAAGGAGCACCCTCCCGACGACGATTCCGCGTCCGGCGGGGGCGGCTCTTCCTTTGCGCCGACGCACTTGCCGTACACCAGCTTGGTGCCTGGCGGGCATGCGGGGCCTGCCCCGGAGTCCGTCTCTGCCGCTGCGTCCGGCAGCGCCGCGTCGGGCAGGAGGGCACCTTCCCCCGGAGCATCGGGGGTGGTGTCCGGTGGGGGCGCAGCGTCGAGGGTTTCCCCGGTCACGTCGGTAGCCGACGCGGTGTCGGTCACCACGTCGTCCGCGTCCGTCTCCACCGCGATTTCCACGCACACGAAGGCCTGGCACTCGAACCCCACCGGGCACTCGCCGCAGCTTCCGCCGCAGGTGTCGTCCCCGCACTCCCGGTTGATGCAGTTGGGGATGCATGCGGGGCCGCACAAACCGTCCTTGTTGCACTCCTCGTTGAAGCCGCAGGTGCCGCAGTCCGTTCCGCAGCCGTCGTCGCCGCACTCCTTTCCCGTGCAGTCGGGCACGCATGGTCCGCCGACGCACTGTCCTTCCTCGCAGGTCTGGCCTTCCGCGCATTCGCCGCAGGTTCCGCCGCACCCGTCGTCACCGCACACCGCGTCGCCGCAGTGGGGCACGCACACCTGCTCGGTGCACTGTCCCAGCTTGCAGTAGAACCCCTCGGGGCACTCGCCGCAGCTTCCCTTGCAGCCGTCGTCGCCGCAGTCCTTCCCGTCGCAGGACGGCACGCAGTCCTGCTTGCACAGGCCGTCCACGCAGCCGTAGCCCGCGGGGCACGCGCCGCAGTCGCCGCCGCACCCGTCGTCCCCGCACTGCTTGCCGGTGCAGTCCGCGGTGCACCCGAACTCGCAGTGGAAGCTGGTGCACTTCCACCCGACGTCGCACTTGCCGCACACGCCGCCGCAGCCGTCGTTGCCGCATTCCTTGGCCACGCAGTCCGGCACGCACTTGCAGTGGCCCGCGCTGCACGAGTAGCCCGCCTTGCACACGCCGCAGCTTCCGCCGCAGCCGTCGGGACCGCAGTCCTTGCCCGTGCAGTCGGGCTTGCACGCGCAGTGGCCGAGCCCGTCGCAGGACTGGCCCGCAGGGCACGTTCCGCACAGCCCGCCGCAGCCGTCGGGGCCGCACTCCTTGTTGGTACACGCGGGCACGCACCCGCACACGCCCCCGCATTGCGTCTTGCACAGGTTCGCACACGTGGCCGTCCACGCGCTCGTGCAGCAGGACGAGTTCTTGGCGCACACGCACAGCTCGCACGTGCAGCCGCCGCAGCCCGGGGTCTTGGACGCGGTGCAGCCGGTGGGGCTTCCGCACCCGTCCATCTCGCCGCACGCGAGCACGCACGCGGCGTCCCACGACTGGTTGCAGCAGTGCGCATCCACCGCGCACACCGCGCTCTGGCACGGGCAGTTGCAGCAGCCCGGCTCCACCGTGGGGAGGCATCCGCCCTTGATGCAGGAGTACTGCCCCTGGCATCCGGGAGACTGGATGGCCGACGGACCGCAGTCGTAGTACCCACCCACGTCGCTCCAGCCGCACTTCTGCCCCGTGGGGTCGGAGTTGCCCGCGCAGTTGATCTCGCAGGTCACCCCGTTCTCGCACCAGCGTACCCGCCCGTCCTCGGTGCAGCAGCCGGTGAACGTGTAGCCCGCGCAGAACGGCAGCACCTGAGTCCCGACGCTGCAGACCGCCAACGCCGGACCTGCCGCCAGGACCCACGCGACGAATGAACCTGCTGCAACGACCTTCCGCATGCTCCCCCCGCCCTGGAAAAACGAACGGAAGTATAGCAGTGTTTCGTGCCTATTACAAAGCTCGCGCGTTGACGCGGCTTTCTCTGCCAACGTATACTCCGCGGGTCGTCGAGCCGAGGAATCGGGGGTGGAAACATGCGTCGGCAAGTGATCGTCGTGCTTCTTCCTGCAGCTCTCCTGGGGGCCCACTGTGGAACCGGAGCGGACGCGGTCACGTCCACGGACACGCTGACCGGAGAGCTTGCGCAGGATGCGTCGGGGCAGGAGGACCTGCAGCCCGAGGCATCTGCGGACGTGGCGGAGCTG
>Ga0233425_10001961_pt1 | contig 42958 bp, 31 predicted proteins | sample Watercolumn_Towu_2_FD_181712 | JGI IMG/M metagenome (GOLD analysis project Ga0233425, IMG submission 181712) | Freshwater microbial communities from Lake Towuti, South Sulawesi, Indonesia - Watercolumn_Towuti2014_140_MG | ecosystem: Environmental > Aquatic > Freshwater > Lake | place...
GCCGGCCAGGTTGTAGAGCCATGGGACGTGGAAGTCGGGCTCGTTGTCGGGCGAGAAGTACTCCTTGTCGAAGAACTCGTCGAGGCGGTTGCAGAAGACCTCCGGGCCGCCCATCAGCTCGACGAGGCGGGGAATGTCGTGCGGAACGGACCAAAGGTACTGCCACGCGGTCGCTTCGCAGTAGTCGAAGCCGTACTTGAGCGGGTCGAACGGCTCGACGAACTTCCCGGTCTTGTGAAGCGGTCGGAGAAACCCGGTTTCAGGGTCCCAGTGGTTTTCCCAGTTGCGGGAGCGTTCCAGGAATTCCTCGAAGTCGGCGTCCTTGCCGAGGTCGAGCGCGACCTGGGACAGGCTCCAATCCTCGTATGCGATCTCGAGGGTCATGGAGACCGACTGGGTCTCGTCGCATTCGTGGGAGACGTAGCCCTTCTGGACATACTCCGTGGGCGTTCCCAGCTCGAGGTAGCCGCAGGCCAGGCCGGCCAGGTCGTTGGGCTTGCTCTCCCGGGCCGAGTGCGTCATGGCCTCGTAGGCGAGGTCCACGCCGTTCTCCACCAGCCCCTTGAGACAGAAGTCCGACAGGATCGCGACCGAAGGGATGCCGATCATTGCCCGCGAGTAGCCGGTCGCCTGCCACGGACACTTGGGGAGCCAGCCGCCGGCCATGTACTCATGCACGAACGACCCGGCGATCTCCGGTGCGATCTCCGGCTCCGTGATGGCCTGCAAGGGGTGCGTGGTTCGGAACGTGTCCCACAGGCACCAGTTGTCGGAGAAGAAACGGAAGCCATTGGCATCCAGGACGGTGCCGGTTCCGTCGGTGCCGATCCAGAACCGGCCCGACTCGGTGAAGTCGGCCGGTGCGAACATGGTGCGATAGAGCGCCGAGTAGAACATGGTGCGCTGGTCGCCCGTGCCCCCCTCGACCACGATCCGGTTGAGCCGGTCGTTCCAGGTGGCAGCCGCGTCGTTGCGGACCTTGTCGAACTCGAACCCCGTGACCTCCTCGTCGAGGTTCTGCTCCGCCTGGTCCTCGTCGATGAACGAGATTCCCACCTTGACGACGATGGCCTCATCCTGAGCTGTGGAGAACTGCACCCAGGCACCGGAAAAGGCGTTCTCCACCACGTGTCGGCCCTGGATGCTCGAGTCCTGGTCGAACGTTCCGAACGCATCGAAGGGGCGGGAGAAGACCGCATGAAAGTAGACGGTTCGGGCCCCGGTCACGCCCGGATCCTCGGGGATGGCGTACTCGACGATGGGCCAGACCATGTACTCCCCGCGTCCCCGGATGGTGTCGGGGGCGATGACTTCCACGCGGCCGCCCGTGGACAGCCCCCGGGTATGGCCGGCATCTATCACGATGCGGCTCTGGTCCGAGGCGGGGAAGGTGTAGCGGTGCAGGCCGCAGCGGGGGGTGGAAGTCAGCTCGGCCCGGATCCCGAAGTCGGTCAGCGTGACTGCGTAGTAGCCGGCGGCAAACTCCTCTCCGTCGTGCGTGAAGGCCGACGACCAGTCGTGATTCTCCTCGGACGGCGTCCCGATCAAGGGCATGACCAGGATGTTTCCATAGCCGTAGCCTGAGCCTCCGGGGCCTTGAAGATGGGTGTGGGAAAAGCCCTCGATGCGGGTCGAGCCGTAGTCGTAGCTCTCGATGGACCCCACCTTCTCGACCGTGTCCGGGCACACCTTGACCATGGAGTGGGGAAGCTGGGGACCCGGGATGGAGTTGCCCGAACCCTGGCTGCCGATGCTGGGGTCGACCAGGGGCACGAGGTCCTGGACCGGCGGTGGCTCCGGCTGGGGGGGGAGAGAAACATCGGGTGCACCGGGCAAATCCACCGGGGAGACGTCCACCGTGTCCAGAGCGGCGTCCCCCAGGGCGTGGTCCGCGCCACCCTGATCGGCCGGTTCGGAATCGGGCGTTGTCCCCGGCGTGCCGCTGCCGCATGCGGAGAGTACCGCCCCACCGGCAAGAGCAAACGAGAAAGCGACAAGAGCGATGTGCTTCATGGGCACCTCCGTCGGGGGAGTGTAGCAGACCGGCGGCTGAGGGGAAAGCCGGGGGAAGGGGGGGACGAATAGGACGAATAGGACATATGGGACGCATAGGACAAATAGGACGCCGCCGCCACCCGCCACCCGGTCTTTTGCGCGCGCCCGCAGTTCGCTGTATAGTCTGGGTCCTGCTTCGGAGGGAGGAATGCGCTGCGCGCAGGGAATCGTGTCGGTCTTGTTCTGTCTGGCTGCATGGGCTGGCGGCTGCGGTTCGGGGAAGCCTGCTGCAGGACCCCGGGGCGAGATTCGAGGGGATGTCTCCGGCGTGGAAGTCCTGGTGGAGGTGCGCTCCGAAGCTCCGCCGGTGCCCGAGTGCGAAGTCGGTATCCGGCGGTGCGAGAACGACGTTGCCATGGTCTGCGGTCCGACCGGCTTCTGGGAAGAGGCGGAGAGCTGCGAGGGGGGCAAGTGCCTGGACGGGGAGTGCTGCTGGCCTGCCTGCCAGGGGAAGGAGTGCGGTCCCGACGGCTGCGGCGGGGAGTGCGGCTGGTGCCTCGGAGCGCAGACCGAGTGTGTCGAGCGCGAGTGTGTCTGCACTCCGGACTGCGAGGGGCGGGAGTGCGGGCCGGACGGTTGCGGCGGCGACTGTGGAGTGTGTGCTCAACCGGGGGCACCTTGCGTGGAAGGGCGTTGCGGCTGCATGCCGGATTGCGTGGGTGCTCTGTGCGGCTCGGACGGTTGCGGGGGCAGTTGCGGAGATTGCGAGCCGGGAAAGGAAGCCTGTCTGGACGGCATCTGCGTCTGCGCCCCGAGCTGTGAGGGTAAGGAGTGCGGTGACGACGGCTGCGGCGGGAGCTGCGGCGACTGTCCCGAAAGCCACAAGTGCTCCGGAGTCGGGCTGTGCGTCTGCATGCCGGCTTGCGGTGGGAACGTGTGCGGTGACGACGGCTGCGGCGGAAGCTGCGGCGAGTGCACGGGGCTGCAGGAGGGGTGCGTGGGCGGCCAGTGCGCCTGCATTCCCGACTGTGAGGGGAAGCTGTGCGGTCCGGACGGTTGCGACGGGGAATGTGGAACCTGTCTGGGGGCGCAGAGCAAGTGCGTGGAGGGCCTGTGTCAGTGCAGCCCCTACTGCGGGGACAAGAAGTGCGGAGATGACGGCTGTGGCGGGTCCTGCGGCGGGTGCGACGATGGGCAGCCGTGCACCGAGGACGTGTGTCTCGACGGGGCCTGCACGCACAAGATGGGGCCCGGGTGTTTCATCGGCGGGAGCTGCTACCCACCAAAGACCGTGGATGCCGGCAACCCGTGCCAGTACTGCGATCCGGACCAGAACGTGGCCTGGTGGAGCAAGATGCCGGACGGCACGGGGTGCAAGGCCAACGGTATCTGCAAGGCGGGCAAGTGCAAGTGCGTGAACGTGGACTGCAACGGCGTGTGCTGCAACGAGGGGGCGGTGTGCCTCGCCGGGCAGTGCTGCCAGCCCGACTGCGTGAGCAAGGAATGCGGGACGGACGGCTGCGGCGGAAGCTGCGGCGACTGCAATGACCAGCTCTCGTGCACCACGGATTCGTGCCTGCAGTGGAAGTGCCTGCACGACCCGCTCCCCGGCTGGTGCGCCATCGATGGAGCCTGCACTCCGACCGGCGCTGCCAAGCCGGGCCAGCCTTGCCTGGTATGCCTCCCGGATCAGTCATCGACCGTGTGGAGCGAGCTTCCCGATGGCCACTGGTGCGCCTCGGGAGAACATTGCTACCAGGGAGACTGCTGTGATCACGCGGGGAACTGCGCCTTCCAGGAATGCGGGAGTGACCTGTGCGGTTGGAGCTGCGGCACGTGCGCAAAGGGGCAGAAGTGCGTCGGGGGGCTGTGCATGTGCACGCCCAACTGCATCGACAAGGAGTGCGGTCCGGACGGCTGCGGAGGGACCTGCGGAAAGTGTGCAGACCCGTTCTTCTGCAACTTCGGACAGTGCCTGCTCCCTCCGTGCATTCCGAGCTGCGCCGGGAAGGAGTGTGCGGACGACGGCTGCGGAGGCTCGTGCGGGAGCTGTGTCGATTCCCTGTTCTGCACCAAGGACACGTGCGCCCAGGGCAAGTGTGAGTTCCCCATCGGGCAGACGTACTGCGTAGTCGACTACGAGTGCATTTCGCAGGGCACGACCGATCCGGACAGCCCCTGCAGGAAGTGCCAGCCGGCCTTGTCGCAGACCGCCTACTCGCCGCTGGAGGACGGGCTGCCGTGCGGGAACGGCGGCACCTGCCAGGGGGGGAAGTGCCCGTGAGGGCAGTGAGTAGTGGGCGGGGGGCGGAGGAGGAGGAAGACAACCGGCGGATCGGAGCGAAGCTCACCGGGTGTCTTGTCCTGGCAAATCAGTGGGTCCGGTCGCCTGAGGCGCGATGGGGCTGGGCCTGCCCAGGGGAATTGACCGGACGGTTCCGGGTTAGGTAGCTCAGTTCCGGGGGAATCCCGGAGAGGAAGATCATGACCGATCTGGAGCATGGCGGGAATTGGATGGATGAGGCTCGGGGGCTTGCGCCGACGCTGCTGGTGGTCGATGACGACCGCTCCAACCTGGAGAGCCTCGAGGGGGTGTTTGCCCGGGAGGGGTACGCCATCCTGCTGGCCTCCGGGGGGCGCGAGGCGCTGGAAGCGGTCCGCAAGCGGCGGGTGGACGTGGTGCTCACCGACCTGATGATGCCGGACATGGACGGTCTCGACCTGTTGCGCTCAGTCAAGACCGTGTCGCCGGAGACCGAAGTCATCCTGATGACGGCCTACGGCACGGTGGCGAGGGCCGTGGAGGCCATGAAGGAAGGGGCCTATGATTTCGTGACCAAGCCCTTCAAGAAGATCCAGATCATCAAGGGCGTCCGCCGGGCCATGGAGAAGCAGGTGCTTCTGCTGGAGAACAGGAACCTGCGGAGCCTGCTGGAAACTACGGGTAAGGAGCGCCTGATCGTGGGGAACAGCCTGGTGGTCCGCAAGCTCCTGGACATGGCGCGGCAGGTGGCGGCAAGCGAAGCTGCGGTCCTGCTGACCGGGGAGAGCGGGACGGGCAAGGAGCTGGTTGCCCGGCAGCTTCACCAGTGGAGCCGGCGGGCGGATCGGGTGTTCATCCCGTTCAACTGTGCTGCCTTGCCGCGGGAGCTGGCCGAGGCGGAGCTGTTCGGGCACGAGAAGGGGGCGTTCACCGGGGCGCACAAGGAGCGTCCCGGGCTGTTCCGGGAGGCGGATGCCGGGACGCTGTTCCTGGACGAGATATCGGAGTTGGATCTGGCGCTCCAGGGCAAGTTGTTGCGGGTGCTCCAGGAAGGGGAGGTCCGGCCGGTGGGCGGGGCCCGGCCGGTGCAGGTGGACGTGCGGCTGATCAGCGCGTCCAAGCACGACCTGGAGGAGCTGGTCCGTGAGGGGAAGTTCCGCGAAGACCTGTACTATCGGCTCAACGTGATTGCGTTGCGGCTGCCTTCGCTGCGCGAGCGCAAGGAGGACATCCCGCTGCTGGCGGACTACTTCCTTCGGCGATATGCAAAGAAGAACAGCCGGCAGATCGGAGGGATTTCCCGGGGCGCGCTGGATGCGCTGATCTCCTTCAACTGGCCGGGGAACGTGCGTGAGCTGGAGAATGCCATCGAGCGGGCGGTGGTGCTGGCCAAGGGGGACATGCTGACCGAGGAGGACCTTCCCGAGCCGGTGCTTCGGGGGGGACCGGAGGACGGGAGCATCACCTTGCCCATGGGGACCACGATGGAGGAGATGGAGAAGCTGATGCTCACGCAGACGCTCAAGCTGACGAGGGGCAACAAGCGGCTGGCGGCCCATCTCCTGGGCATTTCCCAGCGCACCGTCTACCGGATCCTCGACCGCCAGGACAAGGACGAGGATCTGCCTCGGGACGGGAGTTGACAGAAGTGCCGTGTGCCGGGGCGGACGCGAGGTCCATTTGTCAATTTGGCAAGAACCGGGATTTCGGCGCTGCCGCCAGGTGGCGCAAGGCGGCCTGGGAGGCGGGTCTGCCGCAGCCCCAACATTGGCACGGACCTTGCAGGCCCTGATGCTGCTCCACGCCCGTGCGTGAGCGGGGGGCCGGCGCAATCGGAGTCGATAGGGTGTGACAGAAACGGGGGGTGAGCATGGAGTTTCTGTTCAAGCGCTACTTCTGGATCCTGAACTCGGTCATCCTGGTTGGGGCGGGGTATGCGGCTGCCAACGCGGCGATGTCGTATGTCGAGTTCGAGGTCTTCAAGGTCGTTCCCGCCGGGGTGACGGGAGAGGCGGAGGAAGGGGGGGAGGAGGAGATGGAGGAGTTCCGCCGACCCGCTGCGCTGCGCAGCGTGGACCTGGAGCGGCGCTTGGAGCTGCTCCAGTCGGCCAAGACGGAGGGGCCGGTCGAGACGGCCCCCGAGGTCGCCAAGGTGGAGGAGGAAGTGCCGGTGGAGGAGCCGGTCCTCGCCGAGCAGGCCGGCGGTCAGATGGACCTCGAGCTGATTGCCGTGATCACCACGCCGCTGGATCCGAGCAAGAGCATGGCGATGGTGAAGGTGGACGGTGCAGATCCCCGGTGGGTGGGGATCGGCACGGAGCTGAAGGGAGGCTTTCACGTCAGCGAGATCACGAACTACTACATCACGGCCAGCCAGGGGGTGACGGAGCTGCTCTGGAAGAAGCATGAGCCCAAGGAAATGGGAACCATGCTGGCCGGGGGAGAGCGGGTCGGAGCTCCCGTCCGGGAGAGCTCCGAGCCGGTGCGGGAGGCCGCGCCGAGGGAGACGCCGCAGGCGGGTTCCGCCTACTCCGAGGGGGTCAAGCAGATCGGACCCTGGGAGTACCAGCTCGACCGGGGGATGCTGAACGAGCAGCTCCAGGATCTGGCCAAGCTGGGCCGGGAAGCCCGTGTGATTCCCAACTACGACAAGGATTCGGGGACCTACAAAGGGTTCAAGCTGATCGGCGTGCGGCCGAACAGCCTGTACCGGGCATTGGGAATCCGCTCGGGTGACGTCATCCAGCAGATCAACGGCGAGGAGCTGTCCTCGCCGGGCAAGGCGCTGGAGCTGTTCACGCAGCTCCAGAACTCGAGCAGCATCACGTTGGACATCATGCGGCGTGGGAAGCAGCACACCATGTCGTACAAGATCGAGTGATCCGGTGGGGAGAACAGGAGACGCGATGAAGGGGAAGAACAGGGTTTCCGCAGGGGTTCTGGTTGCCGTGCTGGGGTTGAGCGGCATGGCGTACTCTCAGGTGCTGCCTCCGGATCCGGGACGGGGGCCGGAATCGCCGCCGTCCGGGGTGGGAGCGGGGGGGGTACCCGCCGTGGTTCCCCGGGACGGAATGGAACCGCCGCGTGATTTTGCACCCCAGGTGGCGCCGACCGGTGGGGAATCGGGCGGCACGGCTCCGGGGACGGCGGTCACTGCCCCCGGGGAGGCCCCGAAGAACGTGGTCGAGGCGACGGCACCGGCCAACGTGATCAAGGTCAACCCGTCTGGGGTATCCGAGATCCCGTGTCAGAAGCTGGGGCTCAACGACATGGTGGCCCTGGACTTCAAGGACATGCCGCTCGACGACCTGATCCGGCTGATCTCGTGCTGGACGGACAAGAACTTCCTCCTCACCGGGGGGTTCCAGGGCAAGACCATCACGCTCATGTCCCCGCAGCCGGTGACGGTGGCCGAGGCATACAAGGCATTCCTGAGCGTGCTGAGGGCCCACCAGCTCATCGTGGCACCGTCCGGCAAGTTCCTGCGGATCGTGCCTGAGAACACGGGCAAGCAGGAGACGATTCCCTTCCTGAAGCAGGGGGCCGGGACCCCTTCGGACGAGGGGATGGTGACCAAGGTCATCAAGCTCAAGTTCATGCCGGCATCCGAGCTGTCCCAGGTGCTCAACAACTTCAAGGGACGGGCCGGCGAGATCATCAGCTACGGCGAAGACACGCTCATCGTGACCGATGCCGCGGTGATGGTGAAGAAGCTGGAGAAGTTCGTGGCCGAGCTCGACCTGCCGACGGACAAGGAGAAGACCTGGGTCCGGCCGGTGCAGTACTCCGATGCCACCCAGCTCGTGGAGGTCATCTCCGGCATGTTCGGGGAAGGGGGCGGCGGTGGCGGCGGCACCGGTGCCCGACCGAGGGCCGTTGCCCAGCCGCGTCCGCCCAGGGGGCAGCCGTCGGCACCGTCGGGTCCGTCGACCGTGGACAAGGAGGCGGGGGAGGAGATCAAGGTCACGAAGATCTTCGCCGACGAGCGGACCAACCAGCTCCTGATCGTGTGCAATTCGTCGACCTACCTTCAGGTGGACAAGCTGCTTCGCAAGATCGACGTGCCGATCCCCGGGGAAGGGGGGATCCACATCTACTACCTGGAGAATGCCGATGCCGAAGAGCTGGCCTCGACGCTGTCGTCGCTGGCATCCGGGGCTGCGGGCGGTGGTGGCCGTGGGGGCGCGCCGAGAGGCGGGGCAGGACCGCGGGGCGGGCCTGCGGGTGCGGCCGGTGGCGGCGGCGCCGGTGTTGCCGGCCTGTTCGAAGGGGAGGTCAAGGTCACGGCGCACAAGCAGACCAACTCGCTGATCATAGAGGCCTCGCTCAAGGACTTCGAGAGCATGAAGCGGGTCATCGAGAAGCTCGACATCCGGCGCAAGCAGGTCTACGTCGAGGCGATGATCATGGAGATCTCGTCGAACAAGGAGCGGAAATTCGGGATCTCGGGCAGTGCGGGGACGTCGGTCGATGTGGATGGCGAGACGGTGCCTCTGCTCATGGGGCTGGGCGGGCTGGGCGTGTCCGGGCTCGACATGCAGCAGCTCATGAAGGGCGGTCTTGCGACCGGCATGCAGGGGCCGCTGGTGGATCTGTCCACCGGTAGCACGGGGACGGCCGAAGGGTTGTCCGGCGACCTCTCCATCCCGTCGTTCGGGTTCCTGCTGCAGGCCATAGCGTCGAACTCGGACGTGAACATCCTGTCCACGCCGCACATTTTGACCATGGACAACGAGGAAGCGGAAATCCAGGTCGGCAAGCAGATCCCGTACCAGGCAACGAGCATGGGCGGTCTGGGCGGTTTGGGCGGTCTGGCCGGAATGGCCGGGCTGGGCGGCTACGGCGGGATGACGGGCGGCCGGGACATGACCAGCGGGATCTCGTCCGCATTGGGCGGCTACGGCGGGTACGGGCTGATGAGCAGCCTGATGGGCGGCGGCATGGGGATGGTGCAGCGCATCGACGTGGACCTGACCATGAAGATCACGCCGCACGTCAACGAGTCGAACTATGTCCGACTGGAGATCGACCAGTCGGTGGATGACGTGGAGAGCATCGACCGGAACCTCGGCCCGACCACCTCGAAGCGGAAGGTGACCAACACGGTGGTGGTGCGGGACCAGCAGCCGGTCGTGATCGGCGGTCTGATCCGTGACACCGAGTCGGAAGGCGTGGACAAGGTTCCGTTCCTCGGGGACGTCCCGCTGTTGGGGATTCTGTTCCGCAAGACCGTGACGAAGACCGAGAAGAAGAACCTGCTGATGATCATCATTCCGCACATCATTGCGGACCCGTCGGACCTGTCTCGCATCCACCGGGAGCGGCTGGAGGAGATCCGGAAGTTCGCGGAGTACCTGGCGACCAAGGAGAAGGAGCGGCAGGGCTTCGTGGACTACGAGAAGAAGCACGGTGCGCTGGAGCAGATGCGGCAGGTGGTGGACCGCGCCAGGGACGATCGTGAGGGGCGCGAGCGGGCCGAGTTCGAGGGGACCGCGGTGGACATGGTCGGACCGCCGGAGACCCACGACCTCGAATACGACCCCAGCCAGCCCGAGCAGCCGAAGTAGGCATCTTTGCCGATGCGGAGGAGCAGGCAACCAGCGGTGGCAGCGAGTCCGGGGGTACCATGAGTGAAGTCAGGAGCAAGAAACTGTTCGACGATCGGCTCATCGGCCAGATCCTGAAGGACATGGGGGTGCTGTCCGAGGCTGAGATCACGCAGGCGCTGCGGACCCAGCAGGAGAAGGGGGGGCGGTTCGGCGAGGTCCTGGTCGGGCAGGGGGCGGTGAGTCAGCGGGACGTGGCGATTGCGCTCTCCTCCCAGTTCGGCATGGAGTTCCTGGAGGAGTTCGACAAGTCGCAGCTCGACCCCAACCTGGTGGAACCGTTCTCGCTGGCCTTTGCCAAGCAGCACGGGTTTGCCCCGCTGTACCGCCGCCGGGGGAAGGTGGTGGTGGCGCTCACCGACCCCACGCAGGTCGCAGTGCTCAACGACCTGGCCTCTCTGTACGGGGCCGGCGTCGAGCCGGTCATGGCCTTGCTCGACCTGGTCCTGACCGCGCTCAACGCGCAGTACGACCGCCGCACCGGTGCCCAGGAGGTGATGGGAGACATCGAGGGTTCCGAGGATCTCGGCAGCCTCGCGCACGACCTGGAGGAATCGACCAAGGACCTGCTGGAGGAGGACGACGAGGCCCCGATCATCCGCCTGGTCAACTCGATCCTGGCGCAGGCCGTCAAGGAGAAGGCATCGGACATCCACATCGAGCCGTTCGAGAAGGGGATCGCTGTGCGGTTCCGCAAGGATGGCGTGCTCCACGAGGTGCTCAATGTGCCCAAGCGGCTCCAGTCGAGCATCACGTCCCGTATCAAGATCATGGGGACGCTCAACATCGCGGAGAAGCGGCGTCCTCAGGACGGCCGTATCCGAATCCGCATTGCGGGCCGCGACGTGGACATCCGTCTGTCGACCATTCCCATCGCGTTCGGCGAAAGCCTCGTGCTGCGACTCCTGGACAAGACGACGACGGTGCTCGACCTGCAGGATCTCGGGATGGCCGAGGATGATCGCAACAAGGTGGATTACCTGATCCACCGGCCGCACGGGATCATCCTGGTGACCGGTCCGACCGGGTCGGGCAAGACGACGACTCTGTACGCGGGGCTGACCGCGATCAACTCGCCGGACAAGAAGATCCTGACCATCGAGGACCCGGTGGAATACCAGCTCACCGGGATCAACCAGATGCAGGTGAACCCGAAGATCGACGTGACGTTCTCGTCCGCGCTGAGAGCCTTTCTGCGGCAGGACCCGGACGTGATCCTCGTGGGCGAAATCCGAGACAAGGAGACGGTGGAGATCGCGATCCAGGCCTCGCTCACGGGTCACCTGGTGTTCTCCACGGTGCACACCAACGACGCTCCGTCCACGTTCACGCGACTCACGGACATGGGGGTGGAGCCGTTCCTCATCGCGTCGTCGGTCATGGCGGTGATGGCGCAGCGGCTCGTCCGGGTGCTGTGCAAGTCGTGTCGGCTGCCGGTGGAGGCGAGCCCGCTCCAGCTCCGGCAACTCGGAATCACGGACGGGCGCAGTGCCACGATCTTCGTGCCCAAGGGGTGTGCGGACTGCTCCGGGACGGGGTATGCGGGGCGAAAGGGGATCTTCGAGCTGCTCGTCGTGACCGACAACGTGCGCGACCTGGTCATGGCCAAGGCCAATGCCTCCGAGCTGAGGCGCCAGGCACTCAAGGACGGAATGACGACACTGCGGGGGGACGGGGCCCGCAAGGTGCTCTCGGGGCTGACCTCCATCGAGGAGGTGCTCCGGGTGACGCAGGACGACACGATGCTCATTTGAGTCGGGGGACGGGATGCCGGTCTACGAGTACAGCGGGGTAGGCAGCAACGGCCGGGCCGTCAAGGGGGTCCTGGATGCGGACAACCCCCGTGCGCTGAAGGATGCGCTGCGCAAGCAGGGGATCTTCCTGTCCGGGTACAACAGTGCCGAGGGGGCGGAAGGGGCCGAGGGCGCAGGCAAGGGGGGAGGACGTGCGGCCCGTGCTGCCGGTGTGACCGGGGAAGGAAGCGGGCGGGCAGGGGGGCGGAGCGCTGCCTCCGTGCAGGACGCCTCCACGAGGGGAGGGGGGTTCCGGATCGGCAAGCGCGTCAAGGTGATGGAGCTGGCCGAAGTGACCCGGCAGCTGTCCACGCTGCTCAAGGCCGCCATCCCGGTGGTGGATTGCATCTCCGCCGTATCGAAGCAGACGGGGAACGTGCAGCTCCAGCGAATCCTCAACGAGATCCGCCGCGCGGTGACCGAGGGAAAGTCGCTGGGCAATGCCATGGCGGACCATCCGCACGTGTTCAACGACCTGTACGTGAACATGGTGCGGGCGGGTGAATCCTCGGGCACGCTGGACATCGTGTTTTCGCGGCTGGCCGATTTCACCGAGTCGCAGGCCCGGCTCCGGTCGAGGCTCATCGGGGCGATGACCTACCCCATGGTCATGATGGGGGTCGGCGTGATCATCGTGAGCATGATGATGATGTTCGTCGTGCCCAAGCTGACAGCGATGTTCACCGACATGGGGCAGAAGCTGCCGTTCCTGACGAGGGCGCTCATCGGGATCTCGGAGTACTTCCAGAACTGGTGGCACGTGACCGCTGCGGGCATCGTGTTCGCCGTGTGGCTGTTCAACCGGTACCGGAAGAGCGAGCGTGGACGGGAGCAGTGGGACCGGCTGGTGCTGGGAATTCCGCTGTTCGGCCAACTCATGCGGATGGTGGCGATCACGCGATTCGCCCGGACGCTGGGGACGCTCCTCAAGAGCGGCGTGCCGATCATCACTGCGCTCGAGATCGTCAAGCACGTCGTGGGCAACCGGATTCTGGAAGAGGTGCTTGAGGAGGCCAAGCTCGCGGTCAAGGAAGGCGATTCGCTGGCCCGACCGCTGGAGCGGAGCGGCCATTTCCCCCCCATGGTGGTGCACATGATCGCGGTGGGGGAGCAGTCCGGGCAGGTGGAGGAGATGCTCGACAACGTGTCGAGCGCGTACGAGATGCAGGTGGATTCCAAGCTGACGGTGCTCACGTCGCTGCTGGAACCGCTGATGATCCTGTGCATGGGTATAGCGGTGGCCTTGATCGTGTTTGCGATCCTGACGCCGATGCTCCAGATGAACGAGCTTCTCAAGGGATGAGGGAGGGCAGCATGAAGACTAGAGTCAAGGTGGTGCGGGATCTGCTTCGCAAGGGGCAGTCGGGCATGACGCTGATCGAAATCATGGTCGTGATCGCGATCATCGGCATCGTGATGTCGGCGGTCGGGTACGGGGTCATGAACTACCTGGCGGAAGCCAAGGTGGATGCGGCCCGGGTCAGCCTGGAGAAGATCGGGTCGGTGCTGGAGATGTACTACGCCAAGCACGACGAGTACCCGTCGTCGCTGGACGAGCTGACCAAGAGCGCGTCGAAGAAGGGCAAGGGCGCGCTCAAGAAGGGCGACCTCAAGGACCCCTGGAAGAAGAAGTGGATCTACTCCGTGGATGGGGACGGCTTCAAGCTGTGCACGAGCGGTCCGGACAAGAAGGAGAGCACGGACGACGACCTCTGCCTCGGCGAGGAAGAAGACGTCGAGTAGTTTTACGCGAGAGGCCTCCAAGTGCCAGGCATGGATATGCGGGTCGCAGGAAGATCAGACGCGGTGCGAGAGCAGCAGGGGGCGACCCGAGAGCTGGGGGCTTCTGCCCGCAAGGGGGCGCCCCGCGAGGGGAGGATCTCTGCGATCCAGGTGCGGACGAACGGACGGATGCTCGGGGCGCCCCGCGAGGGGAGGATCTCTGCGCAGCGCGGTCTGACCCTGGTGGAGATCATGGTGGTGCTGGCCATCGTCGGTGCGATCACGGTGGCCATGGCCCCGGCCATCGGGAGCATCTTCGGTGCCCGGCTGGTGGGCTCGTGCAACCGGCTGTCCGGCATGGTGCGGTACGCGTACAACCTGGCGACGCTGACGGGCAAGGTCCACCGGATCGTGGTGAACGTGGGCGAGGGGACCTACGTCGTGGAGGAGGTCGAGCAGAAGGGGGAATGTCAGGGGGTCGATCTGCTCGATGAGGACAAGAAGGACAGCGGTCCCGACCTCTCGGGTCGCAAGGGGGCCGTTGCCGAAGGGGAGGAGACCCCCGAGGAGGGGGAGGGGGAGGCCGTGGTCGGCGGCAAGGAGGTCGTGGACAAGCGTGTCCGCAAGGAGACCCTTCCCGGAGGAGTGAAGTTCACCGGGATCCTCACGAAGCACAACAAGGCCGTCGTGGAAGACGGGACCGAGTCGATCTACTTCTTCCCGGACGGGACTGCGGAAAAGGCGCTGGTCTGGCTGACCGACGGGGAGGATACCTTCACCGTGGAAGTCAAGGCGCTGCAAGGGACCGGCATGGTGCATGCCGAGGAGCTGGATTCCAAGGAGCTGTCGAAGAAATGAGGCGGACAGGGCAGCAGGAAGGGGGGTTCTCCCTCCTCGAGATGATGGTAGCGATCGCGGTGCTTGCCATCGCGATGACGGCCATCATGTCGGCCCAGCAGGCCAGCATGCAGGGGTCCGTGCTGATCAAGCGGGGGCAGGCGGCAGCGTTGCTCATGCGCTCGATCATCTTTGACATCGAGGAGGAGTACAAGCGGGAGGGCTTCCCGGAGAACGCGCTCGAGGACCGTGATTGCGACGTGCCCGAGCCGTTCGACGACACGTTCAAGTGCCGGTACGACCTCAAGCGGCTCGACCTGGAGCCGGAGCAGATGCAGGCGCTGGTGGACCAGAGCTTCGGCGGCCTCATGGGAGAAGGGGGGCTGGGCGCGCTGCAGGCCGGTGACCGGGAAGGGGTATCGAGCACGGTGCAGGGGCTGATGTCCGGGGGGGGAGGCTCGGCACTGGGCGGGATGGACCTGTCCGGGCTGGCCTTCCTCATGCCGTTCCTGGGACCCGAGGGAGAAGCGCTGATGTCGCTGTGCAACGTGAACCTCGGGGCCATGATCATGGGGTTCATGGGGATCCAGTCGTTCGTGCCCAAGGTGCTCGAGGAAGTGAGCAGCAAGACCCGGCAGCTCACCGTGACCCTGTCGTGGAACGAGGGCGCGTTCGGAGCCCGTGATTTCGCAGTGGTGACCTACATCACGTCGCTGCCCGAGGAGCAGCTCCAGCAGCTCAAGGAGATCGAGGATGCCCAGGAGGTGCTGGGCGGTGCCGGGCTGATCCCGGATCCGTCCGGCGGCGGGGACCGTGGCGGCGGTGGAGGCGGCGGTGGAGGCGGCGGCGGAGGCGGCGGCGGAGGCGGAGACCGTGGCGGTGGCAGCAGCGGAGGTGGACGCTAATGGCAGGCACCACCCGCCACACCACCCGGAGCGTAGGCGACGGGCCGCACAGGTTGGCCCCAGCCACCACCCGCACTGCCGCGTTCACATTGGTGGAAACCATGGTGGCCGTGGGCATCCTGACCATGGTGGCCGCGCTCATCTACTCGACGGTGGCCGTGACGTTGCGGGCGCAAAAGACCGCGGAGCAGACGCAGGCGATCTACCACGCCGGGATGGTGGCGATGAACAAGATGTCCCGGGACCTGACGAACGCATTCCTGTCGAAGCACGTGAGCGTGCTCGAGAGGAACCGGGAGACGCTGTTCCTGGGGCGGGATGACGAGGTCACGTTCACCTACGTGGGGCACTACCGGTGGTTTCCAGAGACCCCGGAATCGGACCAGGGGGTGGTCACCTACGAGGTGAAGAACAAGCGGCTGCTGCGGCGGGAGAAGACGTTCATCGACGACCGCCCCGAGAAGGGGGGCGAGGAGGATATCCTGGCCGAAGGGGTGAAGAAGCTCGAGCTCGAGTACTGGGACCCGGTGGCCGAGGACTGGACCGACGAGTGGAAGGCCGAGCTCGAGGACACGGATCCGATCTTCCTGGACAAGGGAGCGGAGAAGACGGCGAACCTGGTCAAGAAGGTCTCGGGGGTGCCGACCGACGAGGAGACGTTCGTGCTGCCTCCGCGTATCCGGGTGCGGCTGACGCTCCGGGACGAGGACGGGAGGGACTACCCGTTCCAGACCGATGTCCAGATGCAGATGCGGGATGCGTTCAACTGGTGAGGGAAGATGAGAGGGGAATTCGGAGGACAGCGTGGCGTGGCACTGGTGGTCGTCCTGACCGCGGTGGCCGTGCTGTCGGTGGCCGTTGCCGAGTTCTCGTACAACACGCGCATCCACGTGGGCATGACCCACCATGCGCAGAAGGAGGTCCAGGCCTACTTCGCTGCCCGGTCGGGAATCATGCTGGCCCTGTTCACCCTAGAAGCCAAGGAGGTGGTGGACAAGGTCATCGGAATGTACGCATCGTTCCTGGGCGGCATGAACACGCAGCAGATCGAGATCTGGCGGGCAATCGAGCCGCTGTGTGCGGGGTTCTCAAGCGGGAAGTTCTCGCTGTACGGAATGGACCTGATCGACTTCCAGGGGCTCGAAGGAATGGGGATGCCCAAAGGGCAGGAGTTCTCGTGCGAGGTCGGGTTGGAGGACGGCAAGATCAACCTCAACTCGGTCAGCAACACCGCGGACAAGCAGTCGCTCTACACGCAGCTGCGGGGCCTGTTCATGCAGCAGTTCGCCAGCGACATGTACAACGAGAACGAGCGCAAGGTGGACGAGGTGATCGCAGCGATCATCGACTGGGCCGACCCGGACGACAACAAGACGCAGATCGAGCAGGGGATCGTGATCGAGAGCCAGGGAGGGGCCGGCGAAGGGGGCGGGCGCTACTCGAAGTTCGGCTACAAGGTCAAGAATGCCAAGTACGACACGGTCGAGGAGGTCCGCTACGTGGACGGCGTGACCGACGGGATCTACTGCCTGCTCAAGGACAAGGTCACGGTCTACAACACCGAGAAGCTCAACGTGAACGCGGCGGACCTCGAAGTGGTCAAGGGGCTCGTTTGTGCCCACCTGGCGGATGCCGGGAAGCTGCTGTGCAATCCTCAGCTCCGCTCGTCCGGTCTGCCCGCCCCCATCGACATCGTCGGGGAGTACTTCGAGATGTGCCGGCAGGTCAAGAACAAGATGTTCACCCCGCCGTTCTCGAGTGCAAAGTCGTTCGTCAGCTTTTTCGGGAAGCTGTCCGCATTCCTGGGGGAGGAGCTGCCGTTGGATACCGCGTCGCTGGAGAAGAAGGTGGGGACTCATGGCCGGGTGTGGCGCGTGACGGCGACGGGGAAGGCGGGCAACGTGGAACGGACCATCACCGCGGTGCTGGACACGTCCACCGGGAAGATCTCCTACTGGAGGGAGTAGAAGCATGGCGCAGAAGGTGCAGGTGCTGGACATCGGGAGCTATTCGGCCAAGTGCGTCACGGCCCGCGTGCCCCTGCTCGGGTACGGGGTGTCCGGGGCGCAGGAGGTCGTGCTGAGCTCCGCACACGAGGGCAAGACTCGGCGCACGGAGCAGCTCAAGGCTGCACGGGATCTCCTGCCCGGCCGGCGGCTGGCCGGGGATGCCGTGACCGTGGTGATGCCCGCGGAAAAGCCCCTGAACCGGACTTTTGAGCTGCCGTTCGTGGATCGTGCCCGCATCGATTCGGTGCTCAAGTTCGAGCTGGAAAACCACCTGCCCATGGCAGCGGAGGACATGGTGGCGGACTACCTGATCCTGGCTCGGAGCAAGGCGGGGAGCCAGATCTTCGCATCCGCAGTGTCGCTCAAGGAGATGGAGGAGCAGAGGGAGCTTCTCGAGACGCTCAACATCGATCCGAGGGTGCTGGCGCACCAGGCCGTCTCCAACGGGCGGCTGGCGGAGCTGCTGCTGCAGGCACCGGCCCGGACCTGCGCATTTGTGGACATGGGGCACAGGAAGACGGTCGTAACCCTTGTGCGGGGGGGACGGTTCGCAGGGACGCGAATCATTCTGTCCGGCGGGTATGACCTCACCCGGGCATTGGCGGAGAAGTTCTCCCTCGGCATGGACGAAGCCGAGCGGCTCAAGCGGGAGACGCACCTGTACCCCGCTGGGCAGGGAACCGCGGTGGGGAGGGTGCAGGAGGCAGCCGATTGCCTGCGGGAGACACTGCGTCCGATTGCCCGGGACGTGCGGCACACGTTCCGAGCCGAGCTCGAGGCCGACGAGGTGTATCTTTTCGGCGGCGGTGCCTGCCTGGGGGGCATCGACGTGTTCTTCAACGAGATGCTGGGCAAGCCGGTGACGCTGCTGTACCCGTCGCTGCTGAAGGTCAGCCGCGGGGTGGAAGGGGACGGGCTGCAGTTCGTGTCGGGGCTTGCTGCCGGCTACGCTGCGGTGCGCGGGAGCGATGCGGCGCGGTTGAGCTTCCGCCAGGGGGAATGGGCGTACCAGGGCGACTTCCGGTTCATGCGTGGGCGAATCATCTATCTTGCGGTGATGGCGCTCTTCTTCCTGGCTGCGTTCGCCACACCTCAGGTCATGCGGTATCGGTCGGTGCTGGAGCAGGAAGAGCAGCTCCGCACCGAGCTGATGGAGATCTCGGGGAAGATCCTGGGCGAGGAGCTGGATGACTGGGAGGAGATCCTGGCCCGGCTCGAAGAGGTTCCGTCGTCCGATGTCTGGACCGTGTTTCCCGACCTGACGGCACACGACATCTACTGGGAGGTGGCGGACATCATGGCCCGTATCGACGGGCAGCCGACCGGGGAGCAGGCACCGGCTCCGGCCGCCCCCGTGGACGGGGCTGCTACAGCTCCGGCCGCAGGGGCAGGCCCGGTCCTGGCCGAGCCGGGTGCGGGTGCGGCCCCAGGCGTGGGAGGGCCTTTGGCACCGGCAATCCCGGGGGGCATGCCGGTGGCGGGAATCGTCCCGGGCGTGCCGCTCGGTCCCGATGGGATGCCAGTGGCCGGACCCGTTCCGGAAGGGACCGTGGGGCCGGACGGAGCGGCCGTGGCCGGCGGGCAGCCGGATGCCGCCGTGCCCCAGGCGATCGTGCATCACCTCGAGGCGACGCAGGTGAGGATCGATGGTGCGAGCCGTGCTGCGATGGGGGAGGGGGCGGTCGAGTTCACGGGGAATGCGTCGTCGGTAGCCACGATGGACCTGTTCCTGACCATGCTCTCCTCGCATTCGTGTTTCCACAACGTCCAGAGGACCAAGCAGGAGATGCTCAAGGCCACCGCGGGGAAGGAAGGGTGGTGGCGGTTCACTGTGGAGTTCACGGTGGCCTGCCCCAAGAAGGATGCCAAGAAGGACGAGGCGGAGGGCGGCGAGGGGGACGGGAAGGACGGGAAGGGCAAGGACGAGAAGGCCAAGGACGACAAGGGCAAAGGGAAGAAGGGCAAGGGGAAGGCCGGGGCTGATGGCACCGTCGAGGGCGAAAAGGGCAAGGAACCCTCCAAGCTCAAGGAGCCGGACAAGGGACGGGATGCAGGACCGGCCGGCAGCGATGCAGGAAAGGCTCGGGACGCGGCCCTGAAGGCCCGGGAGGCCCGTTTGAATGGTGCCGGCGAAGGGGATTCCGGCGGCGCGGCCGACCGGATGTCCCGGCAACCGCCGGTGAGGGACCGGGCCCGGTTGGACGGCCGGCCGGTTACCGGAAGCGAGCGGGAGGAGGCCGCGGAACCCGACCCGACCGTGCGCGACCGGGGACAGGAGCGGGAGAACCCCGAGGCGGGAAGGATCATGCGAATGCCCGGCACCTCCCCGCGGCGGGAGGTGAGGGCAAACCAGCCCGTCCTGCCGATGATTCCGAGAAAGCGGGTGTGGAGCGGGACCGGAGCAACGGCCCCCGCACAGGAGGAATGATATGGCGACCCTCTCTTTCCTGGGCAGCATTGGAACCGGTCAGCGCCGCATCCTGGGACTGGTGCTGGGACTGGGTGTGATCGGTGCTGCAGTGTTCGGGCACGTGTGGCTGGGCGGGAAGATCGCAGAGATCGAGGAATCGCTGGCCGAAGGGCGGCAGTCGGTCGAGGAGATCCAGCTCCGGGCCAGGGAATACCTCGATTCGATGAAGCGGAAGGGCGCATTGGAGGAGGCCATCAAGGCCAACGACGCCCGCATCCAGACCGCCATCGACTCCATCGCCAAGACGGTCGACGCCCAGCAGCCGCAGGACGGTGCCGTGGCCGAGACGGGCTTCTTCGACAAGGTCCTCCGCTACGAAGCCAAGACCACGGAGCGCCCCATCCAGCTCGGAAGCGACGGGGGCAAGAAGAAGAAGCGCGAGAAGGCCAGCGACTTCGTCGAGCTCTCCCAGCCGGCCGAGTACAGCTTCGTCAAGTTCGTGGACCTGGTGAAGTTCCTGGAGAAGGTGGAGGCCCCGGACCGCCTCATGTACGTGTCCAAGCTCCAGATCACCACCAAGTACATGGACCAGGACTTCGTCCAGGGCAAGTTGACGGTGTCCACCTTCATCTACAAGCCGCAGAAGGCCGAGGAGACCGAGGAGGAGTAGCCGTCATGATCAGGAAATCACTGGCTGTCGTCGCGTACATCACGCTGTTCCTGCTGGCGGTCGTCCTGTTCTCGTACTTCCTGTTCCCGCTGGACAGGTTGCGGGAGTTCGTGGAACGCAAAGCCAACACGTCGACCAAGTACAGGCTCGAGATCGACAGTCTCGAGCGGGACGGCCTGGGACGGCTCGTGCTGTCCGGCGTGAACGTCGGAGTGAACCGCAAGCTGTTCCGCCGCAAAGGGGCGGAGCCTGCCGGTACCGCAGTGGGGCCAGCGGGTGCGGTGCAGCCTCCGGCGGGGGTTGTCGGCGGTCCGGCAGCAGCACCCGAGGCGGGCGGTCCGCCCGAAGGGACCGATGGGGAGCCGGAGGAGCCTGCCGCTGCCGAGGCCGCGGAGCAGGCGGATGAACGGGAAGGGACCGAAAGGGACACCGGAGAGTTCAGCTACGTCCTGGTCGACCAGGTCACCGTGGATTTCAGCCTGGCGCAGCTCCTCAATCCAACCGACGTGACGCTCGGGGTCGAGATGGACCTCCTGGGCGGAACCATCCGGGGGGGAGAGATCGAGATCATGTCCGAGGAAGGACGGACCATGGCCGCGGTGCGGCTGCCGGCCATCGAAGGGCTCCAGCTCGGCGAGACCGAATTCTTCGCATCGATCTTCTCCGCAATCCTCCCGTCGTTGCGCACCGATCACGTGAACGGCTCGCTCCAGAGCGGCTCGGTCGTGCTCGAGCCGGCCCGTGAAGAGGAGCTGACCTACTACAAGGGGCAGGTGGACCTGGATTTGTCGGACATCGTGGCCGAGGCTCCGGTCCTGGCGCAGCGGATGCCGCGTACTGCCCAGGTCGTCGAGGTGCCGCTCACCGACATGCGGCTGGGACGGTGCGTATTCGAGATTCGGATCGACCGGAAGGAGCAGATCGAGGAGCTGGACAAGGTCAAGGCCCGCAAAGAGGGTTCCACCGCGATCCTGTTCGAGCGTGGGGATTGCAAGGGGGAGAGCCTCGACTACTACATCCGTCCCAACTCCTTCATCCTGTTCCCTCCCAAGGCCCCGTTCGTGAAGGGGCAGATGGACCTGTGGACCAAGCTGGCCTTCAACCCGGACTACTTCGATGAAGAAAAGAAGGGGCCGGACGGAAAGGCCGTGACCCGCAACAAGGAGCTCGGCCAGGGGCTCCAGTTCGACCGTCTCTGGCAGACCGCCCAGGATGCCGACGGCTTCTACTGGATGCACTGCACCGGGACGTTGTCCAAGCCCAAGTGCAAGCGGGGTCTGCCTCCGGACGAGAAGCGGCGGCTCCAGGCCAAGAAGGAAATGGAGAAGCAGCGCAAGGCGGACGAGGCCAAGGCCCGGGCCGGGACCGAGCCCCCGGGAGCGGCCTCGTCGGCCGGAGGGAGCGACAGCGAGGCCGTCCTGATCCCGTCTGCTCCCCCCGAGTCCCCGTCGGCCAAGCGGCTGCGCGAGGCCCGGGAACGGGCGGAGCGGCTGCGGGCCGAGCGGGAGGCCCGCCGCGACCGACCCTCCATCACCGACCGTCCGGCTGCCATGACCGAACCGCTTCCTGTCCAGCCGTTGGAACCCACGGACCGGGGGGAGGAAGCTCCGGTGGAGGGTCCTGGCGAAGCACCGCAGGACGACCCGTCCATGGAGGCCGCACCCGAGGAGCAGCCGGCCGAGTACCCGCCGACCGGAGAGGAAGCTCCGCCGTCCGAGGGGGGGGAATACGGCCAGCCCTCCGAGGCCCCGCCGGTGGATGACGGCTCCCAGCCGTCAGGCTACCAGCCCGACGTGATCCAGCAGCCCGATGCCGGCCACGACGCGGGAGTCGTGGGCGGCGAGGAACAGCCCGGCATGCTGGCCCCACCGATGTATCGATAGGGGTTGTGTTCTACCTGGTCTGTGGGACCGATACCAGCAGGACGCCCTTCCCGTGAGCGAGGATGATGTCGCGGGTGCCATTCCCGTCGAGGTCGCCAGAGCTCAGGGAATCGGGGCCCATGATCGGGGCAAGGGCCAACGGAGCAGGCAGCGCCGGGGCGGGAGGAACCCGCAGCAGGTGGCCGGAACCGCCTCCATCGAGGCAGGAAACGACGTAGCCGTCCTCAGGCTTGCCCGTGAGACCCAGCGGCGTGAACCGGTCCGGGTTGCACGCGAAGGTGAACAACTCCTTCACCGTGTGCTGGATGTCGCCGTCTTCCCCGTTCTCGACCAGGGTGAACGAAACCGCGCTGATGATTCCGCTGACCGCGCTGTTCCCTGCGCTGCCCCGAGGCGAGCGGGCACCGAGCACGACGACGCGGCCGTCGGGAGCAAGCAGCATGTCCCGGATCTCGTCTCCCGGGTCGGCCTCGTCCAGGTCCTGGCATTCCCCCGCGATGTTCGAGTACATCACCAGGCGGACCTCGTGCCCATCGCCCACGGCGAGCAAGTCCTTGGCCTCTGCGACGATCGGACCGACCAGGGTAAGCCGGCCCGACGGGCAGTTCCCGGCTGGTACACCGGGGCCGAACGACGGTTCGCCGGGGGCCGGGAGCCGGGTCCACGCACCGTCCTCGAACAGAGCCTCCGGTGAACCGTCGCCATCAAGATCGAAGAGCGAGATGCCGCCCGTCAAGGAAGTCCCCGGGGCCACCGGTGCGTCGTTCCTCTGCATGCGGGCCAGGGCCGGCAGGCTCCCATCGTCCAGCGGGATGATGAATTCCGGGCCCTGCGAGACCATCTTCGAGCCGATGAGCATGTCCAGCGATGGGTCGCCGGAGAGATCGGCAAACTGCAGGAAGAGCTGCTCCTGGGAGGCCAGGTTCAGATGGGGAAACTGCAGCTCGAACGGGGGCTCGGACCCGAACGAATCCTTGGCCAGCAGCACCTGGAGCCGCGGCGGCAGGTTGATGTCATCGTCCCGGAGCCCCACGAAGTCCCGCTTTCCATCCCGGTCGATGTCGGGGGTGGCCAGTCCGATCACGTACCCGGAAAACGTCGGATGAGGGGTGCAGGCACCGGGTGTCTCGACCTCCTTCGAAAGCGAGCAGAGAAAGACCGAGTTGATGCTCGTCATCACCAGCTCGTCCCACCCTTTTCCGTCCCAGTCCAGGGAACCGGACATTACCATTTCATAGTCGGTCTGCGTGGCCGCAATGGCCGTCGCCTCCCCCGACGGGCCGACCCGGTACACGGTCACGAGCTTCCCGTCGACCTCAGCGATTTCGTGCTTTCCGTCATGGTCGACGTCCGCGGCAAACACGCTTCCCGGCTCGTCGCCGGGGCAGGCGAAGGTGCCGAGCGCCGTCTGTGTGCCCCCGTCCAGGGCCGAGACCGTGCAGGTCGTGTCGTCCACCGTCACAACCTCCGCCACCTCGTCGCCGTCCAGATCGGCAAACAGCGGGGGCGCCTGTCCGGCAGATCCCAGCTCGAGAAGCACCGGAGCCTTGTCCGCCCCGAGAATCACGAGCCCCCCTTCCGCAGCGAAATCCACCCCGTCCTTCCCGTCCAGCTCACCGGCGAAAACCAGGGGCGGAATACTCCCTCCGGTCATCCCGCACAGCTCAGCCTGTCCCGCGGGCAGCTCCCAGACGCCCGCATCGACGAGCTGCCCGTTGCCCAGCGACTTCCACACCAGGAGCGCTACCTTGGAGCTTCCGTCGTCCGGAAGCCGGATTCCGAGCCGGACGACTTCTCCCTCTTCGTCCCCGTCGATGTCCGCGACGAAGACGTCTCCCTTGGCCTTCCACATCCCGCCTCCGGCATCGGGAAGGGGAAAGAGCACCAGCGGGGCATTGGGCAGATTGCCGTGCATCGGGAAAGACAGGGAGAGTCCCGAGGCGAATGCGGCTGCGACGCTGCGCTGCTTGCCGGTCTTGTCCTGCCAGCCCGTCACCGCGCAGCCGGATCCGAATGTGAACGGGGCGTAGTCCGGGTTGGCCGGCACCTCGTATGGAGTGAACGTCCCACTCTTGGAACCCAGGACGATGCCCACGGAATCGGCGCACCAGAGCAGATCGTCGATACCGTCTCCATCGGCATCGACGACGAGCATGGAATCCGGAGAGCGATCGAGGAGCGGTTTCGCCTCAACGGCTGGGGCGGCTGGACCGCCGGTCTCGGCATGGGGGAACGGGCCGACCCACTCGAACGTGCCTTCCGGTACGGAGTAGTCCTGCTCGAAGCCGGTGCCGCACGCCGCCGCCAGCGATGCCGCGGCCACGAGCACGAGTCTATCGGATGCGCAGGACATCGGTCCCCTCCACGAGGTACTTGGGGTCGGCTGACATCGGTCCCATGTTCGTGATTCCGCCGTCCGAGTCGACGAAGAGCAGGCGGCTGTTGCGTATGACGCTCTGGGAGACGCCATACTCGCCGTAGCTCGTGGAAACGGCCGTTTCACTGAACGGCACGGCCACCATGTCTCCTCCCGGCCAGACCGCCGGGCGCTCGAACGAGTAGGTGATTCCGGACGAGTAGCCGCCGGCATATGCGGCCCAGGTCACGAGTCGCTTGGGCTTCCAGCCCGGCGCTCTGGCCAGGTAGAGGTCGATCATGCCGACCTTCTCGATGAGCTGCCCGTCGTACTCGTCGACGGTCTCCTGGTGCGCCCCGACAAAGGCCATCGCCTTTCCATCCCTGGACAGGGTGGCCAGGTCGGCCCCTTCGGCATCGACCGTGCTCTGACCGTCATGGCCTTCCTCGAACAGAGAGATCCAGTCTCCTCCGGAAACGGCCATCCTCCTGCAGTCGTCCGACCAGGAGTAGTGCACCCCGTGGTCGGGCCGGGGGCTGTCCACCCCGCCGTAAAGGATCTGGCTGGTGCCGTCGGCAAGCCGGCGCAATCCCTGGCCGTTGACGTCGGCGAGGTAGATGTCGCTCGAGTTCGGAGGCAGGCACACGGTCGTAGCTCCGGGATGGCTCAGCAGCTCTTCCCCGGTGTTCACGTCATAGACCCGGACCGTTCCCGCCGGGGCCCACACTGCGACCCGCTTTCCGTCGGCGCTCGCCGTCACCGGCCCTGAAACCCCGATGGCGAGCACGGAGTAGCGGCGCATGCCCGTATCGGAAACCACCAGGTAGCCAAACGGGTAGGTCACCATGAAGACCAGCCCGTTGTGCGACACGTCGAGGGAGACGACGTCCTCGTTGCCGGCCGATAGCCAACGCGAGCCGTCTCCGCCGAGGTCCAGGAGCTCGACCCCGCTGTGGGGGGCCATCAGCGAGTTCGAGGGGACGTTGGGCAGGGGAGCCAGCACGGCCAGGAACGCACCGGGATCGTCTGCCGGCTCGAGCTGCTCTGGCGGATCAAGCGAGAGCGGCCGCACAGACACCCAGCGGAATCCGACAAAGGTCTCCTCGTCCGGGGTCACGGCTGCCACGGGGGCAAACAGGCTGGCAAAGCTGAACGCCCGGCCCGAGGGAGCGGGCTCGCCCAGCGGAAGGTAGATGCGGGTGGGAACCGCAGTCTCCAGGAGCGGCAGGTACTCGTAGGCCTCGCCCCCCGAGGTCCGTGCCCCGCTGAGCGGCACGGAGGTCGCGGCGGGAGTCCAGAAGTGGACCGTGTTCCACGGAGTCAGTCGACCGCCGGCAGGAAGCTCCACCGACTCGCCTGTTTCCAGGACGAGAACGGCTGCGGTCATGCCGTCATCGAACAGAGCGAATGTTCCGTCGGGCGAGAAGTCGGGTTGCCCCGCAGCGGGGGCAACGGCCTGGTGAGTCTCCTTCCACGCACCGCCCTGGTCCGAGAAGATCGAGATGGCCCGATCCTGCCCCGGCTCGCTGGTACCGGAGCCGCCGATCGCCACGATGTGCGTTCCGTCTTGCGAGAAGGACAGTGTTTCTGCCCAGGACACATCGGTCGGGAAGGGCTTCCCCTTCATTCCGCACAGCTCGATCAGCCAGACATCGGGAGCGGCACTTCCGTCCTGCTGGACGCGGGCCAGGACCTGGTTTCCGTCCGGGGATATCGATAGCAGCGAAACGCTTCCCCCGTCGCCGACTTCCGCCAGCGGTTTCATCGGGCATACCTTCGTGCCATCGGAAAGCACCTGGGCCACGTAGACCTTGGTCATTCCCCAGGCGACGATGGTTGCCTTCCCGCCGTTCGAATAGAGGTTGTAGGTGTACCAGCCTTCCCAGCCCTGCTCCGGGGGGACCGGAAGATCCATCTCCCAGGAAGGGGAGAAGCTGCGCAGCTTCAGGTTGACCAGGTCGGCCATGAAGCGGCCGTCCGGGCTCATCGCCGTGTACTGGCTCTCGTAGGAGCCCGACACCTGGAGGAGCGGGACATTCCCGTTCATGGCCGGCACGCCGTCCAGCGACATCAGGGTGATGGATGAGCTGGCGCCTGTGTCGCTGCTGAAGTACTGCTCGAGCATGCCTCCGCCGACGACGAGCGGGATGCACGATTCCTGTCCCCAGTGCCGGCCGCACGCGATGGCTTCTCCGTCGGAAACGCCGAGGATTGCCCCCCCTCCGAGATGTTGAACCACGGTCTCGTCAGAGAGCTGGAACTCCACTCCGTCCCAGATGAATTCCCCGGTGGTCGTGTTGTGCAGGTTGAGCTGCAGGACCTCGCCCGGGGCCAGGGAATTGCGCAGGATGACCCGGTCTCCGTACTCGATGTCCGTGGCAAAGGCAATCAGAACCACCCCTTCGCGGAACGTGTCGTTGGCCGGGATGTGGTCGATGTGGATCCCCTTCTGGGAGAGGAGCCACTCGGTGCTGCCGTCGACGAACGGTTCGTCCTCGCAGGCCGTGACGGTCGCGGCTGACAGAACCAGGAGGAGCGCACCCAGCTTGTGTCTCATGTCGTCCTCCGCAAGCTACTGCAGGCCCAGGCGTAGCGGGTAGCCAACGTTGCCGTATCGAATCGAGCTGCCCGGCGAGAATCCTTCGGGGACCGTGTTTCGCACCACGGCGGCGAGGAACTCCAGCGCCACCCCGGCAGGGCAGTTGGTCACGGCGGTCGGTGGCAGGGAGAAATGGAACTTCCCGTCGGCATCGACGAGCACTTCCTGGTCGACGCAGATGTCGGAGAAGATGTCGTACTCGGGAAGGTCCTTGACCTGGATGATCGTGTGCTTCCGGACGATTCCCCGGCCCGGGTACTTCTTGGCCAGGAGCTCGGAGATCCCGGTGGCCCCGGACCAGCGGATCTCGCTGCCGTCGGCAAGGGGCACGAAGCTGCCGGGCTGGGGCAGCGTCTCTTCATCGTAGTAGACCACGCAGTCATTGGCAGACGGAAGCGGAATCACGACTTCCGCACCCTGGTAGTTGCCGCCGAGAGATGCGTTGTTGGAAGGGACTATCGACCACTGCTCGGGCAGGTAGTTCTGGCCTTGAAGTGCCTCATCCGGGGAGGCGGTCACCCACGTGTAGATGCACTCTGCGGTCTTGCCGTCCTCGGAGAAGGTGCAGGTTTCATGGTCGGTCAGGCTGGTGCAGTGCTTCTCCTGCGTGGGAGGTTCCCCGTCGACGCCGCTGTACACGTTCACCATCACGCAATGGTCCACGTACAGCACGGGCTCGTCCACGCCATACCAGGAAGCCCTGACCTGCACCGTGTCGGAGTCGAGCGTGATTCTGGCTCCAAGGCCGCCGTAGACGGTTGCCTCGATGCGGATCTGCGACAGCAGCTCCTGAAACTGTTCCTGGCCGGCCTGGCGGGGCGTCTGCACATCGTGCTCCTCGTGTGCTGGCTCCTGGGAATCACCGCAGGCAGGGGTCTGTGCCAGGAGGGCAAGGAGCACTGTCGTGTGGATTCGGGGAGCGCAACTCATGCAATGACCTTCACTCGTTCAAGGGTGGCCGGGTCGCCTCGCTTCCGGGGACTGATCCTACTCCCGGCGGCGGGCAGCGGCAAGTGGTCCTCGCGCGTGTGTGGTCCTCGCGCGTGTGTGGTCCACGCGCGTGTTGTGCGAAGGCCCATGCGCATGTATCATCACGGCTCGGTGCCATCCGGGAGGGCTGCGCATGTCGAAGATCGTGGTGCTTGGTGGAGCGGGGGCGGTGGGAAGCGTGGTCTCGATGGCACTTGCCCGTTCGGGAAAGGCCCGAGACGTCGTGATTGCGGACGCCAACCTGGACAAGGCGGAGCAGGTCGCGCACCAGTCCGGTGCGGGCTGTGCGAGAAGCACCCGCTTCGACGCGATGAGCCGGGAGAGCGTGGCGCAGGTGATTTCCGGCGCGGCCCTGGTGGTCAACTGCGTCGGGCCGTTCTACAAGACGGTGCGCAACGTGCTCGAGGCCGTGATTGCTGCCCGCATCAACTACGTGGACGTGTGCGACGACGTGGATGCCACGCTGGACATTCTGGGGATGGACGGGGCGGCGAGAGAGGCGGGCGTCAGTGCGCTCATCGGCATGGGGGCATCACCCGGCGTGACCAACCTGCTGGCCCGGATGGCGGCCGAGGGGATGCTCGACGAGACGGAGCGGATCGACATCTTCCACGCCCACGGCGGTGAGCCATTTGAGGGGGCGGGGGTTGTGGGGCACCGATTCCACTGCATGAGCGTGGACATCCCGATGTTCCTGGACGGGAAGCTCGAATACGTGAAGTACTTCGAGCCGTCGGGAATCGCGTTGCGGCAGAAGTTCGACTTCCCGGTGCTCGGGGAGGGGATCGAGATCTACCCGTATCCTCACCCGGAGCAGATCACGCTGCCCCGCTATCTGAAGGTGCGCAACGTGACCAACAAGGGGACGGTCCTGCCGCAGGAGTACTACGAGCTGACCCGGGACATCTGCGCCCTGGGGCTGGCCAGCAAGGAGCCGGTACAGGTCGGCGGGGGGGCGGTGGTGCCGTATGATTTCTCGGTGGCATACATCCTGCGCGAGAGGGAGCGGATTCTGAAGGAGACGGGGTTCGGGCGGCAGCGGGGGTGTTGCTCGGTCGTGGCAAGAGGAACCAAGCGCGGCAAGGCACTCGAGATCCGCTTCCACATGGCCTCGGAGAGCCAGGGACTGGGCGAGGGAACGGGGCTTCCGGCCGCGATCGGGGCACTCTTGATGCTCGACGGCAGGATCAAGGGCCCCGGCGTCCTGCCTCCCGAAGCCTGCGTCTCTCCTGCCGAGTTCCTGTCCAAGGCGCCGGCCATCACGCGCCTGCTGCACGAGGGGGAAGGAGACAAGCGATTCTCCGGGCTGCTCGTGCAGCGGATCGACGAGACCGGGCGGATGACGGAGACCCGACTGTAGGTGGGTTTCGACGCGTGGGCGGAGGGAATGGTCGATGGTCGATGGTCTGTCCCGAGCAGAGTCGAGGGGGCGGTTTTCGATGACGAACCGGCAGGGGGGGGACAAACTGATCCTGGCCGTGGATCACGGCACGTCGGGAATGAAGCTTGCTCTCGTGACGGTGTGCGGGCGGGTGAAGGAGACCCGGTTCGAGCCTGTGGAAACCCGGCACCTGCCCGACGGAGGTGCGGAGCAGGACCCGGAGCACTGGTGGAGCGCTCTGTGCCGAGGCTCGCAGGCCCTGCTGGCCAAGGCGCACTGCCGGGGAAGCGAGGTGGCGGCAGTCGCGGTGACGAGCATGTTCTCGAGCACTGTGGCCGTGGACCGTGAAGGCAAGGCGCTGGCCAATTGCCTCACCTGGATGGACTCGAGGGGCGGGCCGCACGTACGCCGGCTGATGGGCGGGTTTCCCGAGGTCAAGGGGTACAACGTGCAGAAGGCGGCCCGGTGGATCCGGGTCACTGGCGGCGGGCCGAGCCTGTCCGGGAAGGACGACATCGGGCACGTGCTCTACTGGAAGCACGAGATGCCCGAGGTGTACGGAAAGGCGGCGTGGTTTCTCCCGAGCAAGGATTACCTCAACCTGCGGCTTACCGGCGAGGTCGGGACGTCGCAGGACTCGATGACGCTGTTCTGGGTGTGCGACACAAGGGACCCCTACGACATCCGGTATGACGCGGGGCTGGCGGAGGCAGCGGGGATCGACCTGTCCCGGCTGCCGCCCATGCATCGCTCGGCCCAGGTGCTCGGCGGACTGACGTCGAGCGCATCTTCGGGGCTGGGGTTGCGCAAGGGGACGCCGGTGGTCGTCGGCTCTCCGGACCACCAGACCGCGGCCATCGGGGCCGGGTCGGTGTTGGATTTCGACGGGCACCTGTACCTGGGGACCTCTTCCTGGGTGCAGTGCACGGTGCCTTTTCGACGGACCGATGTGCTGCACTCGATTGCCTCGATTCCCACGGCAATCCCGGGGCGATACACCTGCGCCAACGAGCAGGACATGGCGGGAGGATGCCTCGAGGCCGTTGCGCGGCTGGTGGTGCATGCCAATGCCGGTAGATCCGGCGCACCGGGACCGGACGGCGGATGCGGGGAGCAAGGTCCGGAAACGGAACCGGTGCGAAACACGCGGAGCGGACCCTTGCAGCTCATCGGTGCACGAGCCGGGACTCGCCGGCTCCGCAGCCCGTCTGCGAGCGCCCCCTCTCGGATATCTATGCCCGACTCGAGCGGCTGGCCGCGGAAACCGGGCCCGGGTCCGGAGGAGTGCTGTTTGCACCGTGGCTCAACGGCGAGAGGACGCCGGTGGACGACCCGAGTCTTCGAGGGGCACTGGTGAACTTCGGCCCCGGAACTTCGGCGGGCCAGCTCGTGCGGGCGGTGATGGAAGGGGTCGCGTACAACACCCGCTGGAGTCTCTCGCACGTGGAGAAATTCGTGGGGAACAGGCTGGCTCCGCTGTCCGTCGTCGGAGGCGGTGCCCGCTCGGATACCTGGTGCCAGATCCTGGCGGATGTGCTGGGACGGCGCCTGGTGAGGCCGGTTCATCCGACCCAGGCCAATGCTCGTGGGGCCTCGTTCATCGCGGCCGTGGCGTTGGGGGAGATCGCATTTCAGGACGTGCCGGCGCTCATGGAAACCGAGCGGGCATTCGACCCGTCATCGGCCGTCCGAGCCCTGCACGACAACGGGTACGAGGCCTTCCTTCGGCTTCATTCGAGCATCGGCGGCTGGTTCCAATGGCGAAACGGAGGTGCACGATGAACCCGCTGCTCCTCTGTTCCGCGACGACTCTGGCCGAGTGGATCCGGACCGGACGTACCCGGTCGCTCGAGGCCGTGGAGGCGCACATCGCCCAGGTGCGCAAGGTCAACCCGCACATCAACGCCATGGTGCAGGACCGCTTCGAGCAGGCGCGGACCGAGGCCATTGCTGCTGACGAGCGGGTCGCGACCTCGGGCGGGAAGGGACTGCCCCCGCTCCACGGAGTCCCGTGCTCGGTGAAGGAGAGCTTCGGCCTGACCGGCATGCGCAACACGGGCGGCCTGTATGATCATCGCAACGTGGTGGCCGGCAAGGACGCAACCGCGGTGGCCCGCGTCCGGGCTGCCGGTGCGATCCCGATCGGGACGACCAATGTGTCCGAGCTGTGCATGTGGATGGAATCGGACAACTGCATCTACGGCCGCACCGGGAATCCCTACGGTCCGTCCCGGACCGCAGGAGGCAGCTCGGGGGGCGAGGCCGCGGTCGTGGGCGCGGCCTGTGCACCGTTCGGGCTCGGCTCGGACATCGGGGGCTCGATCCGCCTGCCCGCATTCTTCAACGGCGTGTTCGGCCACAAGTGCACCGGCGGCCTCGTGCCAAACACCGGGCAGTTCCCGATCGCCTACGGCCATGCCCTCCATTACATGACCACCGGGCCCATCTGTCGAAGGGCAGAGGACCTCATGCCGCTGCTGCGCATCCTGGCCGGTCCTGATGACGTGGACGGGCTGGTCTGGCCCGAGGCGCTGCGGCAACCGGCCTCGGTGGACCTGGCGCGTATCGAGGTGCTGGTCGTGCGGGGAAACGGCGTGATTCCGGTATCCGCGGACATGCTTGCTGCGCAGACGAGAGCCGCACGGGCCCTGCAGCAGGCCGGAGCCCGGGTGCGTGAGGTATCGGTACCGGGTCTCAAGCACTCGCTTCCGGTCTGGGCAGCCGGCATGCACACCGCCGGAGGACCGTCCTTCTGCGAGCGGATGGGCAGCGGCACCGCGATCAACCCCTTTGTCGAGCTGGGACGGTGGGCGTTGAGACGCTCGCACCACACGCTGCCGGCCATCGGCCTGGGCATCATCGAGGAGCTCATGGACAGGCTGCCCGGGCTCGAAGCCGCATCCACGGCAGCGGGTGTCGAGCTCAAGAGGGAGCTCGACTCGATGCTCAAGCCGTTCACTGTGATCCTGTACCCGACCTACCCGACCTCGGCCCCTCGCCACAACCGGGCCCTGCTTCCGCCCGTCTACTGGATGTACACGGCCGTCCTCAATGCTCTGGAGCTGCCGGTCACCCAGGTCCCCATCGGCCAGGATGGCAACGGCCTGCCGCTGGGCGTGCAGGTGGTCGGTCCCCGGGGGCGCGACTTCGTGCCCATCGCAGTCGCACAGTACCTGGAACGGGCCTGCGGCGGCTGGCATCCCCCCCGCCTGGCCCGGTAGGGCGGCGGGGCGGTGGGGCGGCGGGGGGCCCAAGAGGCCTGACAAGGCCAAGCGTCCGTGCTAGAATGATGTGGGATGGGGAGGGCGCAGATGCACAAGGTTTCGAACGTGACGGTACTGCCAGGATATCGGCTCGCCCTCGTGTTCTCGGACGGAACACGGGGAACGGTCGACGTCTCGGACTTGGTCGGCCGGGGGGTCTTTTCGCTCTGGTCCGATCCCGGGGCGTTTGCCGCTGTCCGTATCGGCCAAGCCGGCGAGCTGTGCTGGGACGACCAGGTGGACCTGTGCCCGGACGCTCTGTTTCTGCGCGTGACCGGCAGGAAGCCGGAAGAAGTGTTCCCCGCACTCAGCCGGGTGGAGGCCAATGCCGGAAATCTGTAGGTTCTATGGCATCGTCATACGGATGTTCCGAGGAGACCACGCCCCGCCGCATTTCCATGCCTCCTACGGCGCGGATGAGGCGCTGCTGGACATCCGTACTCTGGGAACTTTTGCAGGGCGCCTGCCCCCCAGGGCGTTGAGCCTTGTCGTCGAATGGGCGAGTCAGCACAGAGAGGAGTTGCTCGCTCTCTGGGAGGATGCGCAGGAACATCGCCCAATGCACAGGCTGGCCCCACTCGCCTGAGGCCTGGCCCAAGGACGAAGGGTGAGCCGGACAGCGGAGGGAGCGTTATGGGATCGAAATACGGGATTGCCGGAGCGTCGGGCATTGTGCGGGGGGGCTTGCGGCTCCTCGCAGTGACGTTGGCTGGCCTTGCTACGATGAGCGCCTGCAGCACCAGCAGCGGGAAGGGGGATGACGCGGGTGGTGCCCCCGACGCGGCCGGCGATGTCCTGTTCAAGGCCGACGGGCTGGAAGCGGGCGGCCCGGCGGATGGTGCGATCCCGGACGGCCCCGTCGACGATGCCGCAGACGGGAGGGGACCGCTGCCCGATGCCGCTGCGGATGCCAGGGGCGACACGGGCCAGGATGTGCCGGTGCAACCCGACGAGCAGACCCCGCCGGACGAGGACGTCCCGGTCGTCGAAGAGGTCGTCGTGCCTCCGCTTCCGGACGGTGACGGAGATGGCGTCCCGGACGAGGCCGACCCCTTCCCGGACAATCCGATGTACCCGGGCGTTGCCATGGACAACGCGGTCTACATGCACACCGCAACCGAGCTGTGGACCATGCAGGTCAAGACCTACGAGCTGGTGCTGGTCAGCGAGTTCAAATGGCCGCCCGAGGTCTGGTCCGATCAGATGACCGACATCGCATTCGATGCCTACGGCGTCCTCTACGGAGTGTCGTTCGACTACGTGTACACCTGCCACCCCATGACCGCGCAGTGCACCAGGCTCGGGGAACTGCCGGAGATGTTCAACGCGCTCACGCTCGTGCCCAAGGGGCTCGTCGACCCGAAGAAGGAAGTCATCGTCGCCATCAGCAATGCCGGCGGCTGGTATCGGATGGACATCAACGGCGGCCAGGTCACGGTCAGTCAGCTCGGCGAGTACGGCTACGACTATTCGTCCAGCGGTGATGCCTACTCGATCGACGGGGTCGGCACCTTTGCGGCAGTCGACAAGGGGTATGGTGACGACATCATCGTGGAGGTCGACCCGTCGGACGGCCACGTGCTGCAGGAGATCTGCCCTCTACCCGGATTCTCCAACGTGTACGGCCTGGCCGGTTGGACGGACCGTGCGTTTGCGTTCGATGAGTCCGGGGCAATCCTGATCATCGACACGGGGGACCGGGCCATCGTCAAGCAGATCAAGGACCAGGGGCAGGCCTGGTGGGGCGCCGGCGTCTGCACGGTGCTGAAGGAGAAGTAGGCCGGGGGCCCTGTAGTCGGCCATCACATGGAGGGAACCCGATGGCGCGTTCAATACTGGTCGTGGCGTTGCTTTGCGTCGCATGCGGCGGCACCGTCATGGGACTGTGCGCCGACTGAGCCCATCCCAGCCCGTCATTGCGCACCGGCCTTGCAAGCCTCAGATCGGTGCCGGATGCTCGGAGGCGGCCGTCCAGCAGCTTGAGCAGGCGGGGGAGCGTGTACAGCGCCGCATCCTTGCGGGCCCGGGCGGACATCCTGGCGCAGAGCTTGGGGTTGTTGGCAAGGGAGCGCAGGCAGCGGCCGAGCGCTTCGGCATCACCGGGGGGAAAGAGGAGGCCGTTCTCGCCGTGGCGGATCAGGTCCGGCATGCCACCGACCTGTGAGACCACGGGGACCAGCCCTGAAGCCATGCCCTCGAGGAGGACCCGGGGAAGGCCCTCGCCGATTCCCCGTGGCCGGGGTGCCAGCCCCTCGGGGGCGTGATCGTCGGCCCCTCGAGAGCCCGAACCGAAGCGTCCGTCCGGCTCCGGAAGGTTGTCGAATGGTCCGGCCAGCGACGGGATCACCAGGATGTCGTGCGACCGATAGACGGCATCCATCTCCGACCTGGGGACGAAGCCGGAATGAGCGATTCGGCCGGCAAGCCCGGCATCGTCGGACGAGCGTTGGGCCAGCGCACGCTGCGGTCCGTCCCCCACCACGGTGAGCCGGGCATGGCGGAGCTGCCGCATCGCGGTGAGCAAGGTCTCCAGTCCCTTTCCCGGGACGAGCCGTGCCGCAAACAGGATGCGGGGAGGGGGCATGTAATGCCTGGGGGCGGGAGCCGGAGCCTCCCCTGTGAGCGGTGCCGGGAAGACCAGGCTAAGAGCCTCGAGCCGGTCGGCGCACGAAGGAGCGGCCAGCGCAAGCTGTTCCTTGAGCTGGCGGGAGACGAGCTGCACCGCCACGCTCCCGGACAGGATGAAACGAAGTGCCAGCGCGCCGCCGGGCATGCGGGAGAGAAGGCGGGATCCGCCTCCGTGCTCCACTGCGACGTGGGGGATTCCCACCAGGTGGTTGAGCGCGGCTCCGATGATTCCCCCGGGAACGAGCCAGTGCGTGAACACGATGTCTGCAGTGCGGGCGGCCTCGAGTGCCCGTCGAGCGAGCGCGGCCAGGGCAAGGGCCACATCGGCCGCCTTGCCGGGGTTCTGAGACAGCGCCTCAAGGACGCCAAGCTCACCGAATGCGCTGCTGCCGTCTCCCAGGAGGCGGGGGGAGCGGACCCGCCCGACTGTGATTCCGCCTGCGGACTCGGTGTCGAGCGCATCGCCTCCCGGATGGGGGACCAGCACGTGGACTTCGTGACCCAGCAGAGCCAAACCCGCTGCGAAGTCCTGCACGAAGCCGCCGCGGAAGTCACCCGGGGTCGTCGGGTAGGACGTGGTCAGCAGCAGGACGCGCATTCGGATCACCGGGAGGCGGAGGGGATGGTCGATGGGCTACGTTCGGTCCGCCACTCCCGCCGGAGCCGCAGTGCGAGCGAGCGAGCCAGCAGCAGAGACAGCGGAAGCACGACTCGTGCCGGGCGGATGCCCGAGTCCTGTCCTTCGTAGACCGGGCGGACGCACACCTGGGCCAGGCGGCAACCGGCGGAATGCAGGTGGGCGAGGAAGTCGTTAGGGAAGCCGTAGCGCCGGTAGACCGATTCGAGATCGATGCCGGCCAATGCCTGCCGGGTCACCGCAGTGTAGCCGCACTGGGAATCCCAGATCCCGGGATAGCCCGAGGAGATGCGCGTGAGCATCGACAGTCCCAGGCTGCCGAGCAGGCGGACCTTGGGCATGGAGCTCCACAGGTCCGGGTGGAGGAACCGGTTTCCCTTGACGTAGTCGGCCTCCCCCCGGGCAATCGGGAGCAGTAGCGCTTCGAGGTCGGCCGGGTCCATCTGTCCGTCGCCGGCCATGACCACGGCCACGTCCAGGTTTCGGGATACCGCTTCCCGATAGCCGGTGACGATGGCGCCGCCGACCCCCTGGTTTGTTTCGTGACGGACGATCCGGGTGCGGGAATCGGCAGCGGAAACGGCCTCGTGGAAGGTGCGGTCCCGGCTGGAATCATCGATGACGATGATCTCGTCTACAAAGCGGGGGATCTGGCGCAGCGTGCGGGCGATGAAGCGCTCTTCGTTGTAGGCCGGTATCACCACTCCGACGGTCAACCCGGAAAACACGCGCCCCTCCCCTGGCAAGGCCCGGAAATGCCCGGGCCGGAATGCCGCACCGTATATCACAGTGCTCGGCCAGGGTAAAGGCGGGGCTCGGGGAATGGGCTACTCGGCGGTTGGGCTGATGCCGCCGCGGCCGAGCTACCGGGTGGTACCGGGAACGAAGGGCCTTCCGAGCGCGCAAGGGGCAGCCCCGGCCCGTCTCCCCAGCGAGGCGGCAACGAGCACTGCCACTGCGGCCAGGTAAGGCAGCATGTTCAGGAAGAACCCGGTGTTGGGATCCTGGAACAACGGGATGCCGGTTCCCTGGAGGTCGAGCGTGAGGCGGTGGATGGCCCCGAACAGCCAGGCCCCCAGGGCAGCCGGAAGCGGGCGCCAGCCTCCGACGATCACGAGGCCGATGGCGATCCATCCCTGGCCTGCGGTCAGCCCGTCGACCCAACCGGGGGTGATCGCCAGGCTCAACGTGCCACCCGCAAGGCCCGCCATGGCAGCACCAAGCGTGACGTAGACGTAGCGAAGCCGGGGGACGGCAATCCCGACTGCGGCCGCTGCTGCAGGGTTTTCGCCGGTGGCCCGCAGGTTCAGCCCGGCCCGGGTCTTCGCAAGGAACAGGTAGACGAGCGGGACCGACGCGAAGCCTGCGTACACGAGCCCGGGGTGATCGAAGAGGACCGGGCCGACAAAGGGGATCGCTGAAAGTCCCGGAATCGGGAGAGGGGCGAAGTGGGGGACCGCCTGCCGCAGCTCCACGAGCGGTGCCCCTCCTACTGACGAGATCCCGGTTCCGACAAACACGAGGGACAGCCCGGCTACGACCTGGTCGCACCGCAGCGTGACCGCCAGGAAGGCATGCAGGAGCCCGAACACCGCACCGATCACGACCGCCGCCAGGAGGCCGCTCCATGCGGAGCCGGAAAGATGCGCTGCGGCAACGCCCCCCATGGCACTGGCCAGCATGATCCCGTCGATTCCGAGGTTGAGGACTCCGGACAACTCGGCCAGCATTTCCCCGAGGGTGGCAAAGAGCAGGGGCGTGCCGCGGGCGATGCCGGCAGCCAGCAGGTTCTGGATGAACTCCGACCACTTCATCAAGATCCCCCGTGTCTGTCGACCGTCGAGATGCGAATCACGTTGTTCGAGAAAAAGTCCGCGGCCACCACGCTGGTCAGTATGATCCCCTGCATCATCATGGCGATCCCGGACGGCTGGATTTCCCTGGCCCCGACCAGGAGCCCGGACAACAGGACTGAGACGAGCACGATTGCCGCGGGGTCGAGCCTGGCCAGCCACGCGACGAGGATTGCCGTGAAACCGTATCCTGGGGAGAAGTTCTCCTGGAGGCGGTGGACGACGCCGGCCGTTTCGCACATGCCGGCCAGCCCGGCCAGCCCCCCGGACAGGGCCATGGAGAGCACGATGTTCCGCTTGACGGGCATTCCTGCGTAGTGGGCAGCGCGCTCGCTGACCCCGGTCACCTTCAGCTCAAAGCCGAAACGGGTCCGGAACAGAACGAACCAGAGCAGGGCGGCCAGCAGCAGTGCCAGGAGGAAGCCCGCGTGCAGGGTGAGCCCCGCAGCCCCGGGCCAGGAGGGGGCCAGGTCGCTGACCCGGGGGAGCCAGAATTCCCGAGGGTAGATGCGGGTCATCTGGAAGCCCCGGTCGCTCCACACCGAGTAGATGAAGTAGTTGTTCCACTGGACTGCGACGTAGACCAGCATGAGCGACGTCAGGATCTCGCTGGTTCCGAAGCGAGCCCGAAGAACCCCCGGGATTGCCCCCCAGGCGGCACCGGCCGCAAAACCGGCGATTGCCATGCAGGTCAGTGCGAGCAAGCCCGGCGTCCCTTGCGGCAGAAGGGCAATCGCAACGCCGGTGGCGGCCCAGGCGCCGAGGAAGAGCTGCCCCTCGGCCCCGACGTTCCATAGCCTGGCCTTGAACGCGAGCGCACAGGCAAGACCGCACAGGATCAGCGGAGTTGCAACCGTTAGGGTATCGGAAAGTGCGAACAGTCCGCCCGTGAATCCGGATCGGATGATGGCGGCAAACGCGGCAGGGGACGGGATTCCGAACATCTCGAGCATGACGGCGGAGAGTAACAGGCCCACGGCGAGCCCTGCCAGGGGGGCCCCCAGCCGGACCTTCCAGGTTCGGGTAAGCCTGGGTTCTGTGCGCAGCCTCATGCCCGACCTCCAGGACGCGCAGTGGGGTTGCCCTCGAGGGAACCACCCGGATCATGTCCGGCTTGTGACGGGGTAGTCAGTCCGGCCATGAGCGCACCGATCCTGGCCCGGTCGAAATCGACACGGGGGAACTCCCCCGCGATGCGGCCCCGATACATCACGACGAGGCGGTGCGACAGCCGAAGAACCTCGTCGAGATCGCTGCTTGCCAGGAGCACGGCGGTTCCACGCGATGCCTGCTCGAGGAGAAGGTCGTAGACGAACTCGGTTGAAGCAAGGTCGAGCCCCTGGGTCGGCTGGTGCACCACGAGTACGGCCGGCGCGTGGGACAACTCCCTCCCGAGGATGAGCTTCTGCAGGTTGCCGCCGGAAAGCGAGGCAGCCAGTGTCTCCGCTCCGGAATGCCGGACTCGGAACGAATCCAGGATTGTCCGGGCCCGTTCCACCATGGCGGCGGGGTTTATGGTCCCGGGGAGCCGTCCTTTCAGGGTGCGGTAACCCTTCAGGCAGAGGCTGTCCGACAGGCTGAGCTGGGCTGCGCTGGCCTCGTGGTAGCGGTCTTCAGAGACATAGCTGAGTCCGGCCTCGAAGAAGGCTCGGGCCGATTTCCCGGTCAGATCGAGGTTGCGGAGGAGGACTCTGCCCGAGCTCGGTACCGTCATTCCCGAGCAGACCGAGACGAGCTCTTTCTGTCCATTCCCGGAAACCCCCGCGATGCCGAGGATCTCACCGGCCGCCAGTGCCAGCGAGACGTCGGACAGGAGAGAACGGCCGTCCGCATGAAGGGAGATGGAATCCAGCTCCAGCAGGTGGTGCGCAAGGGCGGGGGGGGGAGGGGGAGGATGGGGCGAATAGGACGTATGGGACGGGCCCACCATCATCTGTGCGATCTGCTCGGACGACGTGTCGCGGGCGCTCACTCCCTGGGCTACGCAGCGGCCACGGTGCATGACGGTAATCCGATCCGCAACGGCCTTGATCTCGGGCAGCTTGTGGCTCACGAACAGGATCGCCACCCCGTCCGAGGCGAGGCGACGCATGGATTCGAGCAGCCGTGCGGCCTCGTCGGGCGTGAGCACCGCGGTCGGTTCGTCCAGGATGAGGACCCTGGCCCGACGGTACAGGGCCCGGACCAGAGCGACCTTCTGCTTGTCTCCGGCCGAGAGCGATTCTACGGGCTGGGACCAGTCGAGCCGGATCCCGAGACGCTCGCAGATCGGCTCCACTCCGGCCTCGAGCCTCTTGCGATCCAGCAGCGGAGGGAGAGTGGAGCTGCCGAGCACCACGTTGTCCAGGACCGAGAGTCTCTCCACCAGCAGGAAGTTCTGAAACACCATGGCGATGCCCGCAGCCTGTGCTTCCTGCGGCGATGAAAAGCGCACGGGACGGCCGTCGAGACGGATGGTCCCGCCGGTGGGCCGGACCACACCGGCCGCACAGTGCATCAGGGTGCTCTTGCCGGCACCGTTTTCGCCGACGAGGGCATGGATCTCCCCTTGCCTCAGATCCAGGAAGACCCGGTCGCATGCCAGGACGCCCGGGAACTCGACCGATACCTGCTCCAGCGAAAGGAGGGGAGGGGAAGAACCGCCACGCTCGTGCGGCATCCCGTCCAGGTCCCCCGAAGGGGGCGAGGCCTCTTGACCCATACCGTGGTTCATCTGGCCGGAATGGTCCCCACGATGCCCTCGACCAGCCAACTCATGCACACCGTGCAGTCTGGGCGGCCGGGGAGCCCGGAGAGCCCTTCGAGATCCTCCTGGGTGAGCTTCCCGCCGGCGGGCAAGACATCCTTGCCCTGGTTGTCCCGCAAGGGGCCGGCAAACACGTCGAACCGGGTGAACTCCCCCTTCTTCATGCGGGCGTGGAGCTCCTTCACCCTGGGAATCACTGCCGCCGGAACGCCCGGGGCAGGGGTCTGCCCCTCCTCGAAGCCCAGCAGGGCCACGATTCCCGAATCCGCCTCGAAGTAGAAGTCCGCCGGCTTCCAGGTTCCTTCCCGGACCTGCTTGACCATGTCCGCATAGACGGGACCCCAGTTCCAGTACGTCGCGGTCAGGCACCGGTCCGGAGTTGCAGCGCACGCGTTGCTCGAATCGTAGCCGATGCCCCACTTGCCGGCCTGGGCCGCAGCCACGACGGGACCCGGCGAATCACAACCGGTCACCACGACGTCCGCCCCGGCCTCGAGAAGACTCTGGGCGGCCTCCTTCTCCCGGACCGGATCGAACCAGGAGTTGATCCACCGGATGTGCACCTGGCATTCAGGGCACGTGGACCGCACCCCGAGGGCAAACGCATTGAGCAGTCGGATCACCTCTGCGATGGGGAACGGCTCGACCGCTCCGATGATCCGGGAGCCGTCTTCCATGGCCCGTGCCCCTGCGATCATCCCGGCCAGGTACCGCATGGATTCCATTGCCCCCATGAGATTGGCGAAGTTCTTGTCGTTCTTCTTGAACCCTGTGACGTGGATGAACTTCACATCCGGGAACTCCTGGGCCACCGCCTCGGTCGGGTCCATGAAGCCGAAGGACGTGGTGAACACCACGTCGTTGCCCTTGCGGGCGAGGTTGCGGATGGCCTGCTCTGCCTCGGCCCCTTCCGCGATGTTCTCGACCATGGAGGTCTTCACGCCAGCGTGTTTCTCGAGGTACAGGCGCCCCTCGTTGTGCGCATAGGTCCAGCCGCCGTCGCCTACGGGGCCGACGTACACGAACGCGACCTGGAAGTCGCTGCCGGCCGGTGCCGTCTCCCCTTCCTGTTTGGAGCATCCCGCAGCCGCCACTGCCATTCCCATTGCCACGACTGCAGACACCAGAGCTCGAATCATCCGCATGTCTTCTCCTCCCCGCAGCGGTCTCCCCCGTTTCAGAACAACGGCGACGTCGGCGGCAGCGCCAGCACGTCCACCCCCTTGGACACGACCAGCTTCCCTGGCGGCGCCCCTTGCAGCGCCAGCACCACACTCCCCGTATCTCCATCCAGGAAGACGGCGTCCGCAAACAGCCGGTATATGCCGACCACGAAGTTGATGCTGGCATCCTGGACGAACGGATCGACCGTGATCGGGTTCTCACCGACCGATACGAGATCGCTGATGTCCCAGAGACGGACCACCTGGGCCGATGCGATCACCGTGTCGTTCTCCGCCACGATGGACTGGCCGATCTGCAGGAGGTCCATCCCGACCACGTCCCCAACGTTGCTGGGCGAATCCGCATGGCCGTATAGAGCCACGGCCGCCATGTCGATCTTGCCGCCCACGGAGAGCTGGCCCGCATGCGACTCGTTGAGATCCAGCGACTCGCTGACGTACGAGCGCTGGTAGCTGCCCGCCACGGTCGTGTAGTAGGCCGCAGGGTCAACCCACTTTTTGGTTTCTGCAGCGTAGTCCCAGCCGTTCAGTTCGGCCCAGATGTGGATCGCATCGGCCAGGGTGTAGTCGAGGCGGCGGATCTGTCCCAGGTTGTTGGCAGGGCACCAGGAAGCAACGCCGAGCGTTCCTTCTTCGGTCAGGAAGATGAGGTCGGACAAGGGAGTCAGTGCGACCACGTACTCGCCGCCCGTCCATCCTTCGGTGACGTCGGCGGCCTCCAGATCCTGGGGCTGGGGTGCGTCCTGCACCGCTGCGGAATCGCCCCACTCTGCGGGGCGGTCACTGGGAACGGCAACGTCGGCTTCGGAGATGGAATCGGGCTGCTCGGCCGGCTCCTGCGGGCCTCGAAAGACCTGGTATCCTTCCTGCTCGAGGAGGGAGGCATACTGATCGAGCATCTCCTGTGCACCGCCGACCTTGGTGGTCACCGCACTTCGTGGGGGACCCGCCAGCTTGCACTTCTCCGAGTTGTAACGGAACGACGGAGTCGTGTTGCCAGGGCCGAGGTCGTTCTTGCTCGAGCCATCGGCCGGGCGCCCGTCATCCCCGTTCTTCCCGTCCTTGTCGCTGCCGCCCCCCCCATCCCCGCAGGCAGGCAACAGTAAGAGGGCAAGCAACACCAGCCAGCGTCCCCAAAGGCCCATCTTCGCTCCTTCTCAAGCAACGGGCGGAGTGTACCACAGCGGGGGGGCGAGGCAAGAGGGGGCTGCCGGTCGAGGGTTGATGG